>Ga0209541_10006323_pt1 | contig 20230 bp, 26 predicted proteins | sample RifCSPlowO2_01_FD_184027 | JGI IMG/M metagenome (GOLD analysis project Ga0209541, IMG submission 184027) | Groundwater microbial communities from Rifle, Colorado - Rifle CSP2_plank lowO2_0.1 (SPAdes) (version 2) | ecosystem: Environmental > Aquatic > Deep subsurface > Groundwater | place... | reverse complement strand
CCTTACCAGTAAGTGCATTTAAATATGCTGGAAGAGTAGCGACAAGTGTCTTTCCTTCACCTGTTCTCATTTCAGAAACTTGACCAATATGAAGAACTATACCTCCTATAAGCTGGACATCGTACTGCCTTAAACCAAGCGTCCTTTTAGAAGCTTCTCTCACGAGTGCATATGCTTCAGATAAAACACTATCTAAAGTTTCTCCCTTTAATATTCTTTCTTTAAATTCTTTTGTTTTTTCCAGAAACTGAAGGTCGGTAAGCTTTACAATACTATCTTCAAGAGAATTTATTTATTTAATTCATAGATTGAACAAGGTAAAAAATCTTAGAGTTATCGACTTAGTTGAAGTTAATGTTGAAGAAGATAAAAAACATGAAGCAATTACAACAAAGTTAGGTGCCAAAATTCTTGCAGAATTTCTGTAGTTATGCATCACATGTATCAATTATTTTCTCTTCAATTAAACAATCATTTACTATTATTGAAACTTTTCCGTTAGTTATTTGAGTAGTTTTAAATAAATAAGATTTTGTTTCGCCTGCATTTAGTATGGTGCATGTACATCCATAGTCTCCACATTTATATCTTGAACTTTCTTCGTCGGAATTTATTAAGAATTCTAAGGCATATATTTTCAATTCATTTAAATTTCTTTTAAGCGATACTTCAATTTCATTTGTAGATGGATTATAACAAGCACTTCTAATTGAAATTGGCGGGGTTATTTTAATATCTTTACATGAAAATTCAGGGGAGTATGCAACTCCATAAATTAAATTATTTATTACAAGATATATTGTTCCAATTGCAACAATGCTTATGGCAACGATTAGAATTGTAGCAACTACTGTAGATAAAGATTTTTTTTGGTTTAAAATTATTTTATTCATTGTATTTTGCAAGGGTATGAAGTTAGTTCATTTAAGTTTATTATTTCTTGAATTTCCTTGTCATTGTTTAAGATTTGTATTTCATCAGTATTTTCTATCTTTGGAATTGCTAAATAAAATTCATCTTGTAAATAAGTTTCTCCATCTATTTGATTTTCCGTTTCAGATTGAACATCTGTATAAATTAGACTTGGATTAAAATCTGATGAAGCTATTTGGTTTCCCCCTTTAATAATTGAATAATAATATTCTCCTGAACCCTGTTTTGGAGCACATCCTGTTTCAAGAGTTTTTTCGCTTGTAGAAAGTTTATTATCTTTAACTTTACCTTTGATTAAATAAAATTGTTGATTTGAACATTTATTATTTGAGTCAGATATTGCATTTCCTGTTATTGATGATTTTTCCTTATTTATTTTTTCTTGAATTAAACCTGTATTAAAAATTCCATATTCATTACTATTTAAAGTTCTCATGACCCCGTTTTCAATTGAGCGAAAATAATCTGATTTTGAACATCCTTCATAGCATCCGTCAATTGCATTGGGCTCTTGAGGAAAATCCTCGCATTTTTTTACACAATTTTTAGAGCCTTTTGGAATTGTTGCAGGTAAGTATTCTTCTGCGAGGTTTCCTAAAGTATGTCCGAACTCATGTGTTAAAACACTGAGTGTATGTTTAGAATTTATTGTTGCGATGTTGTTCAAGGCCGCACTTCTTAGAAATTTGTCTTCATTTTCTTTTATTACAAAAATAAAATCATAAGGACAAGATGCGGCTTTATTTATTATTTCTTTTCCTCTACATAAAATAGCTTGTTCTTGATAAATTTCGCATTCAGGTTTATAGGAATCAATATAATAAAAATTAAATTCATTTATGTTTTTATCGAAAGGAGATGTTTTTAATAAAAAATTCATATATTTCTCAGAAACTGATTTACTTGAAAAGAATAATAAATTAATTTTATTATCTCCTGAGAATTTTAATTGATGGCATTCTTCTAAATCTACTGGTTGATTAAGTAAGTTGGAGTTGTTTTTTGTTATAAAATAAAGTCCTAAAGTAAATGAAATAATTGCAATTATTATGACTGAGAATATTATCATTATTTTTACTTCCATTGTTATTCGTAGATATTTATGCTTAAATAAGTTACTTTGTTGATTAATTAGATTTATAAAGCATAACTATTGTAAATTAATATGAGGACGTTTATTGCTATTGAATTGCCTGAGGATGTTAAAGCCAAGATATTTCATGCCTTTGAGAAACTTAAGGAATCAAATTTAGTTAGAGGGAAGTTTGTTGAGAAAGATAATCTTCATTTGACTTTGAAATTTATTGGAGAAGTGCCTATTGAGAAATTAAATGAGATTGAGAAAACCCTTGAGAATTTAGCTTCTAAGTTTAAGAATTTTTCATGCTCTACTGGAAAAACAGGTGTTTTTCCAAATGAAAACCATGTTAATTCTGTCCATATTGAACTTGTTTCTGATGATGACAAATTAAATGAATTGCAAAAAGTAATTGAAGAATCTTTAGTTAAATTAGGAATTAAAAAAGATGAAAAAAATGATGAAAGTTTTAAATCCCATATTACTGCATTAAGAGTTTATGTGGTAAAAAACAAAGAGTTATTTAGTAAGAAATTAAATAACCTCCACATTAAAGAGATTGAATTTGATATTGAAAATTTTTCTTTGATTAAATCTGAACTGACTCCTCAAGGCCCAATCTATAGGACTATAAAGAAATTTAATTTGAAATAAAAATATAAATTATAAAGCTTTTCTCGTTTTATAAGACTTTTGATTTCAAAAATATATATCCTTGAATATAATTTTTTAAAAATACATTTTAATTTAGTAGATTTTAATGGGAAAAATTAAAATTCCGTTAAAAGAACTTGTTGAAGATGTTTCTGTTCATGTTGGAAAAAATAGGTTGTATACAAAGGCCATATTGTTAACAGGAGAAGGTATTGATTATTCTGATGAAGAAATAATGGAGATAGGTTATAATGTTGAAAGATTGTTAATAAAAAAGAATATCCCGTATCTATGGGGTTTGGGTAGGACTAACTCAAATGTTGATGGACAGTATTATAAAATTGATTTAGGGGATATAGTCTCAGATAAATAATCAATTTTAAAAACCCTTAAATTTATTTTCATTTATGGGTGGAAGGAGGCTTGTGACGTTAGATGATTGGGTTGAGGATATAAATTTATTTTTAAGTAATTTTCCCTTGGAAGAAAGGGGTGTTAAACCGAGAGTGATTATTATGGGTTATGAAAAATGTGGAGAAAGTGCCCGGGAGAAATATGTTAAGTTACATAAAAGATTATCTTCTGAAGGGATAAGTAATCTCCTACCCCGAGATGAAAAAAAATATTGTGGACAAAAAGGACATTATTACCTTAAGATGGATGAGATAAATTTTGGGTAAGATTAGTAATTTCCATTAACTAATTTTTTGAATGATTCTGCTTTTATTCCTAAAATTTCTTTTAATTCTTCTTCGCTGGCGTTGAAAACGGCGTTAAGTGTTTTGAATTTTTCTAAAAGTTTTTTAGCGGACTTTGGACCTATTCCTGGAAAACCTTCGAGAATGAATTGTTTTTGTTCTTTTGTTGATAATGATTTTTTCATAACATTTAATGAAGTTTCGGTGTCTTTCTTTTTTGCGATGAGTGAAATAAATTTGGCTGTATCCTCAGAATTTTTGGTGAATATAATCGGGACATTGAATTTTAAAACAATTGAAAGAAGAAAACCTCTTATTGCGTTGGGATGTATTCCACCAAATTCTGAATGGCTTGTGTCGTTGTATAATTCTTGTTCTTCGATTCCTTCAATTAATAAAAGTCGTTTGGGATATTGTTGGAGTTCTTCTAATTGACGAACTAAATGTTTGTTTAACATTGATGAGAGAAAGTCGCTGACGGTTTTTCTTTCGATTGCGACGTCTCGAACGAGATAGTCTGCGACTTTTAGTTCTTTGAATTCGACGTTTAAGCCAAGGCCGACTAGTTCTGATGCGACGAGGGAGTTTTTTTCTCGGTAGTCTGCTGTTATTGTTATTTTTGGAATTTCTTTTTTTTGTGGAGAATTTTTTTCTTGGAAGATGTCGTGGAATGTTGGAGCCATTTTAAAGCGTCTCCTGTTTTTCTACCTTTTCATTATAATTTAATGTTCCTGCGTCGATATCTTCATTTATAGATTTGATTGCTGAATACATCTTTTTTTCTTTGTGGAATGCGCTCCAATAATAGGCTTCGTCGCGGGTGTTTTTTGTGACGAGGATTTTTAATTTACCGGCCATTAAACGCGCGGTACGGCCTGCACGCTGAATTTTTCTAATAGCGCTTGAGACAGGTTCATAAAATATTACTGAGTTTACTTCTGGAATGTCAAGGCCCTCTTCTCCAATTGATGTTGATACTATTACATTAACTGGATTGTTAGAATCTGAGAAATCTTCTATTATTTGTTTTTGTTCTTTTTGATTTAATCCCGATTTTGAGCCATGAACATCAGATTTTATAGCTTGCCCGACGAAAATCTTTGCTTTAACACCATGATTTTTAAGTTCATCATTTATTTTTTTGCATAATATTGCCGATGTTTCTCTGAATTGTGCGAAGATAATTATTTTAGATTTATCATTATTTTGTTTTTCTTCTTTTACTAATTCAATAGCTCTTTGTAATTTTGGATGTTCTCTCCCCTTAGTTAATAATTCGCTAGAAATTATGAACGCTTGATTGAATTCTTGTTTTTTTACCAAACGTTGAACCCCTTTACTTTTTTTCTGAGATGCTTCTTTGAATAATTTTCTTAAGTATGTATTGAATGATGTAAGTGTTTGTGTTTCTAATAATTCAATTGCATGTAGAATTTTAATTGCGCTTGCACAAGCTGAAATTCCTAATAAAATATTAAAATTTGTGTTTCCACTAGAAGATCTTGCAAAGAGTTTTTTTTGTAATTCTATTAAAGAAATTTTATTTATTGGACCATATAATAAACTTCTATTTTTTAATTCATCTATGTAACCATCATAAATTATTTTTAATAAAATTCTTATCTCTTCGAATTCGGGAGGAAAGATTACGTCTATTTTTTCAAATTCTAATTTTTGAAGATATTTTTTTACGTCTATATCGTCTCTTGAACGTAATTCAACCCTCTCTATGTTTAAATTTTTACAAATTTCTTTTATCTTTTTTTTATCGGAACCTGGAGATGCAGTCATTCCTATAATCCTTTGAATTTCTTCAGGCGCTTGTTTTTTGTATTCTTGAGCAACGTAGTTATATGCGTAATTTTTCAAACATCTATGGCATTCATCTTCTATTAATAATGAAACCTCATTTAAGTTGTATAAATTATTTTTTAGGTCGTTTGAAACACATTGGGGTGTAGAGAAAATTATATCGGCTGTTTTCCATATCTCTTTCCGATTTTCTGCATTTACCTTTCCCGTGAATAATTGCATGTCAGCAAATAATTCTGGAAGATGTTTTTTGAAATAATTTAAATGTTGTTCTGCTAATGGTCTTGTTGGCGCAAGAAAAACAATTTTATTTAATGGAAATTTTTGCATTCGTTCAATTACTACCATTAATGCAATTAATGTTTTTCCTATTCCTGTTGGAAGAACAATTAATGTGTTGTAATCTATGCATGTTTCGAATATTTTTGATTGATATTCTCTGGGAGAGATATTTTGAAGATATTGCATTTTTTTGAAAGAAAATTAGGTATTAATAGTTATTTCTTTTTAACAGAATATGCTAATAAAATTATTGAACAAACTATCAATAATAAACCAATTATGGATAAAGCAAGAGAAGTGTTTGGAATGTTATCTTTGAGGATAGTGTTTCCAGTTATTGAACCTTGTCCTAAAAAGAATAGTCCTGCTATCACTGCAACAGTTCCAAAGGCTGCAGTTACTGGAGTTGATTGAAAAAGATTTATTTTTTTGTTTTTTTTCATCTTAATTATACTTTGTCTTTAGTTTTAAGTTTTTCTATTATATAATCTTAATCGTTGCAATTATCCCTATTAATGTTAATGTTGCCATGAATGCCCAAAGGACTATGTTTCCGAAAAAGATTTTATTTCCATCTAAATCTGATATTGGAAGCATATTAAAGAATGCGTAAAAGATATTAAGTGATACAAAATTCATTGCTGATGGTAAATCTAAGAAATATCCTAAAATTGCGGCAAATAAATTGACAAAGATTCCTGTGGCTGCGATATATCCTATATGGTCTTCTGTCATTTCTGAAAATAAATATAATCCATGTCTTTTTGCCGTTCTGTACGTTTTGGCTTTTACATCGAAGACTAATGAAGATAACCAAAATAAATATCCGAAGGATAATGCAGTAATGATGATTGGTAGAGCTAATCCTGCAGGAAAATTTTTCTTAAACTTTTTATGGGGCTTAAATCCATACCTTGAAATTTCCCATAACTTTATTTCCATTTCCGATTCATAAAAATGTGCAGCGAATTTCTTGGCAATTGAATTTATTATGATTATAATGAATATTGATAAGAGAAGATATAAGAAAACTGTAAGGTCCGTACTTAAGGTTGTGACACTTAATGTGAACGCAAGAATTAGTGAAGTTACGATTATTAATATTATTTCTTTTGTGTTGAACATCCTTTTAGGAGTTAAGGATTTTTTATAAAGATTGTTATTTATGTATATTAATTATATTACATATTAAATAATGGAAAAATATATAAACGAGTTGCTGTTGTCTTACTCAAGATGAGGGTTAAAAAAATTAGTGAGGTTGTTGGAACGAAAGTTTATACCGATGGAGGTGATTATTTCGGAGAAATAGAAGAAGCCAATTTGAACGAGAATAAAATAGATGGTTGGAGAATTAGAGTTGGTGGGACTATTACATCTTTGATTGGAGGAGCAAGGGGGGTTATTATACCTCATCAGTTTGTTAAAGCTATTAGTGATGTTTTTATAATTAATAAGTCTGCTATGCCAAGTGCTGGTATGGAAGAAGGTGATTTTTCGGAAGAAAATTAAAAAGTAAAGCTTAAAAAGAGGTTTGAATTAGTGTTTTTATAATGGCAGGAGAAACTATATTTCAACATTTTGTTTTTACAGAGTTTATTCTACCATTTTTATTGTTATTTGCTATAGTTTTTGCTGTTCTTGAGAAGTCAAAAATTCTTGGTGGTGATGCTAAACAATCTAATGCCATAGTTGCATTTGTAATTGGTTTGATATTTGTATCTGCTGCATTTCCAAAACATGTTGTAGGAAATATGATTTTATTCCTTACTGTTGCTTTAGTTGTTATGTTGGTTTTTTTGATGTTATATGGTTTTGTTGCTAGCGATTTGAAAGAAGGATTAAAAGTTGAAAAATGGATGAAATGGACATTTGGTATTTTGGCAGGAATAGGAACAGTTATTGCATTAATTTATGCAACTGACTCAGATTTTATTGTAATTGATTTATTGTTTTATCAACCATGGAGTAATGCCATATGGACTAATGTTGCATTTGTCGTCGTCGTTGTAATTGCTATGACCATTGTTTTGAGAGGGAAGAGTTAATCACAAACTTTTATTCCCGCCAAATCTACGTTTTCTTTTAGAGTATTCTTGAAGTGCTTTTCTTAATTCAATTATATTGAAATCAGGGAAGTGTTTATCTGTGAAATATAATTCTGAGTAGACAGATTGGAAAGGTAAAAATCCAGATAATCTATATTCTCCGGATGTTCTGATTATTAAGTCAGGGTCTGGAATTGAATTTGTGTCAAGATATTTTTTGAATTCTTCTTCTGTTATTTCTTTATTTTTTTTTGTTCTTTTTGTTCGCGATTTCGACATATCCTCCGCCATCCCCCTCCCCCCCTCCCAGATAGGAGAATTATTTTTATTTCGAAATCGCTCACTCTTCAATAACTTATTTACTGCCCTTATTAATTCATCTCTACCGCCATAGTCAAGATATAATTGAACATTAAATTCAGTGTAGTTTTTTGTTTCTTTTTCAAGTTTTTCAAGTTTTATCATTAAAGATACTGGAAGTCTTTCTTTTCTTCCAATATGTCTGAATCTTATTTTATCTTTGTGAAGGTCTTTTTGATAACGGTCTATGAAGTTTTCAACTAATTGAAAAATGTTTTTTATTTCATTGTCGTCTCTTTTCCAATTTTCTGTTGAAAATCCCCATATAGAAAAATATTTTACTCCTAATTTTTTTGCTTCATTGAAAAGTGATTTTAGATTTTCATAATTTGCAGATTGATAATGTCCGAATGTTGCCTCTTTTCCAAGGTGCTTTGCCCATCTTCTGTTTCCGTCTGGAATTATTGCAACATGAAGAGGTATATTTGTTTTTGGTTTGAGGATATATTTTCCTAAATTTATTATACTTTTTGTTTTATCATTTAAGAAAGTTCCGTTTTTCTTTATTTTGAAAGAATGGTTATTTTCTATTGATTCGTTTTCATTCATGAATATATTGTTTATTTTTGAGAATCCCGGATTATTTTTTAAAATAGAATGAAATTCTTCTAATTTTTTCTTATCTCCATGGGCTATTATTGTTACACTTCCATCTGCATTATTTTTTATACTACCTTTCAATTGAAGGTTTTCTGCTATTTCCTTAATTTTTTTTCTAAACCCTATTCCTTGAACCCTTCCATAAACATCTATCTTAGTTTCATTCATTTTAATTATCAGTGCAAAGTTGTATTAAAAAGGTTGTTATTTTGGTTTAAAACTATTGTGTAGGGATAATCATTTAGATTATAGAAACATATTTAAATAAAATTAGATTGTCTTATTGATGTTAAAAAGGTGTGATAGAATATGATTTTTTTACAAGGGTATCCATATAGTCGGGGAATTGGAGATTTTTTAAACCAACTCGCTTCATTCGGTTTTTTTAGTTATTTGCTTCCTTTTCTTTTGATTTTTGCGTTGATATTTGGAATTTTGAATTCAATGAAACTATTTGGAAAGGAGAATAAATCTGTTAATGGGATTATTGCTTTGGTTATTGGATTAATGGCATTGCAGTTTGATATAGTTCCCGTATTTTTTGCAGAAGCATTTCCTAGACTTGGAGTTGGATTGGGTGTGATTCTTATTTTACTTATCCTTGCGGGATTTTTTATTGATCCTAGTAAAGGGTGGATAATGTATGTATTGCTTGGAATTGGAGTTGTTGTTGCTTTAGTTGTTCTTATTAGTACTGCTGGAAGTTTAGGATGGCAATCTGCATTTTGGTGGAGGGCAAACTGGCCCATTGTTGCCGGAATAGTTTTTATTTTAATTGTGATAGGAATAATTGTAGGTGGAAGTAGTGATAAACCTGCATCACCATATGTATTAGGACCTTTTAGAAAAGATTAATTTAGAATTATTTTTTTCTTAAAGTGTGTTTTGATGATTCTTCTGATGCTATCTTGTCTGTTAAAGGATTAATTACTTTTGTGAAAGATTCTTGCATCATGTTCATTTCTTTTTTTATAGAATTGAGATTTTCTCCATAAGAACCGACTTTTTCAAGAATTGATATTTGAAGTCTATCTATAATTGATTCAATTTTTCTTAATCTAGTTTCTATGTGTTCAATTTGACTTTGTGCTATTGTTCTAAATTCATTAATTTCATTTATTTTATCAACAACTGTAGATAGTTTTTCGTTAACAACTTGTTCTGATACCTCTATTATAGATTCTGAACTGAATTCTCCTCCATAACCTGTGTCATATCCATATCCTCCTGAAGGATTTGGATATGAATAATCTTGAGGGGTATACTCTTGAGGAGCATAATATTCTTCTTGAGGGGAATACTGTGGTTGTTCATTGTATGGTTGGGGGGCATAATCTGCTTCAGAATATTCTTGAGGATTATAATTCTGATTTTGGGGAATGTTTCCTGATTCACGTGTTCTTGGTTTTATGTGTCCGCCGCTCATATTATCATTTTCTTCCATATCTGGAATTTGTTCCTTTATCATCATATCTGGATATTGTCCTGAGTTATCATTATAATCTTCCTCTCCTTGAATCTTGGAGACCGCAGATTTTACTTCTGCTTGGTTAAGTGCATCATCAATTTCTTTTGGGGAAACTCCTCTTTCACCTAATGATGAAATTATCTCTTCCTCACTCATTCCACTATTCTTCATCTGTGAAACTTCTTCAAGCGTTCCCATATGAATTATTAATTAATCAATGATATAAACTTTTCTAATTTATATGCTTTGTTGGAAATCTTTATTTATCTCTACTTTTTGGAGTTAGTAATTGCCCACTAAATTTCGTCTCCATTTCATTCCGACGAAAAACCCGCCCGTTTCGTGCTTTGCATTACCAAAAGTTAGCTAACTCCAAAAAAACTTGGACTTTTTTAACAAAGCCTAATTTTATTTTTTACTTTTTTATCATACTCTTTATTTCATTTCTTTTTACAAAATCTAAAGGTTGAAACATTTTAGCTTGTTTTGCAAGGATTGCAACATCATCTTTTCTCGCGAAATTTTTGAATTCTTTGGATACTATCTCAAGAAAATTGTTAACTTTCTTTACTGCTTCTTTTATTTCTTCCATATCTTTTTTAATTTCTAACATTTCTTCAACTGTTTTTTCTCTTATTTCAATTAAATTTTGTCCAATTAAAAAAGTTCTGTCTTTCAAATTTCTTTGTCTATCTTCAATATCTCTAATTTTGACAATCAAATCTCCCATTGGATTTGAATATTCTGAGTAGGATTCATCTCCCATTTTATTTTAAAGATATAAGGGTTTAAATTTGTTGTTATGAATAAATAAGGATATATTTCAATTAAATCTTTAAACTTAAATGTATTCATTCGTTAATGGAATTTAAAGATAATATGCCTTTGTATGGATTTGAAATTCAAAGAGAAGGAGGGGAGGATGTTATTTATTTTAATTTTATAGGTGCGGAATTCGTTCCTAATTTGGCTGAAAATCCTCAGGTAATGGAGATGACGGTTGATGCACTTTCTGAGAATTCAAATGTTTCTAGAATTGTTTATGTTCAACAAAAAAATTATAATTATGATTTTAAAGAAACTTCTTATTTAATTGAAATAGCACAATTGTATTCTTATCTAGTTAAACAATATAAAGTTTTATCCCCTGAGAAACTATCTAATAAATCAGGCGTTAATGATAATATAACTTTATCTAAAAGGTACAATGAAGTTTATAATTTTTTGACTTTTTTGAGACAGGACCCTATACTTGCTTTTTCTGAAATAAGAAATATGATAATTAGAGAGAAAATATATTATGACAAGGTTGATTTGCAGGATAAAATAGATGTAAAAACTTATATTGTCTTTCTTGAAAAAATTTATGATTTATTGGAGAAGACTTCTATCATCAAAGATGCGATACCTTTTATGGATATGTACAAACGGGGGGACAGGGAATTTTATTATAGATTTTTTAATGCAGATGTTATCCCTAATTTTACTTTTACGAGATTAGTTTCTGATTTGCCAAAGGATTCTGAAATAATTGATCAATATAAAATAAAAAGTACTTTAAGTGGGAGTGAAGGTTTTGATGAATCTGTCATTACCATTTTGAAAAAAGAAGATGAATCTAAAATGATTTACCATATTAACCCTCCGGAAAATACAATTAGTGAGGAACATAATATTCTTTTGAATTTGGCGAGGGGTGTTTTAATTGAACATCAGCCTCGTGCAGAGGAATTTACGGATACAGAGAGAACAAGAAAAGTTTTTTTTAATATTTCTAGAGATTTGTTGAGAGATTTGGCGATTTCGAAAGGTATGAATATTAATTTTAATGATTTGAATAAATTGGCGACTATATTAGTTAGACATACTGTTGGTTTTGGTTTAATTGAAGTTCTTTTACAGGATAAAAATATTCAAGATATTGTTTTGAATTCTCCAATTCCTAAAACTTTTATTTTCATTAGACATCAGGAGTATGGGGAATGTGTTGTTAATATTTTGCCAAGTCAGGAAGATGTTGATTCATGGGCTGCGAAATTTAGAATGATTTCTGGGAGACCTTTAGATGAAGCGAATCCGATTTTAGATACACAACTTGAAATTGGGGGAATGAGTGCGAGAATTGCTATAATTCAACAACCCTTATCTCCAGATGGTTTAGCTTATGCCATTAGAAGACATAGAGAGGAGCCTTGGACTTTGCCTTTGTTTGTTAAATATAAAATGATGAATTCATTTGCTGCCGGATTGATGAGTTTTCTTGTTGATGGAAGTAGAACATTATTAGTTGCTGGAACTAGAAGTAGTGGAAAGACTTCTTTGTTAGGAAGTTTGATGTTGGAGATTATTCCAAAGTATAGAATTATTGTTTTGGAGGACACGCTTGAACTTCCCGTCGAAGCTTTAAGGAAATTAAATTATGATATTTTAAGAATGAAAGTTAGAAGTAGTTTGTTACATTCTACGACGGAGATTTCTGCCGATGAAGGTATTAGGACTTCGTTAAGACTGGGAGATAGTTCATTAATAATTGGTGAGGTTAGGAGTTTGGAGGCGAAAGCTTTGTATGAAGCGATGAGGGTTGGGGCTTTGGCGAATGTTGTTGCTGGTACGATTCATGGTGCTAGTCCTTATGCTATTTTTGATAGGGTTGTAAATGATTTGGAAGTTCCTGCTACAAGTTTTAAAGCGACTGATATAATTGCCGTTGCTAATCCGATAAAAAGTGCCGATGGTTTACATTCATGGAAAAGATTAGTTCAAATTTCTGAAGTTAGAAAACATTGGAAGAATGATCCTGAATTAGAGAAAGGCTTTGTTGATTTAATGAAATTTGATATTGAGAAAGATGAATTGGTTCCTTCTGATGATTTGATAAATGGGGATAGCGAGATAATAAAATCAATTGCGTCTAATGTAAAAGGTTGGGCAGGGAATTGGGATGCTATATATGATAATATATTACTTAGAGGTAAGATTAAACAAGAAATTGTTGATGTATCTGAGAAATTAAATAATCCAAATTTGCTCGAGGCAAGATTTTCAACTTTGAGTAATGGTGCATTTCATAGAATTAGCGATGAAGTTAGAGAAGAAGTCGGATTACCTGTTTCTGATAAAGTTTTTTCTGAATGGCAGAAATGGTTGATGAAGAAAGTTAAGGGGAAGAGTTTGTGATTTCTCCAAAGTTTTCTTCCAAAAACTATATAAATGGACAGATGTTCAGTTTATTGGACGATTGTTCATAAAAATGGAAGGTATGAATGAAAAGATATTGGCTAATTTTTTTGATGAGCCTGAGAAAGAATTTTATGTTCGGGAGTTAGCGAAGTCTTTGAAAAAATCTCCTACGACTATTTCTAAATATTTGAATACGCTTGAGAAAGAAGGGTTGCTTGTTTCTTCGAGTAAGTTTGGGCACCTTTTCTTTAAAGCTAATGCAAGTAAAAAATTTTATGATTTTAAGGTTCATTATAACATTAAAAAAATAAGAGATTCAGGAATTGTAGAATACTTAAACGAGAAATTTGATCCTATGGCGATTGTTCTTTTTGGAAGTTTTGCTAAGGGAAAAAATATCAAAAGAAGCGATATAGACTTTTTAGTTATAAGCCCAAGTAAAAATGAAATAGATATTAAGAAATATGAAAATAAATTGAGGCATGAAATTCAGGTTTTTGTTCATTCTAAAGATTCTCTTAAAAAAATGAAGAACAAGGGGCTTTTGAATAATTTTATTAATGGAATTGTTCTTGAAGGACATATGGAGGTAATATGAATTTTGATGATTTTATAAAAGAGGGGAAGGTTCGGTCAACTGAGAAGAACGAAAGTTTGATAAAGTCAATTAGGGATTCTGCCGAGGGTGATTTGAAATTTTTTAAAGAAATAGAAATTGAGGAAAAGTCCGCGAGAAAAATTGTCAGTAATTTTTATGATATTTTGAGGTCGTTTCTTGAGGCGTTTGCTTTGTCTAAAGGTTATAAGATTTATTCGCATGAGGCATTTACTTCTTTTTTAATAAAAATTGGCGAAAATGATTTTGCTGAAAAGTTTGATAGGTTTAGGAGAATTAGAAATAAAATTAATTATTATGGAAAAGATGTTTCAGTAGAAGAAGCTGGAGAATATATTAAAGAGATAAAGGTTTTAATTAAATCAGTGAAGGAGAAACTTTGATGGATAGACCAAATGTAGATGATGTTCTGAAAAAGTATGGGAGTAAGATAGAAAGCAATATGAGAATGTCTGATTATAATGCAAGTAGTTCTGTTTGGAGTGCAGAGTATGTGAAGTTTAAGCAAGAGATGGCTCCTGATTTAACTCGTTTTGAGAGATGGTGTAGGAGCTTAGGAAGTATAATTAAAATAAATGTTTCTGAAAAAGATAGAGTTAGAGTTAAAAGGCAATTAGAAATCGCGCATTTAGATATTGAACCGTGGCAGGCTTTGACGTTGAGTTTTATGTCTTTTCTTTTTGTTTTTTTATTTGGACTGCTTTCATCTGTTGGTTATGTTTTGATTAAAGGGGGAACTTCATTTGATAGTATAATCTCTACATTTCCATTTTTATATTTCTTTTTGATTTTAGTTTTTGCAATATTCTTGTTTTATTTTGTAAATAATTATCCGGCGAGATTGGCTAATAAATGGAGGCTGAAAGCATCCTCGCAGATGGTTCCTGCTATTTTGTATGTCGTAGTTTATATGAGGCATACATCTAATTTAGAGAAGGCGATTTCATTTGCATCGGAGCATTTGGAATATCCTTTGGCATTGGATTTCAAAAAAGTTTTTTATAATGTTCAAGTTGGAAAGTTTTCAACGATAAAAGAAAGTTTGGATAATTATTTAGAAACTTGGAGAGATTATAGTGTTGAATTTATTGAGAGTTTTCATTTGATTGAATCTAGTTTATATGAACCTGATGATGCTAGAAGAATTGCGACTTTGGAGAAAGCATTGCAAGTTGTTCTTGATGGTGTTTATGATAAGATGTTAAAGTTTACCCATAATATTAGGAGCCCTTTGACTAATGTTTATATGTTAGGAGTTGTTCTTCCAACTTTGGCGTTGGCTTTGTTGCCTTTAGCGTCGACAATGCTTCAAGGAGCTTTGAAATTTTATCATGTATTTTTATTATTTAATTTAATAGTCCCATTTTTTGTTTTTTATTTAACTGATAACGTTTTAATAAAAAGACCGGGTGGACATGGAGAAACTGAGTTGTTGGAAAGAAATCCTTATTATTATAAATATAGGAGTAAGAGTTCTTACTTCATTGCGTTCTTGATTATTTTTCCATTACTTATAATTGGGTTGCTACCTTTTATTTTTCAATACACTCCTTTTCCCGAATTAGTTGGATTACCGAAGGATTTTTCTTATTCCCAATTAGGTTTGAGTATATTTGGAGACGGGGAGTGTGTTATAGGAAAAGGCGGAACAAATTGTTTTTTTGATTTTCAAACTCGGAGTATAAATGGAGTTAATATCACTAATGGTCCTTTTGGTGTTGGAGCTTTACTATGTAGCTTGTTTATTCCATTGGGAATAGGTTTCTTTTTTATTTTAACTTATAATATAAGGACTAAAGAGTTAATTAAGTATAGAGATAGTACTAAACAATTGGAGGATGAATTTACTACTTCGTTATTTCAATTGGGAAATAGATTAGGAAATGGTATGCCTCCTGAATTGGCTTTTGGAAAAGTTGCTGAATCTTCGAAGGGTTTGAAGACGGAGGATTTTTTTAGAAGAGTTAATTATAATATTTATAATAATGGAATGAGTGTTGAGAGAGCGATATTTGATAGAGGAAGGGGCGCGATTATAACTTATCCTTCAAATTTAATTTCTACTTCAATGAAAATTCTTATTGAATCTTCGAAGAAGGGATTGAAAGTTGCTGCTCTAAGTTTAATGTCGATTTCAGAATATGTTAAGAATATTAAAAAAATAAATGACAGGTTGAAAGATTTGCTTGCCGAGATAGTTAGTGATATGAAAAGTAATATGACTTTTTTGGCGCCATTATTGTCGGGAATAGTTGTTGGACTTGCTGCAATGATTACTACTATATTAAATAAATTAGATTTATCTGAACTTGGAGGGGAGAGTACTGTAGGAATTCCGTCAGCATTGCCAGCATTATTCGACGTATTTTATATGATACCTCCTTACTTCATCCAGGTTGCTGTTGGAATTTATATTATACAGATTATATTTATATTGACTGGGACATTAGTTGCAGTTGATGCTGGAGAAGACAAATTACAGAAGACAAATAAGACTGGGAAAAATCTTATGAGAGGATTATTATTGTATTTCTTTACTGCTTTACTTGGAGTATTGGCATTGTCATTATTGAGTTCTTTGGTACTTGGAAATGTTGCAGGATAAATTTCAGTTATATTTATTAATAATAGTAATATTTTGTTTTCATGGATAGTAAAAGGGGTTTATCCAATATAATTGCCGTTAGTATATTGGTTAGTTTAAGTTTGATTGCTGTTCTTATATTGTGGATTGTAGTAAGTTCAATAATTAATTCTTATAGTGATGATATAACATTAAATAAAATAGATAATAATATTGAATCTCCTAATGGATGTGGAGATAATTGTAGTGATGAAAATGGGTGTGATGAATTTTGGCAATGTGGAGATTGGGGTGATTGTAATGTTGAATATAATTTGAATGATTTAATTCTGCGAAATAATGATTTTAAGGGAACTCAATTTAGAGTATGTAATGATTTGAATTTTTGTGTTGATAAAGATAGAGTTGAGGAGCAGACATGTGAATTGCCTATCCAGATATACGTTAAGAAAATATATTGGTGTGGTGAAGATTATGTTGATGTGTATTTGAAACATTCAGATGATTTAATTGGAAGAGTTAAGATGTCGGAAATTGAGGATTTTAAAGATTTGTTAAAGTTAGATATTTCATTTTATTCTAATAATAGTATTCCTTATTGTCTTTACTGTTATGATAATCAAATGAATTATGATGAAGTAGGGATTGATTGTGGTGGAAGTTGTCTAGAATGTATTGAAAAATTTGAATTTATAGATTGGCTGTATTATGTTATAATTATTTTGTGGATAGTTTTGATATTACTATTTTTTGCTTACACTTTGTTAGAAGATAAAGTGAAGAAGAAGATAAAAAGTTTTATAAGAAAATCTTAAAGAATATCATTTTTTTAGTTAGATTTATTAATATGTTTTCTTTGTAAATTTAATGAAGAGGTTTATTAAAAATAAAAAAGGGATTGAGTTTGAGATGCTTGCCTATTGGCTAATTGCTCTTACTATATTTGTTGTTGTGTTAGCTGGATATTTTATATTAAAAGCAAAAGGAATTAGTGCTATTGATTTTTTTAAAAATTTGATGAAATTTGGAAGATAAAATGAAAACTAAAAAAGGGGCTATGGATTATTCAATTAGTACTTTAGTAAAAGGGGTTGTTGTAGCTATGGTTATAGTTTTGGTTTTTATGATTATATTTAAAGTTGATTTTAATAAATATTTTGGATTTTTGCCTGAATTTCCCTCGTATGATAAGAGGACTGAATTACCTCCTATTTCTGAACAACTTTTTCAAAATTCAATTGATAAAAAATGTTATCTAAGGGGATGGATAAATAAAAATGAAAATGGTGGGGTTTATGAATTGTATTCTGATGGTAAAGAACTAAGGAATTTATTTGTTAGGGGGGATGAAATTTTTGTTGGTAGTTCAGAAGTTGGAAGTATCGTTGAGAATAATGGTGTGAAGAATTTTCATTTAGATGAAAATTTTATATTTGATCAAACAGACTGGGAGGATAAGAACGTGAGATATTATAATGAGATAGATTCTTCGGAAGTTATTGATGAAGTTTTTTTGTGTAGTGATTATATAGATCCAAATGTTGAAGTTCCGGATGTGCCTGATGAACCTATTCCAATAGTGAAAAATAAATGTGAAGGAACAGGAGAAAATGCTTTTGAGGGTAAGTGTAAGGGCGAATGTTCTGTTGGGGAAGTCTCAATAGGAGTGATGGATTGTAATGGGGCATGGTATGATCTAACTTTTGGATATGAATGTTGTGTTAAATCTTCAGTTCTTGTTGGAAATGATAATCAAGAAAAAGCATTTAATTATTTGAGAAATGCTTTTGTAAATGATGGGCACCCTTCGGAAAAAAGTAAAATGATGGCTGCTGCCTTTGTTGGAAATTTTATGGCAGAGTCCGGACAAGATTTAAATGTTGATGCTAGGGGAGATAATGAAAAAGCGTATGGTATTGCACAGTGGAGAGAAGATTCAAAAAGTGGTGGAAGATGGGACGATGCTAAGAAGTGGGCAACAAATAATAATGTAGATATAGACACACTTGAAGCACAATTGGGTTTCGTTATGTTTGAATTGAGAGGAAAAGAAAATAGGGCTTATGATATTGTGTCTTCTAAGAAAACTATTAGAGATATGGCTTCTGCTGTTGATCAGTATTATGAACGATCTTCTGGAGAAGCGAGAGAGGAAAGAATTACTTATGCCGGTCAAGTATATAATAATTTTAAGAATAATATATAAAAAATGAAAAACAAAAAAGGAATATTAGTGCCTGAAGTTTTGAAGATAATAATTGCTGTAATGAGTATATTGCTTTTAATTTATTTAGCGTTCGCTTTGTTTTTTCCAGGGAAAAGTGATAAGGAGAAGTTTGGAGAAAAATTGGATGAAATGATTATATTAATTAATAGGTTAGAAGATGGGCAGAGTATAAATTATATTTTGACGAATCCTGGAAGTTTGAAAGGTGAAGGTATGTGGTATCTTGTTCAGGCTGAAGATAGTTACTATAATGATGCAGGTTTAATTGGTTTTGTTAATTATTTAACTATTCCTTCATTTTGTAGTGAAGGTGAAGATAAATCTTGTTTGTGTGCCTGTCCCACTAAATCAGCTATTGTTAGATTAAATTGTGTTAATGATGGAATTTGTGTTAAAATTAATCATAAGATTGGGGAAGGGTCTGAAATAAATTTAGACATGCCGTTTGATAATACAGGAGTGCAAATAATTAAGAATAATGGGGGTGTCTTGATAAAAAAGGATGAAAATTAAAATGAATAAAAAAGGAGATGTTGATGATATTGTGAAAATACTTGTGTGGGTTGTATTTTTTATATTGTTAATGGCTGGAGTGATAGCTTTAGTAAATAAATTTATATAAAATAAAATGAAAATAAAAAAAGGGGAGATTTCGTCAAGTACAATTGTTGCAATGTTGATAGCGATAACTGGATTTATCATTTTGATTTATTTTTTATCGCAAATAAATAAAACTGTTGATACAGATTTTGAAGTTTGTCATTTGTCTGTTGAAAAAAGGAGTGCATTTAATTTAGGACCTTTTGAGCCAGGGAGAGAGTATGTTCCTTTGAAATGTAATATTCAAAAATTATGTTTAAAAGAAAAAGGTTCTAAAACTGATTGCATTGATCAGGGGATTGTATCTACGAAAAGTAATAAAGTTAAAGATATAAAGATTAGTAAGGATGTTGTTCAAAATAAAGGCGATGTTATTTCTACATTTGCTGATTCACTGTATAGATGTCAATCGATGCTTGGAAAGGGTAATTTAAATTTTATGCCGACTTCTGACTCGACTGAAAATTATTGTATAATTTGTTCAAGAATTGGATTTAATGAAGAATTAAAAAGCGACGATAATTTGAATTTTACATATGAAGAATTGTATCTTTATCTTCAAGATAGAGAAGTTCCTGGAAAAGATATTTCTTATTTAGAATATTTATATCAAGCCAAGAAATTAGAGGATATAAATCAATATTTAAATGAGGCTGGAGAAAAAATAACTGGCAGAGATAAATTTGATTCTAATATTATTAGAGATTTTAAGATATCTCCAAATAGTGATTCAGGTTATGCAATAGTTGCTCAAATGAATAAAAAATCTAATAATTGGGTATTAGCAGGATCGACCTCTTTAGGTGGTTTGATTTTTTATGGATTAACTTTTGTTCCTGGAGTAGGTGTTGTAGTTCCCTTAGTTGGAGGGATTACAGCAGGCTCATGGAATTTTTATACATTTGATAATACAGGAGAATTTGTTTATGGTAATCCGAGAGTTGTTCCTTATAATTCTAATTCATTAAATGATCTTGGATGTACAGTAATTGAAGGGACTCCTTAGTCCAGTATCTCCAATGAGTTTTCTTAATTATTAAGTGGTTTTTGATTTTTCAGAAATTCCCACTAAATTTTGGCTATCGCCAAA
>Ga0209541_10006322_pt1 | contig 20237 bp, 15 predicted proteins | sample RifCSPlowO2_01_FD_184027 | JGI IMG/M metagenome (GOLD analysis project Ga0209541, IMG submission 184027) | Groundwater microbial communities from Rifle, Colorado - Rifle CSP2_plank lowO2_0.1 (SPAdes) (version 2) | ecosystem: Environmental > Aquatic > Deep subsurface > Groundwater | place... | reverse complement strand
ACCTTAGAACGGTTATAGTTACCGCTGACATTGACGAGGGCTTCGGGCAGTGAGCACACACAGAGTAAACTACGTGCACCCCCACCGTTAACCTTCTCGCATCGGTCAGGCGTCAGCCCCTATACATCCTCTTACGAGTTAGCAGGGACCTGTGTTTTTGTTAAACAGTCGCCAGAGATACTTTTGTTGCAGCCCTTCTTGCGAAGGGCAGACCTTATCGCTAACTTACGGTCGCTTTTTTGCCGAGTTCCTTAACGAAGACTCACTCGTTCCTCTTGGGCTACTCGCCCTATCCACCAGTGTCGGTTTACGGTACGAAGTCTAATATACGAACCTTAGAAGTTTTTCTTGGAAAGCTCTTCAATCACCTAAGCTACGTAAAACGTAGCCTTACGCCTGTTCGTGAAATATGCCATTGAAAGCAGATTTCCGGATTTGCCAGGAAATCATTTCTTTAAACAATCGGCGCCAAACCATTAAGGCGCGTGATTTTATTTCTTCCGTCACTTCATCGAATATATCAGACGGGCCGGAATATTAACCGGCTTCCCATTAGCTGCGGTTTTCACCATTGCCTTAGGATCGCCTAACCCGTGGTTGATTGCCATTGCCACGGAAACCTTGGATTTTCGAGGATTGGGTTTCTCACCCAATTTGTGGTTACTCATGCCAACATTTGCACTTCCAAACGCTCCAGCGGCTCTCGCGAGTCCGCCTTCAACGCAGTTTGAAACGCTCTCCTACCGCTTTCCAAATATAAATATTCGGAAAACTCGTAGCTTCGGTATCTTACTTAGCCCCGGTACATTTTCGGCGCAATAAACCATACCTCTTTCGAGGCGTCGAATAGTGAGCTGTTACGCACTCTTTAAAGGATGGCTGCCTCTAAGCCAACCTCCTATCTGTCAATGGTTTACTACTACCTTTTACACTTAGTAAGAATTTAGGGACCTTAGCTGACGATCTGGGCTTTTTCCCTTGCGACCACGGAGCTTTGCCCCCGTAGTCTAACTAGCTGCGTTATTTTTAGTATTCGGAGTTTGACTCGGAAGTCGGACTTTCGTCCTGTACCCCCGAACCAGTAGCTCTACCCCTAAAAATAAATATGCAGCCGCCAGTCCGAAAACTGTTTCGGAGAGAACCAGCTATTACCAAGCTCGATTAGCTTTTCACTTCTTATCCCAATTCATCCGAGGGTTTTGCACAACCCACCAGTTCGGTCCTCCCTCTGGTTTTACCCAGAGTTCAACCTGATCAGGACAAGCTCGCTTGGATTCGGGTCTTACATAAACGACCGGCCCTTGCGGGCACGCGCTATTAACACTCGGTTTCCCTATGGCTACTCCGTTAACGGATTAACCAAGCCGCTTATGTAAAGTCGTTGGCTCATTCTTCAATAGGCACCCCGTTACCCATTCACTCCGCATTGCTGCGGAATGTTTTAGGCTTCGAGTCCTTGTAGGCATACGGTTTCAGGTACTATTTCACCGCCCTTATCGGGCTGCTTTTCACCTTTCCCTCACGGTACTAGTTCACTATCGGTCACTAAATGTATTTAGCCTCACGAGTATAGTACTCGTTGCTTCATTCAAGGTTTAATAGCCTCGAAATACTCAAGATAGAACCATACACAGAAAACATTATTTCCTGTGTACGGTCCTCCAAAATTTAATTTGGTAGAAAAAGAAAGATTGCCGGTTTTCGCTTACGGGGCTATCACCCTCTGTAGCGCCGCTTTCCAGCGGCTTCAGCTAACCAAGCCCTGTATTTCACAAATCTCGCCAAATGTAGAAGCTAAATAATGAGACGAGTTCGAGACGCGACGACGAAATTGTAGCTTTAGCTACGTTTCGGAGGAGCAACGAAGAAATCGGCCATTATTTAGCTTCCCGTTCGGGCGAACTAATTTTGGCAAGCTTCTTTGTTGCTTGTCGCTCATGTGCCTACCGGCACACTGCGCTCCTCGCGTCGCGAATCTTTCTCAAAATTAGATTCGCTACATTGGTGATATTTGTGAAATACAGGGCATGCAATTTTTTGACTTTCCTTTAACTCTAAAATCATTTTGCCACTATCGACAAAACAATTTTAGAATTAAAAAATTTCTATCTTACGACCCCCGATAATTTAATAATAGCTAAATGAAGCTGTGAGCTAGTTTTAAAGCTAACTCACGACACCCCACCGCTAAAATTATTTCATTGGGTTTAGGCTTGACTCTTATGAGTCTTCCCGTTTCGCTCGCCGCTACTTAGGGAATCATTGTTATTTTCTTTTCTTCTGCTTACTGAGATGTTTCACTTCAGCAGATACGCACCCATCCTTACGGATAGGTAATCGCGGTTTACGCGATTGGGTTACCCCATTCGGACATCTCCGGATCAAAGGTTGCTAAGCACCTCCCCGAAGCTTTTCGCAGCCACGCCACGTCCTTCATCGCCATTTAGTGCCAAGGCATCCACCGTACGCCCTTATTTTTATCCCCGCATTGCGGGGTCTGACCTCTTAAGTCAGTACTCATTACACTACACTTATTTTTACACGATCTAACTAGATCGGCGGTTCTACCCACATGTAAAACCTAACGACATATTGTGAAAATGCGGGTGGTTTTTAAAAACCACGATTAAATATGCCGTGTACATTTTCCATATAGAGTTCCGACCTGGTGGGTCGGAACATTATCAAATGTCGGGAATTACTTACCAAGCATCCTCTGCACAAATACAGCGATATATTGGAAGCTCAAAATTAAGATGAGCTCAAGGCGCGATGAACGAAATTGTAGCTTTAGATACATTTCGGAGGAGCAACGCAGAGATCGCTTAATTTTGAGCTTCTCTTGCGAGCCAGAATCTTTTTTCTTCTAGCGTTGTTGCTCGTCGGAAAGGTAGCTATGGCTACGATTTCCTCCTCGCGCCTAGCCAGAGAGAAAAAATCTTTCTGGCCAATAATCGTTGAATTTGTGCAGAGGGTGCCACTTTCAGTCACCCATGCATTGTTTTGATGTCTCCAAACAATGCATTGATAACCGAACTAACAAAAAACCGCGGCTGGCGCGGCTGCCGTCCTGTTCAACACAGGATTTTATATACAAAAAATGTATCGGTCTCGTGGCCGCGCTATTTCTATATGTAGGATAGTATTCATTCGTTGTAATAATAAGTATATGCATGGATAAAAAAGTGTCAAGGGGTTTATAAAACCCCATAAAAGCAAAAGCTTTTATGGGGTTAAATTATTGTATTTCGTATGCCTCGGTTGCTCCTCGGGTTTCCAGAAAATAGGGGGTGTGATTCCAATAGCCGCCCAATTTTTCAATGGCTTTGCACTTTTTTGTTAGCCGCCCGTCAAATGAAATTGCCGGCAGATCATCTACCGCAACGCTATTGCCGATAATATGCAATTTTCCATTTTTCAGCCTCGGGCCGCTGCTTCCTAAAACAACTTTTTTAATCCCGCAGGCGGTGGCATATTTTTTCAAAAATTCAAACATTCCGTCCCGGATAGCTTTTTTGATTCCCCGGGGAATAATGCTTCTCTGAAGCTCGAAAGAATCGGCAACTAATATCGGCTGGGCATCGTCTACCGTAACAAACAGCCAGCACTGGCCGATGAAAGCATTCGAATCTTTATCAATCACTTCCGCCACCTGAATGCCTTTATCAATTAGAAATTCCAAAATTCCCGCGGGATACTTTCGGAATCCCACTCCCGGCAAATGCACTGCCGGCCGAGCGCCGGTGCCGATAGCCAGGCAGCAATCGCTGAAATTCCCCTGCAATAAATCAGAGCCGAAGACGGGTTCTCGGTCCCATAATTTTATCAGGAATTCATGCCGCACTGATTTTCTTGCCAGCTCAACGATAATCTGCTTCACTCGTTTCTGTAAAAAATCGGCTCCCTTTGGAAACTCAAATCCGGAAAAATCATTGCCCTTACTCTTTAAATAAGCCAAACCCTGAAGATATTTAGGAAACAATAGCTCCTGCCAATGCGCTTCCTCGATAGGAAAATTGCCGCCTAAAATTTTAGACTTTTCTTTTTTGATAAAAAGAATGTCTTTTCTCACGCTTCCGGCAAGTTCGGTGGGTTTAAACAATATTTCCAGTTGTCCCAAATCCTCTTCTAATTCCAGCCATTTCAGCTCTTTATCGCTTATCTGCACGAAAGTAACCGCCGCGGCTCCTCCTTGTTCCTTAAAATTGCACCACTGCTGCCAATCAACGCCGGCCTCTTTAAATTCGCGCTCCATCAAAAAATTGTGCATCGCGATCTGAAGACCAAGCTCGCTTTCCTGTTGGACATCGCTAATAAAATAATCAAAAAGAGATTTATTTTCTTTTTGGCAAAGTCCGTGCGCAAGCGTTTGAAGATACAATTCTTGCGTGAGATAGGACTCCCGCCGCAATAGCTCAAAATGCTTTTTAAATAAAGAAAGCGTTGCTTTAAGTGCTTTGATATTAGCATCCTCTGAAGACTGGGAAATATTTTTACTGATGGATTCTAAAGATTTCAATATAAATTTTTTCCTCTCCGGAAAAGATGCTTTGAGTTGCCAATTCTTTCGGGGTTTCTTTTTTATTCGTTGCAAAAGAAAATCAGTAGCCCGGCCCCAAAAATCCAGCCCTTGGCCGGTCTTAGCCAATGAAACAGCGTCCGCATTTTCAGCCGTATATTCCTCCAATCGTATTTTTACGAACTAGCTATAAAATAATACGGATTCGCTTAAAAGTAAATAGCGTAAATAAAAAACCCCCGGCCTCACTCCGGAAGTTTTTTATTTTACTTTAGAGAAAATTATTCTCTTCCTTCCAATTCGTTCTGGAGTCGGGACATAAGGTGCGCGGCATAATCTTTACCGCCCAAACCAAACGCCAAACCTCCGGCTAATGCCGCCATCGCGATCAGGCCGGTGATAACCGTATTAATGATGGATACGGCAATCCCCAATTGTACTAAGGATGCCAGCATTCCAAATACGACAATCGCCCACCACGCCGCCGAACTAAGAAACTTAGTGGCGTGCAGCTTCGCGCCCATAACTGACGCGCGAACTAATCGATGGATAATATTCGCCACAACGACTGAAGCTACCATAATCAATACCGCAATAACGATATTCGGGATGTAAAGCAAGACATCGCGCAAGAAACTGGATAACGCGAAGAATCCGAGAATGTCGGATGATGCGAGCAAAAATGCCAGCACCAAAAACCAATAAACCACCTGGCCAATAAAATGGCCGGAGTTTAGCTCTAAGTGAGCCCGCTTCGTATATTCTTCCATACCAAGTCTCCGCAACAAGGAATCCAACCTTAACGCGCCTACTACCTTCTCAATCAGAGAAGCAACCCCGGCGGCGACAAAAAGACCGATAATAAAAACCACTAATGCGCCGATAAGGGATGGTAACCAGTTAAGAACTTGTACCCACAAGTTTTGCAATGAACTAATCAAAACATCTGCCCAAGTCTGAATTAACATTTATTTATATATTTAATTAATATTTTGTAAATAAACTAACCCGTATCGACCTTTATATTACGTAATTTAAGCTGTTTTACAGCTCTATTATAAGTATAGCAAATCCGGATATCCCTACACTGAAAGGATGTTAATAACTAAAATATAGTGGACCTAGGCGGAATTGAACCGCCGCCTGTACAATGCGAATGTACCGTTCTGCCACTGAACTATAGGCCCATTTTCAGCTGATAGCTTGTGGCTTATGGCATATAGCCGACATAACTATCTGGTGAAATAAATAAACTCCAATACTATAAGCACCAGCCAGCCAACCTGGAGAATAAAGAATCCCCAGATCTGAATCAATTCCAGCATCTGAATGCGCGACATGCCGAGATTTTCCGAAGCAATGGTATAGACGTCTTCCAGAGATTCCAGTTTTTCCTTAATCGTCTGGCGCCACTCGTCCAGCCGGAACTTTTTAGAAAGTAAATCATAAAGCCGGGCTGAATACCAATCGCCGATCAGTTTGATATCCCGTTCTACCGATTCGAATTGGCTGATGGCCTGGGAGCGGACTTCGATTATCTCCCGGAACTCCTGGGTAACCACCTTTCTGGGGAAACTAAGCCACCAGGGCTTTTTATCGTGTTCATCCGGCTGGGCGATTTCTGAAATGCGGCGCATCCGCTTATCTAAATCCTCATCCAATATGCGGTACCGGAGCAATTGATAATTGGCGAGTTCCAAAAGCTCGACGGTTTCTCCGACCTCGCCGTCCGGGTCAAATAAAAATGCTCCGTCCCAGTCAACGATCAGCAAATCGTCTTTGGCATATTTAAATTGGAAGGAAAGCGTATGGTTGATTTCGTTTTCGTCCAACTCCAGTTTTTCCGATTTTAAAAGGCCGGCAACTTTCGCCGCATTGGTGCGCATAATCAATTCCGGGTCTTTTTGATAGCCGCTGATCTGATAAATCGTGTACTCCTCCGACGGCGCTTCTCTAGCGCCTTTCTTTTTAGCCAATTCGTAGCATTTCGCCTGCAGCTCGTCTTTTAACTCTAAAATTCCGTCGGCAAAAATATCCGGAACTTCCAGTGTCGCCTCAACCAAAATGGCGTCCGGATGGTATGTCTTGGCGATAATCTCAACCTCTATTTTGTTAACCTCGGTTTTTTCCTGGCTTAATATGAATTGAGTGGGCACGGATTGCTCGAAATAATGAGGGGCGCTTTTAACCGGCGGCGTTGGCGGCGCCTCCTTGCCCCGCTTGGCTTTGCTTGCCTCGGCGATGATAAAAGTGGTTATTTTATGTTGCATATTAATGTAAGTATAACTCGTTTTGCGGCTTGACCGCACGCAGGTTATTTCCTACTATATAAGACAGTAGATAACCTCTTTGGCTATAAATCAAGAGGGGTATATGGCAAAAATCCTGAATCGCCAAACATTTGGCCTTGGTGAAAAAGCTTACGACGCTATTTACGTAGAATGTCCCTGTGGCCATAAAACCAGCATTTCTGTAGAAGTTGGGAAAGGCATTCCGCAAAACACCCACTCCTCAAATTGCTGCGTGTGCCAAAAACCGCTCGTCGGAGAAAACACATCGCCCGCTGCTACATAGCGGGCTTTTATTTATTCAACAGTATCGCCGCCGCAACCAGGCCGGCGGTTTCCGTGCGCAAAATTCGCGGGCCAAGAGAAATTATTTTTACGCCGGAGTTTTTCGCAATCTCAATTTCATTTTCAGTAAAACCGCCTTCCGGACCGACAAATACATTTAACATTTGACTATTGACTGTTGACTTATAACTTTTAATATTTTCTCCCGAACGGTCCAGAATTATTTTTTCGCCGGCCGCGTTTTTCAGGGCATCGCTTAAATCTTGAATTTTAAATAAGGCCGGCAGAATGCCGCGCTCGGATTGCTCGGCAGCCTCCCGGATAATTTTTTCCGCCCGCTCGGCATTGAATCCTAGCTTTTCCGAACGTTCGGCGAGCACTGGCGCGAAGGCCGCAATGCCGACCTCGGTATTTTTCTGCAACACCCATTCCAGCTTGTCTTTTTTACAGAGCGACTGATATAGCGTAATTTTTAATTCCGGCTCATTTTTATTTTCGGAAACTTTTACTACCCTGCCCTTGATACCCGAAGAGTCCAGAGAATCAAGGACAGTTAAATATTCTTTTCCCGAGCCGTCCAAAAATAAAACCTCGTCTCCGGATTTTATCCGCAGGACTTTTTTCAGCTGATTTGCGATCTCCCGGTCGCTAAAAACAATGCGGTTTCCCTGTATTAATCGCGGGTCAATAAAAAAACGGTGCAACTTCATTTCATTGCAATATACTCCGGCGAAGCTTAGTGGTGGTCTTGACCGGAACTTCCAGAATCTGCGCCGGAATTTCCGGGTCCTGGTCAATCGCCACCCGCAAACGGAGCGTCGTCTGGTTATGTAAAAAATAATGCCACCACTTTTCCGGAACCACCTGAGGGAGAACGACGATTATGGAATCATTGATCCACCGTTTGTCCAAGTTTTTAAGATAAGCGAGGATCGGCCCGATAAGATCCCGGTACTCCGAGTAAATAATGTCTATCGGCACATCGGGCGCGTGCTTCTGCCAATCTTTTTTCAGCCGCTCCCCGGCCTCCTGGTCAATCGCCACATGCACTGCGCAAATCCGCGCCGGCTGGAAAGATTTTGCGAATTGAAGCGCGTGGAGCGCCGAACGGTCCAATCTGGAAATCAGCATCACCATCGTTTTATCCGGCAATACCGCCGGCAGCGGCATTTCATCCAGTTCCAAGCTTTTTTCAATCTTGGCGTAATGCCTTTTAATCGCTTTCATGAAAATAATCAGTGCTAACAGGGCGGGAATCAGCAGCCAGGCGCCGTGAACAAACTTGGAAAAAAATACGATTATGAAAACAACGGCGGTGGCAAAAAATCCGGTAATATTCAGGGAAATATTTCCGACCCGGCCTTTGCCTTCGATTATCCAATGGACGACCATTCCTAATTGGGAAATAGAAAAGCCGAGAAAAACGCCGACGGCATAAAGCGGAATAAGCGCGTGGACATCGCCGTTAAAAAACCACACTAGAAACGCGGCGGTAAGCGAAAGCGCAATGATTCCGTTCCCGAATACCAGCCGTGATCCCAGATTAAGAAACTGGCGCGGGAAATATCCGTCCCGGGCCAGTTGCGACGCCACTCTGGGAAAGCCGGCAAAAGGAGTATTGGCTGCCAGAAGTAAAATTAAAGCCGTGGCGCCCTGAATTAAAAAATAAAATGGGGTGCGACCGAATAAAGTGCGGGCAATTTGCGAAACAATCGTTTCGCCCTGAACCGGAGCGGCATGCCCCCAATACGCCAACAGAGTAATGCCGATAAAAATAATTCCTAAAAGAACCGCCATTCTGGTAAGGATGCGAGCGGCATTTTCCGATTCCGGGGCTTTGAATGCCTGGACGCCGTTAGAAATCGCTTCAATGCCGGTCATTGCCGTGCACCCGGCGGCAAAAGCGCGAATCACTAAAAAAACTCCTATCGCCCCCAATGATTCCAGCGGCGCTCCGGCGGAAGAGACGGTTGGAAAAGTGCCGCTCAGCTGCCGCCAAATGCCGTAGCCGATCATTCCCAAAAAAACAGCAATAAAAATATAGGTCGGAATGGAAAAAATCCGGCCGGATTCCCGCACTCCCCGCAAATTCATCCACATTAAAAATAAAATCACTAGTACGCTTAAAAATATCCGGTGGGCAAAAAGCGATGGAAATGCGGAAGTAATGGCGGCGACGCCGGCAGCTACGGAAACCGCCGCGGTCAGAACGTAGTCCACTAAAAGCGAAGAAGCGCCGAGTAGGGACGGAAATTCGCCAAGATTCCGCCGTGCTACATTATAAACTCCCCCGCCCTGCGGATAAGCATGGATTACCTGATGATACGAAAACGAAACCAATAAAATCAATAAACCGATAACAACCGCGATCGGCACCGAAAAAAATACGGCTGCTAATCCGCCGCCGGCCAGCACCAATAAAATTTCCTCCGTCGCGTAAGCAGTGGAAGAAAGGGCATCCGAAGCGAAAATGGCCAGCCCCTGCGCATTGGTCAGGCGCTCCTCGGAAACCGCCTTGGTTACCAGCGGCTTTCCCAATAAATAATGCTTGATTTTTTTAAACATCTTAAATCTTATTATAACTTATAACGCTCACTGGTAAACCTGCGTACTTTTGACAAGTAAATAAAAAATCTATAATATACTATCAGTTTTTTAATTCCCAAATAAATTAAAAAGGAGAATAAGAATGGAAATGCAGTGGAATCAAGTGCGGGTCAGAAATTATAAACCGGAATATCAGCGCATCCTTACCGAAGACGCCTTAGCTTTTTTAGCATTACTGGTAAATGAATTTTCTAGAGAGCGCGAATGGTTGTTGCAAAGGAGAATCCGAGTCCAGCGCCGCATTGACAGCGGCATATTGCCGGATTTTCTCAAAGAAACCGAGAATCTCCGCAAACGGAACTGGAAAGTGGCGCCGGTTCCTCCGGACCTTAAAAAACGGTGGGTGGAAATTACCGGCCCGGCCAGTAGCCGCAAAATGGTCATCAACGCTCTCAACTCGGGCGCCGATGTCTATATGGCGGACGCCGAAGATTCGGAATCGCCGCTATTTGACAACATCGTCCAAGGGCAAATCAATCTTTATGACGCAATCCGCGGCACGATCGCCTTTTCTTCCGATGAGAAAGAATATAAGTTAAATGAAAAAACCGCTACGCTGATGTTTCGGCCGCGCGGCTGGCATCTGGTGGAAAAAAATGTCCTAGTTGATAACCAGCCGGTTTCCGCTTCGCTGTTTGATTTCGCCATGTATTTTTTTCACAACGCAAAAGCGCTGATGGCTAAAGGCAGCGGCCCGTATTTCTATCTGCCGAAAATGGAAAGCCGCTACGAAGCGCGCCTTTGGAATAATGTTTTCCGGCGGGCTCAAGAACTTCTGCGCATTCCGGAAGGAACCATCAAAGCTACGGTACTCGTGGAAACAATTCTGGCGTCTTTTGAAATGGATGAGGTCCTCTATGAATTGCGGAAACATTCGGCGGGCCTTAACTGCGGGCGCTGGGATTATATTTTCAGTTTTATCAAAAAATTCCGGAATCATCCGGGCTTCGTCCTGCCGGACCGGGCAACGGTCACGATGGATAATGGATTTTTGGCGGCTTACGTCAATCTGCTTATCCAAACCTGCCACAAACGGGGCGCTTACGCGATGGGCGGCATGGCAGCCCAAATCCCCATCAAAAATGATCCTGAAGCGAATGAAAAAGCGCTGGAAAAAGTCCGCGCCGATAAAATTCGGGAGGTACGGGCCGGACACGACGGCACTTGGGTGGCTCATCCCGGATTAGTTCCGGTAGCGCGGAAAGTTTTTTCCTCCTGGCTGGACACCAGAATCAATCCGGCGGAAAACCAGCTGGCAGTCTTGCGGAATGACGTGAAAATATCCGCGAAAGACCTTTTGCAGGTTCCTGAAGGCACAATAACCGAAGCCGGACTGCGGACCAACCTCCGGGTCGGTGTTGAATATCTGACTTCCTGGCTCATGGGCAACGGCTGCGTACCGATAAACAATTTAATGGAAGATGCCGCCACCGCGGAAATTTCCCGGTCCCAAATCTGGCAATGGCTGAAACATGGCGCAAAGCTGGACAACGGAGAAAAAATAACTCCGGAACTGGTGAAAAAATTAATCCGGGAAGAGCTCCCGCTCCGAAAAAGCGAAGATTGGTATCTTGCAACCGAAAAAGCCGCAGAATTATTTGAAACTATGTCCACATCTCAAAACTTCCCGGAATTCCTGACTATTCCCGCTTACGAATTACTATCCGATTCTAAATAAAATTACTTCCCTTCCGCATTGCGGAAGGGATTTTTTATCCCTCACCCTTGCTGAATTGTTTCGCGAATCCGCGAAAGCGAGATTCTGATTCAGTAAGGGTGAGGGATTGACGTTTTTAACCGCAATTGTTATATTATCCAAAGCTTAAATTTTAATTAATTTTGAAAAATTAATAAGGAGGAAAATGAGAAAAGGCGAATTGCTTTTTGAAGAGTGGCAGCGGAATACCCGCTGGAAAGGAATTTTGCGGCCGTATACCGGAGACGACGTTATCCGCCTCCGCGGATTGCTTCGCGTTGAATACACGCTGGCGCGCCTCGGCGCGGAAAAACTCTGGAATCTATTCCATACCAAACATCACGTGAAAGCGCTCGGCGCCATTACCGGCAATCAGGCCGTGGAAATGGTGCAAGCCGGACTGAAGGCGATTTATTTGAGCGGCTGGCAAGTCGCGGCTGATGGAAACACCGCGCGGCAAATGTATCCGGACCAAAGCTTGTATCCGGCGAACAGCGTCCCGCTGAAAGTGGAAGAAATCAACAACGCCTTCCAGCGCGCCGATCAGATTCAATCCAGTTCCGGCGTTGGTTCAATTGATTATTTTGCCCCGATCGTCGCCGATGCCGAATCTGGATTCGGCGGGCATCTTAATGCCTTTGAACTGATGAAAGCGATGATCAAAGCGGGCGCCGCGGCCGTGCATTTTGAAGACCAGCGCGGCTCGCATAAAAAATGCGGGCATATGGGCGGCAAAGTGCTTGTCCCGACGTCAGAAGCAATCAGAAATCTCATTTCGGCGCGCCTGGCCGCCGATGTTATGGACACTCCCACGCTTATCATTGCCAGAACTGACGCCGAATCAGCTAAATTGTTGGATAACGATATTGACCCGCGGGACCGTACATTTATCACCGGCGAACGGACGCCGGAAGGATATTTCCGAGTGCAAAATGGCGTCGACTCGGCGATTGTTCGCGGACTTGCCTTTGCGCCATACGCAGACATGCTTTGGATGGAAACATCCAATCCCGGCCTTGAGCAAGCGCGGCGATTTGCTGACGTAATTCACGCGCACTTTCCTGGAAAATTGCTTGCATACAATTGTTCGCCTTCGTTCAACTGGAAAAAACATCTTGATAGCGAGACTATCGCTAAGTTTCAAAATGAACTCGGCGATATGGGATACAAATTCCAGTTTGTAACGCTGGCCGGATTTCACGCGCTGAATCTTTCCATGTTTGGCCTTGCGAAAGAATACGCGCGCGACGGCATGAAAGCGTACGTTGAAAAAATCCAAGAAGAAGAATTTTCAAGGGAAGCCGATGGGTATACGGCCAGCAAGCACCAGCAATACGTCGGCGCCGGATACTTCGACGATGTCCAGAAAGTTATCAGCGGCGGCACGTCTTCAACTACCGCCCTGAAAGGCTCAACCGAAGAAGATCAATTCCAAAAATAATAGCCCCATCCCCCGCATTGCGGGGGTTTTTATTGTCCGGCAGCTTCTTTAAATATGGCTATTGATTTTACTGAAAGAAAATGGCGGAGTAATGAAAATAAAGCGATGTGCCGCACCACGACAAAAATACCGGTGATATAAAAATAATTTATTGATTTTCCGTTAAAAAACCAGGCGAGCGCCGCAAAGAGCGCGCCGAGATTGGCAAATTCGGCCGCGTAGAACCAGAATCGTTTCGGTTCCGGGAGGATAATAAAAAATGGCAGCAGCCATAAAAGATATTGCGGGGTGAATACTTTATTGGTCAATAAAAACACAACCGTAATTGCCGCGCAAAGCGCTATCGTATTGCTTCGCCGGTGCCGCCAAAGCAAGTACCCTAAACCGGCAAGAAAAATAATAAGCGAAGCGGCATTAATCCGGCTGACATCCTCAAAGGAAGGGAAAAGGAATCGGATTACCGTCCAGATAGAATCCAAATTAGAACCGCGAAGCTGGTTCAGGCTGAAAAAATAATACCATCCGCCAAAATTCCGAATCAGAAAAAATCCGTTAATCGCCAGCGCCATGCCGCTAAAAATAACAATGATTTTAATCCATTCTTTTATCTGCTGATGGCGCAGTAGCAGCGGCAGCAGATACAATGCCGGAAAAAATTTGCTGGAAAATCCTAGCGCCAGAAAAACCGCCGCCCAGCCGTCCTCATTCCGCTGCATGAAGTAAAACGCGCAGATAACAAATAGAAGCGCGATCATATCCCAGTTATAAACAAAAAATATGAGCATGGACGGCGCGAAAATCCAATATCGCAACAATTGCCGCCGATGCGATTCCGGCACCGATTTAAAAAGAACATAAGTGGTAAATACGCCCATTCCGACCAGCGCCGCCGCGCTCAATAAATAATACGCGGCCTTAGTTTGTCCAAGCTGGCCGAACCAATGAATAAGCAGTCCGGTGATTACCGGATACTCAATTTGTTTTTCTAAATACGGAAATCCGGTTGCGGCAGCGCGGTCAAAAAAACCAAGCACGTCGCTGTAGACGATCTGCCAGGGCGCGGACGGAAATAATCCCAATCCGTGAAAAAGCATGGAAAGGATTCCGATGCCGGCAATTAGCCAAAGATAAAAATTGATTCCGCGCGGCTGCATATAATCCCAATAATTATATCATCAAAAAATAAACTCCGCCGTTGGCGGAGTAAATATAGGTCAATTATTGATTATTTTCCGGAGTCGATCTGCAGGCACTTCGGGCAGACATATTCATCCGGAGCCGGAACTTCGGCCGCGGCCGTTACCGAAAGGTCCGAACACTGTCCCCAGAGAAAAACCTTCACCCGAATCATTTTTGCGCCGCAATGCTTTTTAAACCAGGCGGTTCCATCGGCTTCCACGCGCTTAAAATTTAAATGCTTCACCTTAACGGCATTGATAGCTTCTAATTCCTCGTGCGTCGGCAACGGCCAAGGGATAATCGGAAGCATGGCGGCTCCTTTAAAATTGGCGTAAAAACTACTGCCAATATAGTACTTGAATAACAAAAAACAATCAAGTTAAAATTTGTCGGAGCATTGGGAATCGAACCCAAACCTTACGCACCCGAAGCGCATATACTACCACTATACGATGCTCCGTAATTTATACTTAGTATATAATAGTTATATGCCAAAAAAGCAACGGATTAAAAAACTCATTGTTCGGCGCAAAGAACATTTCTTAACTGTGCTCGAAAAAAACTGGCGGGATGCGGCCTTAAAACCACTCACCACGTTTCTTTGGAATATCGGTCTTACTGCTAACCACATTACGGTTTCAAGTTTTATTCTGCTCTTAGTGCCTATTATCCTCCACGCCCAACACCAGCCATTAACAACTCAACTTATCATCCTTGCCATCATCAGTCTAAGTGATGCCCTTGACGGCCCGATGGCGCGCAACAATAATAACGTAACTGTTTTCGGAACCTGGATGGATCATATCCGGGACGGGGTACTGGTTCTTTGGGCATCTTACCTAATATATGAATACCATCTCTTAAGCCTGGAAGTCCTCATCCTTATCTGGGCGCTCCAGCTGCTGCTTATTTATATAAATCTTAAAGATTTTATCATTAAATATCTGAAAGGCCTGCCCGGCGATGAAGAAGAAGTATTAGTGAGTAATTTCTCGCTTGATAATTTACAGGCATCGGTGATCGGCAGGCTGCAATTCTTTTTTTGGACAGCCGGATACGGCTTCCTCCTTACGGCAGTCATAATGTCGCAACAACTACTCGTCAGTATTGGCAATGTCTTTATTATTCTGGAAATTATTTTCGCGGCGTTTAATATTCTGGAAAGCTATAAAAAAATATTGCCGGAGCTGCCATAGCTACTGAACAAAATATTTCTTTTTCATTTCTTCTTCAATCCGTGACTGCGCTTTATCCGCTGATTTTTTCGCGAATTTCGCCATCTCCTGCAATTGCGAGTCGCTTAACAGGCCAAGTTCCTGAATCCGTTTTACTAAAACTTCTTTCACATTAACTAGCGGATCATCCAGCACTTCCTCTAAAAGGATCGCTAAAACAAAACCGATTCTGGCAGACGGCTCAATCCCCAGCACCCGCATTATATCTTCGCCGTTTACCTTGAGCATTTTGGCGCTAATCGGATCTTTGCTGACTTTTTCAATGCGAAACTTCAGATGCCGGAGCCGGTACGGCTGGGCCTTCGGCACGCCGGAACCAATCCGGTCCGCCTCCCGAAGCAAAAAAAGGTCGTTGATATTTTCCTCGCCAACCCGCCGCAAAAGGCGGCGCGCTCCGGCATCCGTCATCGTATCTGGATCGTACACGAACATGTGCTCCCTTACTAAGAGGGCGATTTTTTCAATCATCGCTTTGGAAAAACGCAGGCGATCAAGCATTGATAACACCATCCGCTCTCCAATCACCTGGTGGCCGTAAAAAGTTGAATCCGGGCCATCGCCGCGCTTAGACCGGGGCTTGCCGACATCATGCAAGAGTGACGCCAAACGAAGTTCCAGCGGAAAACCATTTTTTGCCGCGTATTCCAAAGATTTGAGATTATGTTCAAAAACCGTGTAAATGTGGTGTTTGTTCTGCCCTATCCCGACCCCTTCTTCTAATTCCGGCAAAACTAATTTTAATAAACCCAATCCCTGCATTTTCCGGATGCCGTCGGCGGCTTTTTCCGCCGATAATAATTTGGATAATTCGTCGCGCACCCGCTCCTTGGAAACGAATTCTAGAATACCGGCGTGTTTTTTTACGGCCGCTTCGGTTTGCTCCTCAATCCCAAATCCCAGTTGCGCCATAAAACGCACCGCCCGCATCAGCCGCAGCGCGTCCTCCTGGAAACGTTCTTCCGGATTGCCAACGGCGCGAATAATTTTATTTTTCAGATCATTTTGTCCGCCATAGGGATCAATCACCGCACTGCGCTCTTGGTGGCCAAGATTCATCGCCAAAGCATTCACCGTAAAATCCCGCCGGCTTAAATCTTCCTCAATAGTTTCCGCGAATTTGATTTCATCGGGATGGCGCTTATCCGTATATTTCCCTTCCTGCCGAAAAGTAGTTACCTCAACAATTTTTAATTTGGGATTATCTGAATTAGTTTTTATGCCGACCGTTCCAAAGTTATTTTCATACACGCTGTCCAGAAAAATTTTTTGGATTTCTTCGGGCTTGGCATTCGTAGTGATATCCCAATCTTTCGGCTCATGACCAAGCAAAAGATCGCGGACGCAGCCGCCAACTAAATACGCCTCAAAACCGGCGCTTTCCAATGCCGTGCCAACATCAATAATTTCTTTCTTGAGAAATTCATTCATTTATTCTATTCTAGCTTTATATAGAACGCGCTGTAAACGGCTTCAACGCATTGTCCCTGTAGTGAAATGGATATCACGCGAGGCTTCGAACCTCGAAGTCCGGGTTCAATTCCTGGCGGGGACACAAATAAAAATCCCCCGCATAACTTATGCGGGGGATTAATTTCCGAGTATAAATTCTCTCAGTAATCCAAGTAGTGATTTCGGTTCAATGGCGCTGCTTTGCTGGCACTTCCCGGCGCTGCCAGCGTTAAAAATAGTTTGGACTTCGGACGAGCTTAACGCCCGATTGTATACGGAAACTTCATCAATCAAACCGTGGAAAAACTCGGAGTGCTGGTCAGGCCAGGCCCCAATTGCGAAAGACGAACCACTGGTTGATTGGGTATTCGCCGCTTGCCGGACAATAGTGCCCTGTTGCCGGCCGTCTACATATAATTGCATATTGCCGGAACTGTCTTTCGTGGCCACGGCATGATGCCACTCGCCCGCGCTAATAGGCGCAGTAGTAATGCTTTGGCCCTCTGATTGAGTAGTCGCTCCGGCAGAAAACTCTAATTCTTGTCCTATTCTCAACCAATATCCCGATCCGGCGCCGGGCCCATAATTTGATTTTCTAATAATGTTATTGACAACTTGTCCTCTCCCTTCGCCAGTCCAATTAAACCAGGCCTCCAAAGAAAATTGTCCGGTTCCAAAATTTAAATTCGCGGGATTTCCCATATTAATGTACCCGCTAGATCCATCAAACTTAAACGCATTTCCGACTTTTCCGGCAGCGCTGGTTACTCCACCGGATGCTCCCGACAGCGATTCCCCATTTAACCAACTGACTAAGCCGGAAGGGGGCGGAACGCAGCTTTGAGCTTTAGGTTTGTCGGGGCAAGAAAGTACTAATCCGCATTGGGTTTGAGAATTATAATTTGGTCCCGGAACAAGAGTGCAACCTGTAGGCGGCTGCGCGTAATCGCACACTAGGCCAACACCAGTACCCCCGCCTCCAGTGCCGCCTCCGCCAGTACCTCCGCTTCCACCGCCAATATACGAAGTACAGCCTGGGTCAGTGTAATGATCGGTACAATAAGTTATACATTCTGTTGCGCTTTGGCATCCGCCTGGACCGCCAGGAAATCCGCCGCCACCTTGTCCACCGCCGCCCGGAGGCCCAAAACCACCGCCTCCTCCACTAGGTGGGCCAAAACCACCTCCGCCTCCTGGAGGGCTAAAATCCTCGCATTCCTCCGGATTTTCTTCACAATAGGCTTGGCATTCTTCCGGAGATTGGCAACCGCCTGGACCAGAAAAACCGCCAGGACCACCTGGTCCGCCTCCGCCCGGAGGTTCAAATCCTTCGCATTCTTCCGGATTTTCTTCACAATAAGCTTGGCATTCTTCTTGGCTGGTACAGCCGCCCGGGCCGCTAAATCCGCCTGGGCCGCCGGGACCGCCCATTCCTTCCGGCGGAAACTGTTCAAAACATCCTCTTAATTTTTCTTCAATATTTCGGTCAAAAATCGGCTGGCCGCCCTGTACCCGGGAAACATTATCCGAACCTAATTGTTCTTTCAGGCATTGGGCTAATTCGGTAGATTCATCGCTTAAGGCGTCGCGAATAAAGCTCATGCCTTCTTCCATTTGCTTTAAGTCGTCTTCGGAAATTAAGCCGTTGTCTTTGCCAAAATTAAAACAGGTTTCTTGATTTTCCGGACTCTGGCAAAAATCCTCGCATTGTTTTTTGCCTCGGCAACCGCCCGGACCTTTGCCGCCGGTTTTTTTAATAATTGCCAATTCTTCCGGACTAATAAAGCCCATTTGTTCCCCAAAAGCAATGCAGGCATCCATATTGTCCGGGTTTTCACAATAAGCTTCGCAGGCCTCTTTAGATTTGCAGCCGCCCGGCGTTTTACCGGCCTTCATTAATGGCACAACTTTTCTTGCCATCTCTAATTCTTCCGGCGGAATAAATCCGGCTTTTTCCGCGAACACTAAACAAGCTTCCATGTTATCCGGCTCGGCGCAATAAGCTTCGCATTGGGATTTGCTTTTACAGCCGCCCGGAAACTCTGTTCCCTCTTTTAAAAGCTTGGCTACTTTCCGCATCTCCTCCAAGTCTTTGGCTTCCACCAAATCATTGTCTTCCGCAAAAGCCAAGCATTCATTAATATTGTCCGTGTTTTCGCAATAGGCCTCGCAAGCTTCCCGAGTTTTGCATCCTCCTGGCCCGCCGCCGCGGCTATTCACGATGCTGCTGAATTTTCGCCCTTCTTCGGCTTCTTTGGGAGTTATTAAATTATGGCTTTCCGCAAAATCAACACAGCTCCGCATATTTCCCGGTTCTTCGCAATAAACTTTACACGCATCTTTATCGGCGCAGCCGCCCAGCTCGGAAACCGGATAAACAATTTCTGCCGGCGCGCCAACGGTCGGTTCGGTTACGGCTGGCGCAACTTCCGAAGGAGCGGCGGGAGTTACCGGCGCCGGTTTGGCTGGCGGCGCTGGCGGTTCTTCATGCTCGCCTACCACCGATTTTTTATCGCCGATCTCCGGAATCGCCAGTTCATCCGTGTTGTTTTGGCAATCAAAAATATCGGCATCTACTTCTCCGGAAAAATCATTCACTACGGATGGGCTGACATTGTCTATCACAAAAACTCTTGGGCATTCCGCTAAATCGCCGCTATAAGGCAAGTTGCCAGGCGATTTTAAAGCAAAACTTTTAAGGCCTTGCGGATCTTTGATAGTGATTGTGTAGTATCCATTGCTCTGTTTTTTAGCCGAAACCGAAGAATTTCCTTTGGCGGTTTCCGCTTGAAGCGCTAACCCAATCAGCAGGCCGGAAGCCAATAAGACCGAAAAAATCGCTGATAAATATATTTTTTTCATTTATTCAAATGGGTTTTTATATTTATTTAATAAAGGATTAGTTTCTTCTTCTTTAAATGGATTGGTTTCCGCCAAGTTTTTCACCGGATTTTGCGCCGTTTCCAAAGCTTGCGTGGCTTCTTCCGAAAGATAAGTCGGCAATGGCTCTTCTTCAACGGCTTGGCGCCCGACGAACCAATACCAAAGGCCGCCGGCGATAATAGCTAAAACTCCGATTATTTCTATCGCGGTAAATAAAGATTTTTTACTGCTTTCTTCCATAGTTAAATTAACTATAGCACATGGATTTTTGAATCAATATAAAGTTATCCACATGGTAAGCAATAAATTAAAACTGCCGAAAATTTGGCAGTTTTAATTTTTGTGCGTCCACCAGGGATTTCGCTTCACTCGCGGCTGGATAGCCTGCTCGCTTGCCGAACCATGCGCCGCACCCCGACCCCCGCTTAAGACACCTTCGGTTTCTTACGTCACTCGCTTCGCTCGTTCCTATCTTCCTGATACGGGGTGCGGCTGGTTCGATTCCTGAAAAAATAAAATTTAAAAACCCGATAACTCGGGTTTTTAAATTTGTGCGTCCACCAGGGATCGAACCTGGGACCGTCTCCTTAAGAGGGAGCTGCTCTACCAGCTGAGCTATGGACGCTTATATTTTTATTTTAACCTATATCAATGA
>Ga0209541_10006321_pt1 | contig 20238 bp, 24 predicted proteins | sample RifCSPlowO2_01_FD_184027 | JGI IMG/M metagenome (GOLD analysis project Ga0209541, IMG submission 184027) | Groundwater microbial communities from Rifle, Colorado - Rifle CSP2_plank lowO2_0.1 (SPAdes) (version 2) | ecosystem: Environmental > Aquatic > Deep subsurface > Groundwater | place... | reverse complement strand
GAAAAGGGCGATGACGGCAAAAATATTTGCCCGCCGGCTAATACCAACACCAATACTGGAGTAATTGGCGGCACCAATATTAACATCAACGCCAATGTCAACACTAATACGAACACTAATATTAACACCAATACCGGAGTTACTCCTCCTCAACCAGTGAATATCAGTCCCAAAACCGTTCGCAAAACTCATGTCATCGGCGAAAGCAGTTGTCCGGATCAGTTGGGTTCGGTTGCCATTACCGGGCCGGTTGGCCAGTGGCAGTTAACCATTCCGGCCGGCTGGATAACGTCATCTAAAACCAGCGGCCAACTTGGCGCCGGCGGCGCTGAGGTTGACCTTAACTTTAATTGTAATATTACCAGCTTCACGACCCATACCGAAAATACCCGCGCCACGGTTAAGGTGACCACGGCTGATGGCCAAACCGTTAATTCATTTTTTGACATTTTCATGGACATTGTTTCTCCGGAATAGTTCAGGCTGCAAACCCCCGTTCGCATTAATCTCAACTGGATCGGGGGTTTTAATTTTAAAAAAAGACCCAGCAGGTTTGCTAGGCCACGTCTTGTCTGTGGAGAATTATTTCTCCGCTGGGAAAAAGTTTTATTTGCTCACCGATAATCGGTGCCATAACCACCAACCGATTGCCGGTTTTATACGGCGAGGCACTCACCAGTTGGGCATTGTAACTCTCCCTTGAGTCAAACACCCACTTTTGGACGCCATCGGGATAATTGATATCACGAGCTAACCAGCTGAAAGTGATGAATAAAATCTCGTTGTTACCCATTCCTTCAATCCAGATTTTTGCTACTTCCCCCCGGTAAAGTTGTTGGCCGCAATTTGTTAAAAGTTCAACTTGACAGCCAATGTATTGGTTTAGCTCCTTTGGCGTTAGATCTACTCTTTTGCCTAACATTTTTCAACCCTCCATCTACAATAACCGTTAAATTAGCTTATCAAATCCAGTTTAAAAAATCAAGACTCATCTTAAGTAAATAAAAAAAGCGGAGAAGGTGTAGTCAAGCGCGCAATAGGGGGCAGGGTTCTGCGGCTGTACACCTTCTCCGGGTGAGGGTTAGTTTGATGTCAAGGGGAGCCCGAAGGGAGGTTCGGCTCTGAACTAACCCTCGGAGGAACTTAGTCACGAGGGACTTTCAAAGATCAAAAGGGTAGGGAGAGTGTTAGAGCCTGGCGGCGCACTTAGCCGGCCTTCCTGAAACCAGCACAGTGTGACTAACACCCTCCCGAGGAAAGAAGGAGCTGCGGTACCAGTGGGCTGCGGGCCCAGGTTTCCTTCTTTCCGAAGAGAAATAAGAAATCGGTCGGCCCGGTAAGCGACAGGCTTACCTTACAACGGAATCAACGGCAAGAGTTGTTTTCACTTTGGCCGTCCGAAAAAGAGCAGGGCGGGCTTGCCGACCGCGGGTCGGCGTCTAAGGTGTTTTTGTGCTAGCGTAGGCAAGGGCTAGAACCTTAGAACCCGCCCAAAAAAGCGATGGCAGGCCATGCCCGACTGAGGCATGAAAGGTGTTCGGAACTCAGGGCTGCAATCCTGTCCGACTTTTTTCTGCTTTTTCCTGCCATCACAAAATAGTAGAAGAGGGGCGCCTTTCAACCTCTGACAATAGTATATGGCTCGTTGGCCACGTTTTACCTATGGAGGGGGCGCCCCAAAAAAATCGGAAGGAGAGACAGGAGACCGCGGAAACAAGGTGGGCCGATATTTCGACCCGGCCGCGTTTGGGAAACGGAGGGACCACCTGTCTCTCCCCCGAAAAATGAACGGTTACGATAAATAAAATGTTATCAAACTATCAATATTTTGTCAATAGTTATTTGAGCATTGTCATGACCGCGGTAAAATAAAAAAATATCACTAGGATATTATTTAGGCAAAAGGAAAAGATTGAGAGTTTGTTGTTGGGTTGAAGTTAGGGGGGGGTTGGGTTTTTTTGGTTTGTTTTTTGTGTTTTTAGAGAGAAGTGGGGGGTGATGGGTTCTGAACCCTTAAAGGTGCAAAACTCATCACCCATAACTTCATACTCTATTCCCCTGTAATTTTCAATCCACTCTCAATCTTCAATTTTATTTTAGCATATCCCTAAAGTCTGTCAAGAGCTAAATTTTTGGCCAGGTTGAGTGAAATTATTTTTTTATCCCCAAGTCCTCTCGGCCGCTTATTTCTTACCACTTATTTCTGATTCACTTTTCAGCAATTCAGAGTATTTTTCTTTAAGTTTGGCCAGTTTGGGATTAATCACGATTTGGCAGTAAGATTTGGTTGGATCTTTTTTATAATAATCATGGTGATAGTCTTCGGCCTCGTAGAATTTTTCCAAGGGCTTTATTTCAGTGACGATTTTAGCTTGATAAATCCCCTCTTTTTCTAACTTTTTAATAAAATTTTCCGCCTCCTTTTTTTGTCTTTCATCACTATATAAAATGATTGAACGATATTGCGTGCCTCTGTCAGCGCCCTGGCGGTTTAAAGTGGTGGGGTCGTGGATGGTAAAAAATACGGATAATAGGTCTTTGTAACCTATTGTCTCTGGGTCAAAATTCACTTCAACTATTTCGGCGTGGCCGGTTTGGCCAGAACAGACGTGTTCATAGGTGGGATTAGGCATTCGGCCGCCAGCATAGCCGGGCGTAACTTTAGCTGCACCTTTTAGCTGCTGGAAAGCGGCTTCGGTGCACCAGAAACAGCCAGCGCCAAAATAAGCCGTTTGCGTGTTTTTAGCCATTATTTCAAATTAACTAAATTATTGCTGATAAATTTTTCAATTGCTTTAGTTACTTCGTTTTTCAGGTTAGCCGGGCTTTGGGCCACCCAGACCGCGAAATTATATAATTCCTGGTTATCAACCTTAAGCCATTTCTTGTTTTGATAGAGAAAAGTCAAAAGGGTCGTCAGAGCAATTCTTTTATTGCCATTTTGGAAAGGATGATTTTTTATCAGTAAATAAAAAAGGATTGCTCCTTTGGCGATCAACCCGGCGTAGAGATATTTGCCGCTGAATTTTTGAAACGGAGTGGCGAGGCAACTTTCCAATTTATTTGGCAGCCGAGTGCCAAAATCAGGAATTGGCTCATTAAAAGTCAGAAATTTGCGGGCGGCGGCAAAAGCAATAAACTCCACTTCAATAATGGAAATTGATTTCATGTTTAAGTGTCACCGAGCATTTTTAGAGCCGGCCCGTAGTCTTTAAACGCCTTATCAACCGCCTCATTGATAATTTTTTTTTGTTTTTCGGTCAATTCTTTACCCAAAATGCTTTCCACTTCGGTTCTAGGAATAACAAAATTACGGCCGATTTTTCTGGCCTGAATGTCGCCTTTTTTAATCTTTTTAAAAACCGCTACCCGGCTAATGCCTAAAATTTTAGCTATTTCCGTTGTGGCGTAGAAGTCTTTGTTTTCCTTGTCTTTAGCCATATATTTATGTTAACCACTTTAGTATAGGTTAACATATGTTAACTAAGTTGTCAATAGTTAACGTTTCCGCCAAGATTTTTTAGCGGTTATTCTAACTACCGCCATTTTCAAATACCAGCGCCAAACGTCTCAGGTTTAGTCCGGCCAAAGCCCAGCCCAATGGCAGCCAGGGCGGAATCAGCCAAGCGCTGTTGGTATATTGCCAAGCGCCGAAATAGATGCAAAAAATTTCCAAGGCCGATCCCAAAATTAAAGCCAAGAAAAAATAGACTAAATCGTTTCCTTGATGCCAAAAATAAAGCTGCCAAGCAACAATCAACGCCAGGGTTAAGGTTAAAAGCCAGTTATTTTGCCAGAGGAAACTCACGCTTAAAGCGATTGCAACAATTCCGGCTAAAGGTGCCAGGATTTTTTTCATATTTAAATTATCCAAGGATTTGCTGATAACATAAACTAATTAAAGTTATCATCAGAAATTTCATTGTTTTTTTGCAACACGCTGTCGTTTGGCCAAAAATCAATTCCCTCGTAATCCCAGTGGTAATGCTTAAAAAAATCAGGCGGTAAATTTAAATATTTTTTTGTCTTGATTATTTTTTTTGCCGTTTCAATCCAGTTTGTTTCATAATCAATGTCTTTCTCAATTTCCTGCAAGCGATTGGCAATGGTTTGGTAGTGGTCTTCGCTAAAATAATACTGCCAATCTTTTTGTTTGGTTTTGGGTAAACTTTTAAGCAATTTTTTATGAATTTCCCTTGCTAAATCCAATTTTTCTAATTCAAATTTAGCCGCTCCGGCCTGGCATTTTAAATCCATAGTTAGGTGATCTTCCCGGTCCCTTATTATTTTTGCCAATAGAAGATCTTTTTCTTCTTGTTCGCTGGTTGGCGAATAATAGAAGTATTCCGCCTCATCCTTGGCGATTTCTGCCATTGCTTTCAAATTTTTATTCTTTGCCGTTTTAGTGAAATCAGAAATTTTTTTGATGCTTTCCATGGTGCCTTGATGGGCCAAAGCAACCAATTCGCCGACCTTCTTTTCGGAAATTTCAGCAGTTTTGTTTTTTGGTTTGGATCTTTTGTTCTTGACCATAAATTTTAATTATTCTTCTTTCTCAATCATCTCCTCCACTTTTCGCTTAGCTTCATCTAGTAATTCCTTGGCTTTTTCCCTGGCAACAAATGATTCACGAATTAAGGAAGAAATTTTTTCTTGAGCTGGTTTTGGCAAAATCGGAATCATTGCTTGCTTAATTTGTTCCGGCTTCCAATGCTTAATCACCGAACCGCCGGCGTCTCTTTCGGCTTGTATTTGGCCAACGATAGAATTTAAGCATAAGGCCAAATACTCGTCCTCCACTGATTTATCTTTTATTTTTAACCGCAAAATTCCGCCGGAGACAATACCATCAATATCTTCCTTTAGAACGTAAGTAATACCAGGCGATGCATCTTTAGTTAATAAAATTTCTCCTTTTTTTGGCTGAAAATCATCTTTTAATTTTTGGTACAATTCTTCGCTCAAGCATTTCTGGTCGCTGTCATTGATTCCATATTTAGACAAACTGCTGACGCGGATAAACTGCTTGCCAGTTTCTTTATATTCTTCCGCTCCCGGCTCAATACCTTTTTTTATACTAACCAAATCGCCCACCGGCTTTGATATTTTTTTAATCTTATCAAGCAATTTATTAACATCCGAATTAAAATACTCGGGATCCAGTCTTACAACTTTTTTGGCTTCGGACAAATTTATAATGGTAAATAAGCTATCATTTTGGCCACCAAAATTTTCTAGGTCTAATTCTTCTAATAACAATTTTTCAGCTTGGTGATATAGTAATTTTGATTTTTCTGCTTCAAAACAAATATCTTTAAAATATTTTTGAAATAAATCTTGGCGTTTAATTTTCGGTATAATAAATTCTTTTATTTGCTCTGAATTTAAATACGGCTGAGCGTTACCAGTAATTAATCTTTCAATTTGATACTGCCCCATTTTAGAATTAAAAAAAATCCACACAAAATATGGGCTCACTTCTCTATTATTTATTCTAATTTTTGCTATATTTTGATTGATATTACCATCTTCAATTGAATTTTGAACTATAGCTAACTCGCCAATTGTAGCGCCAACCGCCGCAAATAAAATATCGCCCGAAGCAATAGATGATTTTTTGTTTTTTCCATGGAATTTTTTTGAACAATGCACTAAATCGTCTTCATTTATAATGGACATGTCAAAATTTTGAGAACGGATAAAGGGAACGCCACTATCAACAAAATTCGCTCCTTCAGGGGTGGTGCCGTAAACAACATCTGCTATTTCACTGATTTTAAATTTTTTAAATCTATTTATAAGATTATCAAAATTCAAATACTCCGGCTGGTAGTATTCCGCATCCAGTCGTTTGGCGCCTTCAAGTTGGGATTTGAGAATTATTGAGGGGGATAACATATCAGGTTTCAAAAAAATATTTTTTTCCCTTCTTGATAAAAAGCCCTGCTTGTCTAAGAATTGGAAGTGCGATTAATATGATAATAATCGCCTGCAAAAGAATAAGTAATTTACTTATAATCATTAGTTGAGGTACAAATTGTAAATTCCTTTCGAATGAAACAATTATAGATTCACCTGATGGCCATATAAAAGGCTTATCATTAACATGAATAAGCCCTTGGTCCTGGGTAAGAGTACAGCCGTCAAATTGGTTAAATAAATTATCTTGGAAGTCATTTAGCTCTAAGCTTTCGAAGATGCGTACACTGCCATCATAATGTAGATTATAACTTTGACCTTCAATTTTACAATCCACTGATATATCTTTAATCACATTCTCATAATTTGTCCCGGTTACAACAAATTTAAGGGTAGAATAATTTTTTAGATATACTTCGTATTCAATAGGTACAAAAGTAAATTGTCTCAATATAGAAGTAATTCTTCGAAATTCTATTTTTTTTATTTGTATCTGATTTGATAAACCTTCTAATGATTCTTCTTTAGCTTTTTGAATACATTCTTCTTCACTATCACATTTAATTTCCCCTGTTTTTAAAGTAAAGTCAATCGGTTTAATTTGAGCGAAGAAAATTAATAAACCAGTTACTATAAAGACACCAATTAGTAAAATTAATGCCCTTATTAACGATCTCGTAGCTTGCTTGTCTAGTTTCATAAAAGAAGTTTTTGTTGCTTTGCGAATTTAATAAACTCCTCGGCGATTTCGTTCAAATCATGATCTAAAACTTTCTTGCCTAAAGCATCATAAATAATAGCGCCTTCCTTGTCTTTTTTATAAACATAATCGCCGGAATTGTCTTTGCCGGATTTTTTGGAAACCGCCATAAAAATCGGATAATCTGCGAGTGGTTTTTCTTTCTCAGGCCATTTGTACAGAAATAAAACCGAAGTCTTGGTGCCGGTATGCGGTTTAAAGGTGTTAACATCCAAACCAACCACTGCCAAAATTCTAGCTTTATCCAGCAAATAGTTTCGGACATATTCCATGTTGGTATTATTCAAAACCCCTTGGGGCAAGACAATGGCCAGCCGGCCTCCCGGCTTGATTAAATCCAAAGAACGTTCAATAAAAAGAATGTGGCGCTCCATTTTATTGCGCAATTTGCCTTTGTCGTTTTTAGACAACTCATATTCTTTCAAAAAAGAATTTTCATGAATTTCTCCGGCAAACGGCGGATTGGTCAGCAAAAGGTCAAAATCAAAATATTTAAAATTGCTTTGATTATCTTTATTTTTGTCGTAATCAGTAAATTGATGCAGTCTCTCTCTTAATTCCGAACGGGCTTTTTCTTTTTCGCCTTCACTACCCTGCCATTCCTTGGTATTTAAAGAATTTAAGTTTAAAATATGAGACCGGCCGTCGCCGGCAATCAACATTAAAGCCCGCGCGATTTTAACTGATTTTTCGTCAAAATCAATGCCATAAAGATACTTCCTGGCATAATTAATTTTTGCTTCTTTACCATTTGATTTTAAATAAGTATTCCAGACATATTGCATTGCTTGAATTAAAAATCCACCGGAACCGCAGGCCGGGTCAATAATATATTCATCGGCTTTTGGGTCTAGCATTTTAACTGCCATGTTGATGACATGGCGCGGGGTAAAATACTGGCCTTTTTTACCTTTAGCTACGTCCGGTAATAAATATTCAAAAGCCGCATCAATCACCCCCAAATTAGAGTCTAATAATTTTATTTTTTGAAATTCACCGACGCAAACCGATAAGTGCCCTGGGTTTAATTCAATCTTCTCGTAGGGATAAAATATCCCGGGCCATTCCTTAATTGCACTTTGGAAAAGCCGACTTATAATGTCATAAGTGATATTTGGATTTTCCGACTGACGAAAATATACTTCATTATCCGGCCGATTTTTAGCTTCTTTTTCATCATATAGCTTGGCATAGATTAATTTAAAAATTTCATTAAAGGAGTCTTTACCAGAACCAGCCAAAACTAATTCTTCCAAAATTTTTAAAATGCGAACCAGGTCATAATGCTGTTCCAAATCATTAAGGGTTAATTTTTGTTCTAGGACATCTTCAACATTTTGATCAACGCGAGGTAAATCGCGAAGGGTTTGAAATTCCCTGGGATAAGGCCGATACAAAACAACTTTATCTACTCCGTTACTCCAAACTCCGATTGGGGCTCCTTCGGAATTAATATAAGTTTTGAGCTGGTCAAGGCCTTTTTCCACGCTTGGATTTTTTGTTTCAATAATAATTAGTGGTGTGACATTGTCTTGTTGATAAACCATAATATCAGCCGCTTTGGCGTTAATCTCACCGCCAAACCTAATATCTTTTTCCAAGTCAATCTGCCCCAAGGAGTAGCCATAAAATTTGGTTAGTTTATAAAGCCAAAGTTGGCGGATGACCTCTTCTGGTTTAGAAAGATTTTTTTCTTCATTATAAAGTAAGATATCTTTGTCTCTTTTTAAACATTTGATATAAAATTTTCCTTTTCCTTTTTCAAAAATATTTAAAGTTTCGTCTAAATTTATACCCTCAAATTCCTTTAGGCCATATTGGACTGATGGATCGCGAAATATTTTATTAAGAATGTTTACTGAGTTTTTTGGCATATTATTTATTATTGGTTAAGCCGTTGAACGGCGCTTAAATTGGCAATGACTTTGCCGTCAAAATAAGTATCTTCAAAGATCGGAATATTTTTATAGGCGGGATTTTCCGGTTTTAAATAAGCCCTTCCATTTTCGGCGACAAATTTTTTAATAGTAGTGCCATCATCGGTTCTGGCAACCACTATGTCGCCTGAGCGAAACTCTTTTTCTTCTTTAACAAGTAGAATATCACCATCCATAATGCCGGCATTGATCATACTGTCACCATGAACTTGAATAACAAATAATTTATCACTTGCTTGCCTTACTTTTTCATTGGCTAAAATTTGGCCAGGGAGAGTTAGCCAATTATTAAAAGCATCATCAAAAGACGTAATAAAAGAACCAGCGGCACTAACACCGGCAACTGGTATTAATTGCTCCTTTCCTAGGGCACTAAAACCTAAAGGTAAGATTTTAATGCCGCGGGCCTGCCCATCTTCTCGTTTAATATAGCCCTTTTTCTCCAATGAATCTAAGAAATCAAGTACAGATTGATTGGATGAAAGGCCTAAAGCCTTTTTTAAATCAGCCAGAGTTGGCGGAAAGCCGGACTCATTAATACTTTGGTATATAATTTCTAGTGTTTTTTTCTGTTTTTCAGTAATGTTTTTAGCCATATTTATAGAATATATGACTATTTGGTCGGTGTCAATAATAAAAAAAATGGCTCTTTTAAGCTATTAATTCTAATTGGGGATAAAATTTATTTAAAGAGAAAAAACTTGACCATATTCACGGCAGACCGAATATTTGGCGTTAGGGTCTTGACCCTTGATAATTAATGTTTATAAGAAAAAAATATGGAACACAAAAAACCGGACATCAATTCAGGTTTGGAAATTATTAGCAAATGAATGGCGATTAGCAACCTACGGCTGCAGAATATCTTCAGTCCGGCCGTTGACGGAAATGATCACCTCGCTAACGGTCGGAAACTGCTTAAGGGTCTGGGTAATTTCCGCCCGAATGGCAGAAACCCGGCAGGAGCCGCCGACCTGAAATTCAATTTGGTCATCAAAGTCAACATAGGCAGTCCCCGCCTGAATAGTTAGACTTTGAATTTTCACGCCGGAGTTAATTGAGGTAAAAAACCCTTGGGCCTTTTCCGCCTCGGTCGGACCCCGTAACAGCTGCTCCAAAGCGGCCCGGGCCACGGCTTGGGTTTTGGGAATTGTCCGCTGGACGCTAAAAACCTGGTTGCAGGAAAATTCCGGGTCAAGTTCGCTGTTATTGAAAAAGACTTTGACGGTTAAAGTTTCAGCCTCTTCTTCCTGGGTTGAGTTAGCCAGCGATATTCTTTGTTGTGAAAAGACAAAATAACTAAACAAAAAAAGCGTGATTAATGTCAACAGAATAATTGAGAGAGGTAACAATTTTTTCATAGTTTTAGCTGATTTAATTATAGGTCGGCCGGTTAGCCGCGTCAAATTTTTGGGAATTGGGAATTAAGAAAAACAAAAGCCCCGACAAAAAGTCGGGGCTATAAATTTTTAGTAATCAATTAGCGACACGCGATTAGCAATAAGCAATTAACGCTTTGAGAACTGCGGCGCTCTGCGGGCGCGCTTCAAACCCGGTTTCTTTCGTTCTTTTCTGCGGGGATCACGGCGCAGATAGCCTTCGGCTTTTAAGGTTTTTCGTAAATCTTTTTCCAAAATAACTAAGGCGCGGCTAATACCGTGGCGAATCGCTTCGGCCTGGCCGCGGACTCCGCCGCCCCCAACTTTTATGGAAAAATTCAAATCTTTTTGGCCGGTGGCCTCAATTGGTTGCTTAACGATTTGGCGCAGTTCAAGAGTCGGGAAATAACCGCTGTAATCTTTTTCGTTAACGGTGATTTTGCCATCACCTTTTTTGAAAAGCCGAACTCGGGCAACCGCTTTTTTGCGGCGGCCGACGGCATAAATATAACTGTGGCGAACCCGTTTTTTCTTGAGTTCCTCGGTTGTTTGGGGTTCTTCTTTTTTAGGAATTTCTGGTTTTTTCTTTGGTCTAGCCATATCTTAAAATCTTACAATCTTAATTACTAATTTTTAAATTTCTTATTATTTTAGAGCGCAGTTTATTTTTTGGCAGCATGTTCCAGATTGCTTTTTTTAAAACTTCAGCCGGATTTTTGGCAAAAACTTCGCTGAGTTTTTTTGTTTTTAAGCCGCCGGGATAGCCGGAATGATGGCGATAGGATTTTTGCTGCAGTTTTTTGCCGGTAATTATAATTTTTGAGGCATTGGTCACCTCAACTTTACTTTTTGATTCCAAATGGGGCTGGAAGCCAACCAAATCCTTACCCCGCAATTTTAAAGAAACTTCAGTCGCCAGCCGACCCAAAACCTTGCCGGTGGCGTCAATTTTATGAACGACTCCGGAATTGGGTTTTGGTGCTGATTTTTTATTATTTTTGACCTGATTCATAATATTTGTCAGCCTCGTCGCTCGCCTCGCTGAAGCGAAAGCGAAGCGGGTGGCGAAGTGGGCTTTCTTCGCTTTAAATCGAGGCTAGACGGGCAGATTCTCATCAGTTAGACGAATTCAATCTGCGCCATTTCCGCCCCGTCGCCCTGGCGCTGGCCCAGTTTGATAATTCTGGTATAGCCGCCATTGACGTCTTTGTAGCGCGGGCCCAGAATTTCCAAGGCTTTATTGACCGCTTTTTTATGATATAAAACATCCAATAATTTTCGGCGAGCGGTTAAATCGTTTTTTTTGGCGATGGTCACCAACTTTTCAACCAAAGGCTTGACCGCTTTGGCTTTGGCTTGGGTGGTTTTGACTTTTTCATAAATAATAACGCTGGTAGCCAAGCTTCTTAGTAAAGCCTGCCGACTTCCTTTTTTGCGATCCAGAATTTTTCCTTTTTTCCGATGGCGCATATTTTAGGTGGTAGGTTGGTAGGTTTTAGGTAATGGGGTTATTCCGTTTTTTTATCTTCTGCTTTATTTTTTTCGTCAATCTCTTCTGCTTTGGTCGGAGAATTTTCCTCTTCATCTTTTTTCTTTGATTCCTTTTCTTTCTTTTCTTTTTTAGCCTTGGCTTCTTTTTTAGCCTCTTTTTTTTCTTCTTTGGCGGCGGCTTTTTCTTTCTTTTCTTTTTTAGCCTTAACTTTAGCCGTCGGCTTGGTTTGGTCGGCAATAAAATTGAAGTGATCGATCAAAGTTTGGGTGGCCTGGCTTAAAGCTTCCTGAGGGGAAATGGTGCCGTCAGTTTCAATGTTTAAAATCAAATTTTCATAATTAGTCATCTGGCCGACGCGGACATTTTCAATTTGAAACCCGACGTTTTTAATCGGGGTAAAGATGGCGTCCACCATAATCATGTCGGTTTCTAAATTTTCCTTTTCCCGGTTTTCGGTCGGGATATAGCCGCGGCCCTGGGAAACAATTATTTCCATTTCCAATTCGGCGTCTTTGCTGGTCAAAGTGGCGATTAACAAGTCAGGATTGGCAATTTCAACGTCGCTATTGGGCTTGATGTCTTTGGCGGTGACTTTTTTTTCACCTTTGACTTTTAATTCCAGCCGGACCGGCTCAGCGCTAAAGACTTTTAGCCGCAGCTGCTTGAGATTTAAAGCCACTTCAACCAAGTCTTCCAAAACATTGCTCAGGGCTGAAAATTCATGGCTGGCACCCTTAATTTTAAAAGCGGTGACCGCTGCTCCCGGCAGCGAGGAAAGCAAAACTCGGCGTAAAGCATTGCCTAAGGTCGTGCCATAGCCGGGATGGCAAGGCTGGATGCTGACGGCTGCCTGATTGGCATTTTTCCCCGGCTGAATCTCTATTTTTGAGGGCAGAGGGATATTTTCCATATATTTTATAAAAAAGAATAATTATTTTGAATAAAACTCAACGATTAAACGGGGGCTGAAGCTTTGTTCCATTGCTTCCGGCCCGGGTTGGCTGATAATTTTTACCATTTTTGTCTTAGGATCAAAACTAAGCCAGGCCGGTGTTTCGTATTTGGCCAATCTTTTTTCTAAATCGGCGAAGATTTTAACTTTTTCCTTGGTCGGCTTGAGGCTGATTTCATCCTTGACCCGGAGTTGATAAGAAGGAATATCAACTTTTTTGCCGTTAACCAAAAAAAAGCCGTGGGAGACCAGCTGCCGGGCCTGGTGGCGGGTTTTGGCTAAGCCGGTTCGGTAGATCGCATTATCAAGCCTCATTTCCAAGAACTGCTGCAGGATTTGGCCGGTATTGCCTTTTTGGGCGATGGCTTTTTGGTAGTAATTTCTGAACTGTCTTTCTCTGAGGCCATAAATTATTTTGGCTTTCTGCTTTTCGGCTAATTGTAGGCCATATTCAGTTTTTCGGCTCTGTCTTTTAGTGCCATGGATACCGGGCGGATAATTGCGGCGCATCACCGGGCATTTTTCCGATTGGCAGAGTTTGATACCGTAGCGGCGGCAGGCTTTATGGGTGTTTTTTTGCATAATCAATGGTTAAACCCTTCTTGGTTTTTTCGGCCGAGGACCGTTGTGGGGAATCGGGGTGATATCTTTAATACTTAAAACATTGATGCCGTTGGTGTTCAGGGCGCGGATGGCTGCTTCGCGGCCGCCGCCAACGCCTTTGACAAAGACATTGACCTCTTTGAGGCCATAGGGCCTGACCTTTTCAGCAGCCTTGGCAACAATGACGCCGGCCGCATAAGGGGTGGATTTTTTCGGTCCGCGAAAGCCGACTTGGCCGGCCGAGCATTGGGCTAAAGCGCCGCCGTTGGCATCGGTGAAGGTTATCATCGTGTTGTTGTAGGTCGCCTTAACGTAAGCCCGGCCCGAACCGACTTGTCGCTTAAGATTTTTTTTGGGTTTAGTTGTCTGAACGATGACTTGATCCGGGGCTGATTTTTTTTCAGCCTTCTGGCCTGATTCAGTCATGTTTTTTACTCTTTGTTGACCCATTTCAGTTGGTAAGTTGGTAAGTTGATAAGGGCGTAAGTTGAGCGGCGACTTGGTTATTTGCTTGCTAATTAAGTTTTTTGGGCGGTTGGCTTGCGGCCGGAGCCCATAGTTTTTCGGACATTGCCGCGGACGGTCCGGGTGTTGGTTTTAGTCCGTTGGCCGCGAACCGGCAATTTTTTGGAATGGCGGGAACCGCGGTAGCTATCAATTTCTTTGAGCCGCTTGATGTTCAATAAAATCTCCCGTTTCAATTCGCCTTCAACTTTATATTTTTTTTCAATCGCTTCCCGCAGTTTATTGACTTGCTGCTCGGTTAAGTTTTTAACCCGGGTATCGGGGTTGACCCCGGTTTCTTTCAAAATTTGATCGGCTAGAGCGTGACCAATGCCAAAAATATAGGTTAAACCTATTTGGACTCTTTTTTCATTGGGTAAAGTGATACCGGCGATTCTAGCCATGGTTTAGTTGGTCTCTCGACTTCTCTCGACTTCGCTCGAAACAGGTCGCTCGAGATAAATAAGTTGGTCTCTCGACGCCGCTTGAGACAAATAAGTTGGTAAGTTTAGATTATTAGGGGCGGGATCTAAAACCGACAATCTAAAATCAGCCTTGGCGCTGGCGATGGCGCGGGTTTTTACAAATAATCTGGATTCGTTTCTTGCGACGAATCACTTTGCAATTTTTACACATTTTTTTGACCGAGGATCTAACTTTCATTTTGATTACGGATTATGCGAATGCCTTAGGCCGCGAATGACGGGGATAAAATATCCGTGGCTTTAGCGGGCTTGTAAATAAGCGACGCATCCGCGTTATTAGCGTTTTTAGTAGCGATAAATAATGCGGCCTTTGGTTAAGTCATAAGGCGTCATTTGGACTTTGACTTTATCGCCGGGCAGAAGCCTGATTTTAAACATTCTCATTTTGCCGGAAAGATGAGCCAAGATTTCATGGCCGTTTTCCAGCCTGATTTTGAAACTGGCGGCCGGTAAAAGCTCTAGCACTTCCCCGTCCACTTCAATGAAGTCCTTGCTGGGAATCGATGTTTTGTTTTTTGCCATAACTTGGTTAGTTTCCTTGCCGGTGGCCGGTGATGAGCCCGCTGAATTAGAATGCGCTCAATTTGTAAAAAATAAAATTCTAAGTAAATCGGAAGTTTACTAGAATTTTATCTCTAAAGCAAGGATAAACTTAAAATTTCGGTTTTTTTAAACTCGTTTATAAGCTACTTTAGATTAATCTATTTATCAGAAAAAGTCAATAATTATCTTAACGAATTTTTCAGATTATGTCAAGTTGATATAAATTTAAGCCAAAATTAAGCCAAATTTTATTCCAAAAGCGCTTTAATCCGGCGCACGCCAGCTGAACTGGATTCTTCCTTTTTGATTTTAAAATGGCCTAGTTCAGCGGTGTTTTTGACATGGGGGCCGCCGCAGATTTCTTTGGAAAACTCGCCAACGCTGTAAACTTTGACTTGGCTTGAGTATTTGTGTTCAAAAACACCCATTGCCCCCTGTTCTTTGGCTTTTTCAACGCTCATTTCCTCAACGCTTACTGACAGGCCCTCTTTTATTTTTTGATTGACTAAATTTTCAACTTGTTTTTTTTGTTCCTCAGTCAGTTTTTCGCCATGGGAAAAATCAAGGCGCAAACGTTTTTCGGTGATGTTTGAGCCTTTTTGATAGACGTGATCGCCCAGCACTTGGCGCAAAGCGGCCAAAAGTAAGTGAGTGGCGGTATGCAACCTGGTGGTATCTTTCGAGTGATCGGCTAGGCCGCCTTTGAATTTGCCTTCGGTGGCGGTGCGGGAAAGTTCCTGGTGTTTGGCAAATTCCTGATTAAATTCGTTAATATCAACCGCCACTCCCCTTTCTTTAGCTAGCTCCTGAGTCATCTCCAGAGGAAAACCATAAGTGGAAAAAAGAATAAAGGCTTCTTTGCCGGAAATACCGTTCGCGCTCATTTTAGTGAACATTTTTAAACCTTTTTCCAAAGTCTGAGAGAATTTTTCTTCTTCGGAAACTAATTGCTCAATGATGAAGTCCTGATTATTTTTAAGTTCCGGATAGTTATCGCCATATTCTTTAACGACAATTTCTGCGATTTTAAAGGTGAAGGATTTATTAATGCCAATCATTTTACCATGCCTGATTGCCCGGCGAATCAGCCGGCGCAAAACATAGCCTTGGTCTAAATTGGAAGGGGTGATGCCTTTTTCGTCGCCCAAAATAAAGGCGGCGGCGCGCAAATGGTCGGCAATGATTCTGACCGACCTTTCGCTTGGTTCGTTTTCTTGGCCGGCCAATTTTTTTATCTCTTTAATAATTGGTTCAAATAAATCAGTGTCGTAAACATTATTTTTAACGTTTAAAATCGCCACGGTTCTTTCCAGGCCCATACCGGTATCAACGTTTTTTTGTTCCAGCTCAGCATATTTGCCGTCGCTGGTTTTGTTGTATTGCATAAAGACATCGTTCCAAAATTCCATCCACTTTTCGTTTTTTGGGTCAAACTTTGCTGGCGGTTTTTCTTTAGCGGTCCAATAATACATCTCGGTGTCCGGGCCGCAGGGGCCGGTTTGGCCGGCCGGACCCCACCAGTTGTCTTGCCGGCCCAAAAAAGCAATCCGTTCCTCGGCAATACCCAGTGAACGCCAGATTTCGGCCGATTCTTCATCTTTTGGGATGTTGTTTTCCGGTTCGCCGCCAAAACAGCTAATCGCTAATTTCTCCACCGGGATTTTCAATTCTTTGGTTAAAAATTCAAAGCTCCAGCTGATGGCCTCTTTTTTCCAATAATCACCCAATGACCAGTTGCCCAGCATTTCAAAAAAAGTTAAATGAGACTCGTCGCCGACTTCTTCAATGTCCCCGGTCCTGATTGATTTTTGAACATTGGCCAGTCTTTTGCCAGCCGGATGGGCTTCGCCCATTAGATAAGGCACCAGCGGATGCATGCCGGCCGTGGTAAATAAGACGGTTGGGTCGTTTTCCGGAATTAAAGAAGCGGAAGGAATAATGGTATGCCCTTTAGTTTCAAAAAATCTCAGATATTTTTCTTTAAGTTCTCTGCCGGTAATCATATCTGATATTTTAGCAGAAATTTTTTTAAATTTCAACCTGGCTATTCATATTAAAAAAAGGCGACCGAAGTCGCCTCTATATCCTAGGTTTGTGAAAGAAGAGCCCTCACTTTTTGTGGCAGATCGCACTCGCCGAATAAATAGTAGCAGATTTCATTCAGGATCAGTTGGCCAATTGTGGTAGCCGGCGGTTGATTGCCACATTTGTCTCTTACTCGCAGGAGAATTTGGATTGCCGAATCTTTACCGTCTTTTTGGTTGCGGAAGTAATTTTTGACGTCATTGGCAATGGTTCCGGTAACCGAATCGTGATAAAGCTCAAGGTCGTAACAGTGACACAGGAATCTTGGCACCGGATGGCTGATGATTGCCACTAACCAGTCGTTAATGAACTGGTGGCGCAATGTCTCGTCATTAATGCAATGACGGAGGTCCAGTAATACCAAGGGGACGGCAGCGATAAACTCGCATGTCATTGAAGAGTCTTCTGAATTTTGTCCTGAAGCCTGTTTTTGATAACGTTGGCCGATGAGGCTGAAAATTCCCAAATAGCGGCTTGGGTTGGCCACAATGATTAGCCTGAGAATTTTCACGATGCTGCCGTTTGGTATCTGGCAGATAATCTGGCTGCCTCTCGATAGCAGAGAGTGCCGTCTATTAGGTTCTAAGGCGCAAAAATCCTCTTTTTCTGCGAAGCATTGAATGACATCCTGAAGCAATATTGTACCTTGATTCAATTGATTCAGGAGGGTCATCAGAATGCCTGCATTTTTTGATTTTTGTCGCCATTCGCTATCGTGGGCGGCGGAATCTAGATCCACAAATACCCCCCTGTTAAATTCTATTTGGCTCTTATCAACTGCTGACTGCTCCTCGCTCATCACTTTTCTCCTTTTCCTCTTTCAAGGAACGTTATCCCCGTTAAGGGACGTTTTGTGGCGCTTTCACGCCACGCCAAAGAAACTATTCTTACTTTATCACTGCTGGTTAGAAAGTCAAGCCAATTATTCCCCTCCCTGTCCTTGGAAAGGGAAAAAATGATTATTAAAAAAAGGCGACCGAAGTCGCCTTAATGAGCAACGTGGGACCATTCTTGACCGCGATGACGGACAGCCATGGCCTTGCCCAGCAGGGGCATTTCACAGAAAAGATAGTAGCAGATCTCCTTTACTAATAGATCGGCGATAATAGTTCTGCACCGGAGGTTTTGTAAGTCATCAAACGAGTGAGTTAGAATTATTCCGGCTACAGCAGCTCCCTGTTCGGAGTGATCCCGGAAAAACCCCTTGATCGCCGAGGAAAACTGGCTGGCAAATTCAGGATCATTAACCATTCCATGGTGAGTATCGTATTGTGCCCCTAGGAAATTGGTTATGGGATGACTAATAATCTCAATACTTAAATTTTGAAGCAGAATATTGGCTTCAAATGATCTGTCAGGGATACATTGATAGAGTACCAGGGGAATGGTGTTAAAAAATTCCTCACTTATAGTGTATCCTTCTTGAGGCGTTGAGTTTTCGCGCTGGCCTTTATAGCGAGCGCGAACGATTTCAAAGAAAGGCACAAACAGCTCAGGCTTAAAGGTGATGATGGTTTGGATTTCATCTCTGATATTCCACCAATTATCAAGCGCAGAAAGGCGCTGAACAATCGCTTCCAAGTTATCCAGACAATGGAGGGTAGTCAAAATTCCCGCCCACCTCCACTCCTCTAGTTTTAAGTGTGAGAATGGTTTCCCCTTCCCTCTTTGGGCAAGAATGTTCCTGACGAGTTCTGACACTACTTTTGCCATACTATCCTGCCGAGTGTCGCCTGCTAACATATTCATTTTTTCTTTCCCTTTCCCTTTTCAAGGAACTTTGTCCCTTTTTAGGGACGTTAAATGACGTTTTCACACCACGCCAAATGAACTACCCTTACTTTACCACTATGGTTTGAGAAGTCAAGCTAAGAAAAAAGCAACTCAGTTTGAGTTGCTTGACCACCAGATTATTGTCATCGGTGGCGTTGGGATTTTCCAATATTGGTTTTGGCAATTGCCTGACATGGGTGACATCAAAGCCGGCGCTGACTAATTTTTGCAGCATTGCCTCATTGATCTCAAAAGGGCTGGCAACGGCGGTTAGGAGAGAACCTTGAGGAATTTGGATGACAATCGTTTCCACAAAAGCAACGGGAATTTTGCCGTTGGTTTTTTGGGGAGCGACTATCAGTTCATGGCTGATTGAATCAAAGAACTTAGTCTGACCATCGGCGGTGATGACTGAAATTGCGGTTACCCTGTTCAGTTGCGAGATAATCAGGCTGCAGGCAGTGCCGTCGCGAAAGATTTCCGGACTTTCTTTGGCTTGACCAAGAGTTTGGCAAGCGGCCAAAAAGATCAAGGCTGGCAAAAGCAAATAGCAGCACTCTTTTTTCCTCACGGTTTAACCCTCCCTTTTCGTGCGATTAAGAGCTGAAGTTATCTTATTGCTTATTAATTTTGCTGTCAAATTTTGACTAAACTAAAGTAGATTAAAAGTCGATTTGGTTATTAACATATCCATAAAAACCCCTTGACATACTATTTGCCTTCTGCTATACTGGATTAGTAATCGATAACTAATAATTAAGGTTCTGGTTATCTTCTTTTTTTGGCGCTATTTTAGAGAAATTCTAGTTTTGGCCAGAACCAAAAGGAGAAAATCTCAATGATTTTCGACGAACAACCAATGGATGCTCCAGCAGAAGAAACGGAAGAAGCTGGTGAGGATGAAGCCAAGGAAAGCGGCGAAGAGGCCGCTGATGGCGAAGAATCTGCTGAAGGCGGCGAAGAATAAACCGCTTTCAAGTCAAGCAGATTAGAGAAGCAATCAATTCATTAAACAAAAAAAATGGAGAGGCGAAGCAGTGCTTTTGCCCCTCCATTTTTTTAGGCGATATTATTTGATTATTACCTTGTCTTTGACTGCATCAATTTTAACTGTTTGGCCGGGTTTGATTTTAGCTTCAATAATTTGGAGGGCGAGTTCGTCCAAGACTTGATTTTGAATCAGGCGCTTTAAAGGTCGGGCGCCGTAAATTGGGTCAAAACCTTTTTTGGCCAGAAAATCTTTCAGCTGGTCAGTAAATTTCAATTTGATATTTTTTTCAGCCAAGCGCTGGTTGACGCCGGCTAGCTGGAGATCAACGATTTGCCGGATTTGGCTTTGATCTAAGGCCTGGAAAGTGATGATTTCATCAACGCGGTTGAGAAACTCGGGCTTAAAAAATTTTTGGAGAATTGTTTGCAGCCTTTCTTCCATTTCTTTTTGGTCAAATGAAGCCTCTTTTTTTCGGTCGGAAAAGCCCAGCGAATATTCTTTGATCAGTTCGCTGCCTAAGTTTGAAGTCATGATGATAATTGAATTTTTGAAGTTGACGGTTCGGCCCTTGGCGTCGGTTAAGCGGCCGTCATCCAAAATTTGGAGCAAGATGTTAAAGACATCGGGATGGGCTTTTTCAATTTCATCAAATAAGATGATTGAGTATGGCCGGCGCCGAATGATCTCAGTCAATTGGCCGCCCTCTTCATAGCCAATGTAGCCGGGCGGCGAACCGATGATTTTGGAAACGCTGTGTTTTTCCATGTACTCGGACATATCCAGCCGGACTAAGGTTTTTTCATCATTAAACATGA
>Ga0209541_10006320_pt1 | contig 20240 bp, 22 predicted proteins | sample RifCSPlowO2_01_FD_184027 | JGI IMG/M metagenome (GOLD analysis project Ga0209541, IMG submission 184027) | Groundwater microbial communities from Rifle, Colorado - Rifle CSP2_plank lowO2_0.1 (SPAdes) (version 2) | ecosystem: Environmental > Aquatic > Deep subsurface > Groundwater | place... | reverse complement strand
TACGAAATCGCCAACTGATTTTTTCGCCCAAAATCCCTTACAATTTAATCGCCGAGCGAAGCGAGGCGAACCCAAATCGCTTGCAAATTCCTTACTGGTGCCCTCGGCAGGAATCGAACCTGCACTCTTGTCCTTAGAGGGGACTTGCTTTATCCAGTTAAGCTACGAGGGCAGACGCTTATTATATCAAAGATAGAGATAAAATCAAGAAAAATCCGACGGCTGCACCCAGAATAATCATGAGCGCTGATTTAATAATGATCATTAATTCTTTAAGAGCGTCGGCCGCCTCTGCTTCAAAAAAATCTCCGAGTTTGTCTAAAATACGGGGCATCCCTCCGGTTTCTTCTCCCACTTCAATCATTTGGACAACCATTAAAGGAAAAAGGTCGGGGTAATTCTTGAGGGCTTGGGAAAGCTTCTCTCCCCTTTTCATTTTTCCCATTGCCCCCATGACGGCTTCTCGGTAATAACTGTTAGCCGGGATAACTTCCGTAGACCCTGCCATGAATCTTACGGCCCGGGCAATATTAATTTTTTTGACAATCAGAGAGATAACGGGCATCCTTAAAACTAAACCGTCTCGTGCTTGCTTAATCCCCATAGCTTATTCTCCCAATGTTTTTTTAATCTTTTGCACCACTTCTTCGAGTGTATAGTTTGTTTTGACCAAGTAAGTGGTGGCTCCCAATTCCAAAGCTTTTTCCACATCATCCATGGTCTCCAAGTTGGTCAAAACAATAATGGGAATGTTTTCGGTCGCCTCATCTTTTTTAAGCGCTTTTAAAACTTCGAAACCGTGCATTTTCGGCAGAACAAGGTCCAGCAGAATTAAATCCGGCTTTTCTGTTTGAGCTTTTTCCAGACCCGCTTCCCCGTCCAAGGCGCTCAATACCTGATAACCCTCCTGCTGGAGAATCTCTCCGAAAGTCTTCTGCAGCGCTGACTCATCCTCAATGAATAAAATTTTTTTAGCCATAAAAAAATTAAGTATAGTTTATTATTTGATTGGTATGGTAAACCAAAACATCGACCCTTTGTTTTCTTGCGATTGAAAACCCACTTTGCCCCCTGATTTTTCGGCCAGCGATTTGGCGATGAAAAGACCCAGGCCCGAGCCGCTCGTTTGGTATCTCATGATGTTTTTAGAACGGAAAAACTTCTGGAAAATACGCTTCTGGTCTTCTTTTGGGATGCCCACGCCTTTATCTTGAATTACAAAAAGCAGGTTTTTGCCTTTGGGCTTAATGGTGATTTTAATCTCCCCACTATCTTTGGTATAGCGGATGGCATTATCTAAAAAATTTTCAATCACCATTTTGATTCTCAACACATCAGCCCAGGCTTGAGGTAAGGAATTGGCTGCTTCAAGCTTGAGCTCAAGATGGGCGGACTGGGCAGCCGGCTCAAAGGCTGAAATCACTTCTTTAACCAAGTCCGGAAGAGAAAAGGCGCTTTTATTCAAAGGGAATCTGCTTTGCTCAAGCCGGGAAACGATTAAAAGGTCAGCGACCAATTCTTCCATTCTGGTCGCATTTTCTTTTAAGATTTTAAAGTATTCTCCTTGTTTCACAGCAACCTCGCCCAACCTGCCCGACAGCAAAAACTCAATCGCCCATTTTAAATTGGAAAGCGGCGACCTCAATTGATGAGAAACAATGCTGACAAACTCTGACTTAAGCCGGTTGGCTTCGGCCAAGCCCTCCATACTTCTGGTCATGCTGAAGGTGATAACAAAGAGCACGACCGTTATCGCCAGCACAATCAGAGAAACCATGTCGGGGTCAGCGACATAGCGCGTGCCCAAAGCATAAGTGGTCAGGGAAGTGGCGATAATCACTATACCCATGATTACAAAAAGAAACTGGGGGCACTGCCAAATGGAAATGCCGTATTTCCGGCAATTACCTACCACATTCAGCTCGTTTAAAATATCCTTAAAGTTCATCAATTTTATTCTACCATAGTTGAAAAACAAGTGAAAATATGATAAATTCTGGAATACGGGGTATGGTGTAACGGCAGCACCCAGCACCAGAGCAAAGCTCGGTGCGGGGCACGCGAGTCCTTCTTTGCCCCGTACTAAAATTAACGGGGTGTGGTGTAATGGTAGCACGAGTGCTTTGGGAGCATTTAGCCCGAGTTCGAATCTCGGCGCCCCGAAGGTTAATTTTTAGTACTGGGGTGGGAGGATTTAGTCTCGGTTCAAATCCGAGTACCCCGACTGCGAAACGTACAAATTGCGAAGCAATTTTACGTTTCAGCAACGTAAAATTTTAGAGAAATTTGTACGTTGCGGGTGTAACACAATGGCAGTGTGACAGCTTTCCAAGCTGTTTATGTGGGTTCGATTCCCATCACCCGCTCATTAAGATACTTTTAGAGTAAATCTCCCTCATTTCCCCTTTATTTAGGGCATTTTCGGCAGGTTCTAACCTGGCTTTTTCTTCATACATGGCTTTTACCTCGAAAGCCGCCTTTTCGATGACGATAAGAGGATTTTCTATCTGTATATTGAGAATTTTATCTTTTAAAATGAGGTTCGAACCAAGAGCAGTCAATATCTGCCTTCGTTTTTCTAAATTGCCAGCTTGAAATTCTGCTCTAGCCTTTTCCGCGAAAGTAAGGGTATTTTCTGCCGCTTTAATCCAGTTGTCTATCCTCTTGTTTACATTATCGAGTACATTTTTAAATTGAGCCTTGTTTTTTTCTAATTCTTTTTGTTTTTGAGAGAAAACTTCAGCTGTAATCTCACCCCGCATCCTCATTTCGAGAAGAGCGTCAATGTCACTTACGGAGACATCATATTGCTTTTGCTGGTTGTGAAGTATGGTGTTCCTGTCTTTTTTCTCAACCGCATGAGCCTTCTTTAATTCTTCGGTTGCCCATTCACGGAACTCCGGAGGAATTTCTATTTTCGAAAGGAAACTCATGATTTCTGCCTCAAGAGCCTTTTCCTCTATCGACACCTGCGTACAATTTGGGTTGATCTTCCTCGTGCAGTGATAATAAATATAATGGTGTATATTGCCGTTCTTTTGCCTCTTCCACTTCTCTTCGCACGTAATACTGGCTCCGCATTCTCCGCATTTCATAAGTCCAACGTAAGCGAAGATATGGCTCTTCGGCCGCGGCTTTCCCTTTTTACCTAAAATGCGTTGGATCATGTCATATTCTGGCTCTGATATCATCGGTTTGTGGTTGCCCTGATACCAATTGCCGCTTTTACGTGGAAATTCGTATCTTCCGTAGTAAAAAGGGTTGGTAAGTATTCTATAAATATGGCTTTTACATATTTTCTTCCCTTTACGGGTCGTTAACCCCCATTCATTATTGGCAGTTTTCAGTATTCCAAACGCCGTATCTTTTTCGGCAAGCATATAATCAAATATTCTCCTCACCAAATCAAACCTTTCGTCGTCCACCAATACCTTCTCTTCCCCTCTCTTCTCCGTATTGGTGTTTACGTATCCGAGCGGAGCAAGCCCTGGACGTTCTCCTTTCAGAGCTTTCTGCCTTAAACCCCTTGTCACATCAACACTTAAATCTTTAACAAACTGATTAGCCATGCCCAACTCAACAGCCATCATAATAACATTATCGGTAGGATAATAACTTCTGCCATAAGTTTGGATATGCTGGATAACACCCTCTTGCAATAGCCAACTTATTTTACCACCGTCTAGTGGATTTCTTGCTAAACGGTTAAGCTTCCAGCACAAAATACCGTTTGCTTCGCCATTCTCGATTCGTCTAAGCATTTCGTTAAAAACAGGGCGACCAGGTCTTTTAGCCGATCTTGCTTCCGTAAGTGTATCAACGACTTCCAGCCCCTCGGACATGATTTTTATCTCGTTAAGCTGAGACTCAATCGAAGCAACCTGCCTATCTTCTGACTCCGAGGATTTCCTGGCATATACAAAGTATTTAATTTTGTTTTCTTCTGTCTTCATATAATTTTGCGATAACCTCGCCATCGGTGGCTGACTCCCCGATTTATAACTAATTGTTTGAAATCTTACCGTCTTCTTCATCAAGAATATAGAACCATACTTTGCCATATTGCGGATATCCCAAGATGTTAACAGCCCCGAACTTTATAGTTTTATAGTCCCTATAGAAAATATAAAGCTATAAAACTCGGTATCCACCCACCACCCTTTAAAGATAGCGGGTGGATGCTGATGGTTTAATCTTCCTTGTCGTTCTTATCGTCAAAGTCGGGATCGTCGTCCGGCGGACCATAAACTTCAACTCTACCCTTTTTGCCAGTCTTATCTGCTACAATAATTTCTTTGCTTCTTTTAAGTTCTGCGACAATACTGGCAACATAACTTTCGCTGGCGGTATCTTTTAACGCCCCTACCAACTCGCCCCTTGTCATGTGTTTTTCATTTAGATTTGCCAGTATTTGTTCTTTGACCAGAGTTTTCTTGTCCTTTTCGGGTTCTTGTTCGCCAAGACACTTGATTACGACTTTTTCTCCTTCGTCTGAAACTTCAAACTCCAACGGATTCATTTCTGGCATCTCCCATAGCTTTGTTTGTCTTAATATTGATCTGTCTTTGCTCTGACGATAGATAACCAAATGGGAGTTAAGCAACCCGAGTATTGCGGAAGCTCCTCGCAAACTTTGCGACCTGTCTTTCCAAGACATTGTGTCTTCGTTCCCGCTTTCTTTCCTATGGTGGTGCAATACCAAAACGGACACGCCCATATCGGTTATTTTTTTCAATGGTTCAAAGACTCTTACCATGTCCTTATTGACGTTTTCATCCTGATCGTGAAGCTGAATAAGCGAATCAAAAATAACAAACCCGATATTTTCGTCCTTGATTAACTCCATCAGTTTTTCCATTGTCCGCCTGTTTTCAAGCTTAACGCCTTTTCTTATCAGAAACTGGATGGAAGCGTTTTTATTGCTTGGGCTTAATTTTCGCAACCGCTGGATAATCAAATTCTCGCCAGTGTCTTCTTCCACAAACAAAACATTGTCAAGTACCCATTTTTTAGACACACTGTCTCTCCGCGGTTTCCCGGTTAGTTAATTGATTATTTAACTCTGCTGTTGTTAATTTTTGAAGAGCAATTCGTTGGGCAAAGACAGCCGGCGGGCACCTTAAGGCAGTGTGGATTCTCTGATTGTTGTAGTAATGGATCTGCCGAGCCATGGCTTCAATCAACTCTCCTAAGGTCGGATAGCATTCAGGATGTCCCAGCTCCAGCTTAAAGCCCGAGTAAAAAGATTCCTGATGGCCGTTTTGCCAAGGGCTGGCTTTCTGGCTCATTGACGGCTGGATGCTAAAGCTCTTAAGGAGATTGAGATATGTCTCGCTGCGGTATTCAGAGCCTTGATCTGAATGGGCAATCTCGGGAGCTGGATAGTGTTCTAAGGCGTTTAGCAAGGCTTGAGTAACCAAATCAGTATTATGTCTGGTTGAAACTTCCCAGCCGACAACCTGTCTGGTAAAAACATCTTCCAGAGTAGCCAGGTAGACGAATTTACCGTAATACGGCAGGTAGGTGAAGTCAGAAACCCAAATAATGTTTGGGGTGTCAATGATTATTCCTTGAACCAAATTGGGAATAGCCATTGGCGCCTGGCCCGCATCCCGCGGCTTCTCCGGGCGTTTTCTTCTCCTTTGCGGTTTTAGACTAAAGAGCTTCATCACCCTAAGAGCTCTTTTTTTGTTGATATTCAGGGCCCAGGATATTCTTTTATGACCATAGGCCTTGTTATCAGCCATCACCTTTTCAATCTCGGCCTTCAATTTTAAGTCTTTTTCTGGCAGCTTTGGCTTGTAATACAGGCTTTGCCGGGAGATTCCCAGCTCTTTGGCCAGTTCTTTTTTGCTTTTGGCAGGAGCCGCTTGGTTAATTGCCATAGCGACGCTGGATTTTTTTTCCCAGCTTCTGATCGACAATCAGCTGGCCGACGATTTTCAAAAGAGCGTCTTTCTCTCTCTTTAACTTGGCTAACTCCAGTAGGGCGCCGGAGTTCTGGCCGGAACGGCTTAGAAAGCCGTAGATGTTTCTCGAGTGAACTCCGTATTCCTTGGCCAGATCAGCCACTCGTTCGCCTTTTTCCTTGACGCGGGCGACGATCTCCCTTTTTTGCTCGGGAGTGAGCGATGGGTATCCTCTGGGCATAGTTTTTCTTTCAGGATACCGCAGGAATGGACTCTGTGTCTAATTTTAGGGGTACCTGCCAGGATGTAAAAGGGGCTCTCCTCCATAATGCAGCCAAATAGATTGGCCCTTAAGTTCTTTTGCATTCTCTTTGACAATTTTTTCTAAGAAACCAACGTCGAGGAAACCCTGTTCTCTAACGTTCTTTTCCACGCAAATAGAGCAGTTAAGATTGCAAACATTGGTCACTTCCAAATTCATGATTTTAGGAATAGAGGAAAGCCTTGTCTTCCCGGCAATATATTCTTTTGTTTTAAGGGGTATCATAAATCACTTTGGTTCAGGTGAGAAGAATCATTAATCATTATCGGTTTAAATTTTTTGCCGCTGAAATCGAAAATTGAAATTGAGGTGTTTTTAAAATGAATTGAATCGACTCTTTTAATACTGAACCCTAAATATTTAATTAAAAAAACCTTCAGATTCGTGGCGTGTGTTATCAATAAAACACTTTCTAAGGTATCTTCGTTTTTTAAATCGTTCAGAAAAGAATCTAATCTGATGGCTACATCCTTAAAGCTTTCCCCTTGAGGAATGGGGATATTATATTTATCTTTCTGCCTTTTCTGAAAAATATCGGGATATTTCTTCTTCGCCCCTTGAACGGTCAGGCCGCCGAAAATCCCGTATCTGCAGTCATTAAGCCGCTTATCTTTTTTAAGTGGAATAGATTTTATACGCAATAAAGGTAAGATTGTTTGGTAAGTTCTTTTGCTCTCGCTTATAAAGATTTTATCTAAATTAAATTGGTTTAGTCTTTGCGCTAATTTTTTTGCTTGTTTTTCCCCACCCCTTGTTAACGCCTCGTTTTCTTGATTATTATAAGCTATGTTTTTTGAATTTGAGGCTACTTCCGCATGTCTTACCAAATAAATTTTCATAGGTTCCCAAATTATTTTATTAATTTATCATCCGAATAATAAGAATAATTGAGGTGTTGAGCAAAAAATGGGCATCCCTTAAAACCTTTGTTTTTCCTCTCCTCGAGCATCTTTTTGAATTTTAAAATTTCCTTCTCTTTAATTAAATTTTCGAATCCAACCTCTTTTAAGGATTTTCCCGTTATAAAATTAGGGTCATTTTTCGCAATCCAAGAACAGGACGAAAGTTGTCCTTTTGGATTCAGGAAGAATAATCTATCTCCCCCCGGGCAAAATTGGAATGAGTTACTATTTAGCCAGGGAACCCTGTGTGTGGTTATACCGAGCTTATTTCTGTATTTCTTTTTTAATCTTTTAATCTCATCCATGACAGATAACCATTTTCTTTTAGGATAAAGCTGCGGATTGTCTTTGAATCTTCCTACTTTTATCAACCAGCTGAATCTTAAGTTTCTTACCCTTAAGTTTATGCAAAGTTTCACCATTTCCTCTAGAAGATTCTCATTGTTTCTCCAAATCATGCAACCAACTCTTACCGGTATTTTATACCGCCTAAGCATCCGTATGTTTTTGACCACTTTATCAAAGAAATTTCCGCCGCGAAGGACATTATGGATTTCCGGCAGGTGCCCGTCCACACTCACGTGAAGAAAATCAATTTTAATCTTCGACAAATTTCTAATTATTGTTTTATTGAGACAGCAAGCATTAGTAGCCACGCTCACTTTTACGCCCTTCTCCTTCAGACTTTTAAGGAAAGAAAGAATACCCTTGGCCAAAAATGGCTCTCCTCCACTGATGTAAAATTCCTTAATCCCCAAAGCAACCATTTTTTGAATGTTTTGATTGATTAATTTTTTGTCAGAAAATATAAATCCGTTTCGAGGAACTCTCGAAGAAGCATTGGCGCAGCAATGCTTACATAGCATATTGCACTGCGAAGTGATTTCCCAGACTATCTTTTTTCCTTTTGGGGGGGGCGTAAATAAACAAAAAGATGTATCTTGCATAACCTATCTTAAATCACCCTTGAATACATCATATTATACTATTTTCTTTCAAAAAATCAAACCAAAAACGCCCCCGAAAAAGCGTTTTCTGTTATTTTTTACAGGATGATTACCCCAAAGTTATATTATCTATCAGCTTTGTTCTGCCGATTCTAACCGCCGAAGAAACCAGTGCGGGTTGATGGCTGACTTCTTTTAGTTCTTCCAGCGTATCGGCGTCGGCAATACTAATATAATCAATGGAAGCAAGGGGTTCTTTTTGGATGAGCGCAGTCATTTCTCCGCAGATTTTATCGGCGTTCTGTTCTCCGTCCTGCCATAATTGCCTAGCCAAGGAAAGGGCTTTAAATAGAATCGGGGCCGCCTTTCGTTCTTCGGTATTTAAATAGATATTGCGACTGCTCATAGCCAACCCGTCGCTTTCTCTGACCGTTGGCACCACCACGATTTCCAGATCCATATTTAAATCGGCAACCATCTTCTTGATAACCACTACCTGTTGGGCGTCCTTCTGCCCAAAGTAAGCTCTGGCTGGCTGGATGATGTTAAATAGCTTGGTGCAAATTGTGGCTACTCCGCGAAAATGTCCCGGGCGAGATGCCCCCTCAAGCCTCTCGGTCACTTTTTCCACATCCACCCAGCTATTAAATTTAGACGGATACATCTCCTGCTCGGAGGGCATGAAAACAATGTCCGTTTTCTCCCTTTCCAACAGTTCAAGATCGCGGTTGAGGTCCCGAGGATATTTTTTAAGATCCTCGCTGGGTCCGAACTGGGTGGGGTTTACGAAGATGCTAACCGCAACGATGGAATTTTCCTTCTTCGCTCGCCTTACTAACGTAAGATGACCTTCATGCAAATAACCCATAGTGGGCACAAAACCAACTGAACCGCTAAGTTGCCACCTTATTTTCCTTGCTTCGATAATTGTTTTTATGACCCGCATTGATTATTTAAGTGGCGGGATTACACGCTTTCGGCTCATAAAGGCTTGGCGCCCGTCGAAAGGGTTTTGGTTAATTTTATTATATTATATCATGATTGTGGCTACTCGAGTAGCCCACGAGAAATGGCCAGATGATTGCGCCCTATGTGGCGACTGGTGCCCCAAAATCCTTCTAGTAAAAGAGCTGAAACGTTAAACATCAAAGATTGGGGAAGATTGACAAATTCGCTTGTTTCGAATAATATAGAAACAAGGCCGCAAATTGTATGAAAAAATCGAAAATATGACTAAAAAAGAGGTAATCTGGCGAGAAATTCTTTTTCAAGCCATGGAAAATAAAAAAATTCAATTTACCCAGAAAGAGTTAGCCCTAAAATATGGCTTTTCCTTAAGCACTGTTTTCAGCGCGCTTAAAACGCCGAGGGATGCCAATATTGTGGAGGGTAAACGGGGGTTAACGGTGAGGGACGTTGAAAGGTTTCTGCAGCTTTATGCCACCGTTAGAAATCTGAAAAAAGACATCATTTACCAAACCCACGTTCCCAAGTCGGCGCGAGAAATTGAGGGAGAAATGCCCCCAAAGATAATTTACGGCGCCTACAGCGCTTTTCTTAAAAAATATCAAGAAACGCCGGCTGACTACGATAAGGTTTATATTTACTCTGACGCGGGATATTTGGAAGAAATCAAAAACCGTTTTCCTGATCGCAAGGGCTATGCCAATTTAATTGTTTTAAAAGCCGATCCGTGGCTGGAGAGTTTCGGTAAAATAACGCCCGACTGCCAAACTTTCGCCGATTTATGGAATCTGCCGGAGTGGTACGCTCAAGACTTCCTTAATGCCTTAAAAGACAAAATTTTAAAATAATGGCTGAATTTTACCACGAATTAATAACCGAAAAAAGCTTTAAGACCCTCCAGGAGCTTAGAAAAAAATTCAAGTTCATCCTGATCGGGGGATGGGCCGTATTTTTATATACTAAATCCCTCAAGTCCAAAGATATTGATATGGTCATCGATTACGACGAACTGGGCCGAATCAAAAAAGCATACGCTCTTTCAAAAAATGACCGGCTGAAAAAATACGAAATCAAAAGCGAAGGAATAGACGTTGATATTTACCTGCCCTATTTTTCCGACCTGGGGCTGAAAGCCGAACAAATACAAAATTATTGCCAGAACATAGAAGGTTTTTTAGCGCCCATCCCGGAAGTTTTACTTATTCTTAAAGTTTATGCCTATGGCCACAGAAGGGGCACCAATAAGGGGAGAAAAGATTTGATTGATATTTTCAGCTTGCTGAAAAACGCGAAGATTGACTGGCCAAAATACCAAGAATTGATAAAAAAATATGCTCTGGAGAATCTAAACGAGGATTTCAAAAATCTGGTTTCTTCGGCCAGGGCCGTCCCCGAACTAAAATTATTAAACCATCAAATCGCCAGGCTTAAAAAAGACGTCTTAAAAAATTTACAGTAATAAATAGTTTATCCAACCCGCTCAAAGAGCGGAAACTTTAACGACTGAAAACTGGTTAAAGGAATTAAAATCTAATTTTGTAAATCCAATCATGGGGACCGACAGTAAGAAAAAGAGTTTTACCTCCGTCAATAAAGCGAAAGAAAATTCTGTATCTTTTATCAATACGAAAACTCCACACCTCTTTACCTTTCGGTTCTATTTTTTCGGTGTGGAGTGATGGATGAAAAGGATTTTGATGAAAAAGATTTTCCCGTTTCTCGGCTTTTCTCTGAATTGTCTTTGGTAATTCTTGATATCTTTTCTGAAACTCTTCAGTAAGAAAAATCTCGATCATAGATTTATCTTCTTAATTCTTGAAGAGATTTAATTTTCCTTACTCTGCCAGATTTGTAATCTCTTTCCGCCAGATCCAAACTTCTCAAAAATTCATGGCTAAAAAAACCGAGATTAGCGGCTAATCTCTCAAATTTGTCGGCATCTAATTCAACGATGATTTTTCGGGGCCGAGCCAATTGAGGTTTAATTGTAACGGCCATTGAAGCCATGTTTATATTCTGTCTCTTTTAAAATTCTCTGTCAAGGCGGGCTTTGCCCAGAGCTTTTGGAAAATGACGTCCAACCCACCCAAAGAGCGGAAAAGCTAAGCGTTGAGGATTGGCAAAAATCGGCTGAAAGTTTTAAACTAAAGTAATGAGAATAACATCTGTTTTAAAATTAGTTCTTATCGCTATTTTTACAGCTTTTTTATTTCTAGGAGTAATTTCAGTTTTTGCTATAGTCGGAGATAGCTGCCCGGAACCGCCCTGCGAAGAACCTCCGCCGCCGTGCGTCCCGGGGCCGGAAGTATGTAGTTCTTCTCCGCCATACCGCTGTAATGACTTTGCTGTTTATAAATGCGCTAACAATTTTTGCGGAAAAGCCGGCGGAGCTATGGAACAAGGATTGAAGTGGTACGATTGCGTTGATTGGGAATGCTCAGACGGCTGCAACAGCACAAACGGGACTGATATAGTCGGCGGACCTCACGGCCCCGACCAAATCGGGCCTTACGGCATGGTGCCGGATTACCGAATATGCCCCGCAGCATACAACGATTGGGGCACAAGTCCTCCAACTCCGGAATGTTCCGGCTCATGCTATCCTGCCCCTGAATTAAAACCGCTTAATGATGCGTTGCTTTTACCGAAAAACGTCTTTGACGGACTAAAGCTTAAGCTGCCGATTAATTTTAGTTGGGAAGACAATGTGGCGAAAGAAGTAGCCAAGGCGCCGAATTTTTGCACGGTCGGCTCTTATGAATTTAATATCGTCGATCCTCCACTTTCTAAAATCGCTACAGATACTCAAATCCAAAGAACCAAAGATCCGGTTTACAACCTGGAATGCCTACTTAAATCAGACACTGACTATCAGTGGCGAGTCCGGGCCTGCCTTGATGCCGGCGGCACTGACTGCGGAGATTGGCCCGATAGCCAAGACTTTAGCACCAGCTTGGCCCCAGAGCTCATTTCCCCGTACGACCCGGACTGGGAAGGAACAACCAGCACCAAAAACGTGGCCCTGCCCATTACCCTTGACTGGTGCGATGTTGAGGAAGCACAAACCTACCGTCTCAACCTCTATGTCGTATCCGGAGGCGAAAAGATTTGTCATCCCTGGTTGCTGAAAACAAAGGGGGGAGAAACAATTTGCGAACCTTGGCTTTTGGAGAAAACCACCAGAGAGCGATATCAAGAAGATGAAATACTTTACTCCGACTTTTCTGATCAGAAGATGGATTTTTTCACCAGGTCCACTGAATACCAATGGCAGTTAAAGACCTGCAAAGATAAATACGGTTTAAGCTGCGCAGACTACGGTCAGCTGTGGTCTTTTACAACCGCTTCAACAACCCTTCCTTTTACCTCCCAGCTTTATCCGGCTGACGACCCGACTGGCAAAAATCCGGTCGGACTGCCTTTAGTGCTCCAATGGAGTGACAAGCCGGGAATAAACTCTTATTATTACGAGGTGACTCCGGTAAAGGGAGGCGCGACAATCACTGGAAAAAACACCGCCTCCCAATCCCTGCCTCTTGATTATCCACAACTTGCTCTTAATGCGGCCTACAAGTGGAAGGTAAATAGCTGCTGGGATTATGAAGCGAAAAAATGCGAAACAGCATTCAGCCAAGAATGGCAATTCACTACCACTGGCCGGCCACCTCAACTTCTTTATCCCGCTTCCGAAGCCGATAAAATCCCCATTCCTTTGACGCTTAATTGGGAAGACGTGCCGGGGGCCAGTTCTTACGTCTTTAAAATCCAGGGCGATGATTTGATTCTTGAGAAAGTTTTGAACGAATCGGAGTTTCCGATGGCTTTTCCCGAATTCAACATCCGCCAGGAAAAAAACTACTCCTGGCAAGTAAAAACGTGTGCCTGGCAAGGGGCGAGAGGCGCTTGCGGATCATATTCTGGTCTGCAAAGCTTCAAAACTTTCCGCATGTCTCCGCCGATAGAACCAAACCCAACTGACAAAGGCAAATTGTCAACTGATGACAAAACCATTGCTTGGAAAGCGGTTACCGGAGCTAAAGCCTATCAATACCAAATAAAGTATCTTTCTTTGTCGGGAAAAGAGACAGACCCGGCATGCTTAGCTTTAGTAGATAAGTTTGAAACACCGGATACTGTCAATATCAATTCTGCCTTTATTGAACTCAAATGTTTGGGCGATTACCAATGGCAAGCCAGGGGTTGTTTAGATGAAAATTGTGAAGAAGTGGGAGTATGGTCAAGCTGGAGCTTCTCTTTGATGGAACCCGGCGATATTATCAAGGGAGCAGGATTAATTCCTTGCGGCCAGCCCTATAACAACCTTAAAACTCCCTGGAATGAACGAGAACCCTGCCAGTTCAAACACTTATTCTTATTATTTAAGGTTATTATTGATTTTCTTTTGTTGAGGGCGATTCCGATCATTTTGGTCTTATTGACCATCATCACCGGTTTAATTTTTTATACGTCTTTGGGACAAATGATGACCATGGCCAAGGTAATCTCTTTGTGGAGAGCAGCTTTGATTGGCTTAGCCATTATCTTTTTTGCCTGGACGATTGTTAACTTATTTTTAAAACTAGTCGGCTATAATATCGGTATTTTCGGCAATTGGTATCAACTGCCCATGTAAATTATGAAAAGACTTTTTTACATTTTATTCGGCTTTTCCGCTTTAATCGCAACGATTTGGCTCTTGGGCAATTGGCAAGGTTCAAATTGGCAGAAGAATTTCACTAAAAATACCGGGCTCCAGCCACCCGAGGGTATTTCCTATTCGCCCACCAAAGAAGGCGACACTGAATTCATCAGCCCAGACGGCAAATTGAAATTGAAATACCCAGCCGATTGGCTTGTTATTGAAGGAGGCGAATTCCTGGAAACGACTATTCCCCAAGACTGGAAAGAAAACTATGATTTGAAAACTTTGTTTTTGGGCCAGGAGTTCCAAGCGGATGGGTTCGCCCAAGTTATTGTCTACCAAGGTAATTTTGACTTTCCCGTTTCAGAGATAATTGAAAAAATGCACAACGCCAACCGCGAGCAGGGCCGGCAAGTTACTATCACTGATTCTAAAATTGAAGAAAAAATAGGCGTCTTTGAGGCGCGCTCCATTGTTCCGCAAAGCTACACCCTTCACTCCAAAGAAAAAATAATCAAAGAAGGCAAAGAAAATACTTATCTCGTCGCTTTTGTTGCTCTGGAAAAAGATTGGCAAGAATTTAGTGAACAAGCTGACTCTATTATTAACTCTGCCCAAATTGTCCAATAATTTTAACTTGTGGTATCTTGTGGTATAATGGATTAAGGCGATGAAAAAAATCTTTTTATTCTTAGGTATTTTCTCTTTATTGTCCTTAGCGGATGGCCAAGTTTTGGCTGCTTCTTTGCAAATCACAACCAAAAGTTTGCCCGACGCAACATTTGGGTTGGAATACGATAAACAAATCCAAGCTCAAGACGGCACAGGAACTTACACTTTTAGTCTAGTAAGCGGCGCGCTACCGCCAGGACTTAATTTGTCTTCCGATGGAAAAATTACCGACCGACCGACTAAAGATGGAGTGGGGCAGCCTCCTTTTGAATTTACCGTCCGAGTCGTCGACGAATCTACAGGAGTTGATAACCAAGACTTAAAAATTCGCCTATTAATTCAGCAGCTTAAGATTACAAATCCTGCCGATGATTCGGTCCCTTCCGGGACTGTCGGAGAGCCTTACCCTGAATTTACTTTCGCTGCTTCTGGAGGAGTTCCTCCTTATGTTTGGGCAAACCCAGAAACAACAGGGGCAAGACTGCTCTCCAGTTTCGGCCTTCAATTGTCTCAAATCGGAGAACTTAGCGGGACGCCGATTAAAGCGGGCACGTTTTCTTTTGGAGTTTCTGTGACAGGCGATCCCGTTCTCCAAGACTATCAAAATAGGGCTTTTAGAAGTTTTACAATTGAAATTAAATCGGTTCCTTATGAAATTACTACGGTCTCTCTCTCCCCAGGAGAAATTAACAAGCCATATACGGCTACCCTATCTGCTCATGGCGGCGCACCTCCTTATTCGTGGAGTATAGCTGCGGGCTCTCTTCCTCCCGGGCCTAGCCTTTCAACAAATAACTTTTTTCAAGGAATAATTAGCGGAACACTTGCCGAAGAAGGAAATTTCCCATTCAGTGCATTGGTTAGAGACACCGAAGGGGCGGAGTTGGTCAAGCCATTTTCGATTCTGGTTGAGAAGGTTTGCCAATGCTCTGACGGAACATCCTGCGGCTCATGTAAAGCTGGCTCGCCTCCTTTGTATTGCGATGGAACTAATAAAACTTTAATTAATAATCCGACCTGTACCGATGGAACTGCTACTCCCGTAACGCCGCCTCCAGGAGGGCAATTTCCCTTTGGAAAGCTGGAAGTTGATTGGCCGAATTCGCCGATGGGCACCAAGTTGACCGGCGAGTCTTTAACCAACTTAATCCAATACCTTTACGAGTGGGGAATCGGTATTGGAGGGTTTTTAGCTTTCATTGCTTTAATTATTGCCGGATTCCAATATTTGACTTCAGTTGGAAATGCGGGAAAAATGAGCGACGCGATGAGCCGGATAAGATCGGCCGGCATGGGCTTGGTTTTGCTTTTCGGCTCGTTCTTAATTCTCAACACCATCAACCCCCAGCTGACCGATTTGACAATGCCTCCGCCAGAACAACTGATTAATAGCGGATGGGATTTTGACGTAGAGAGCCAACAACTCTCCAGTCCAGAAAATAAACCTGCGACATGCAATTCTGTAATCTTCTATCCCGAACCCTATTTCAAGGGCATGCCGGTGTTAAAAAATGGAATAAACAAATATCAAAACATTGAAGTAAAATCAATGGTAATTTCTGGCGGATGTTCAGTAACATTATATGATCACCCAAATTGCGACCAAAACTCTCTCGGAAGCTATGATTCTCTTTCCAATAAAGAAGATACAAAATATAACAATATCGGCACCGGCGGTGCTACTTCATTTCAATGTGTTGATGTGTCTCAAATGTGAACTTGACAAAATAAGGTATTTCGTGGTAAACTATAATAAGAATTTTTGGAGTCCTCTGACAACTTAATACGCTCTAAAGGAAAAATAAAAACAGAAAAGGAGGTGAACTATGCTTGGAATACACATTTCTGAAGGAACAGCCGAAGGATGGTTCGGCCAAGGGAAAAAATCTGCTATTGTGTCTATTGTCATACTCGCCGTGCTGATATCGGGAATCGCCTTCGGGATCTTCGCCGCGGTGAACGCTGGGGGAGAAACTAGCGTCAGCCAGCCTGATGCACTGGTTGATGCTGCAGCGCTAACGTCAACAGAACCAGCAGCGATTTCTGAAACAGAACCCGGAGCCATAGTGCTGACAGTGGAAGAGCTGATTGGCCAGGTAATCCAGAACCCCGACAAGTACAAGAAGGGGACGATTATGCAAGTCACGGGTGCTGTGTCAGGATTTGAAGCAACCGACGGCACGGTTTACTTGCGACTGATACAGGGTTGGAAAGTATCTGTTATGCCTGCCGACTCCGATAATAATGATTTGGTAGCTGCTGTAATAAGGGGACAGGTCAATTCCTTCCCTAATGACTTCGTAATTACTGTCCGAGCCAAAGTCTATTACATCTGGCCAGAAATTAAGCACATCGACCTGCGCGACGGCATCCTGGTGACAGACGCAAAATGAGCCTAAACAAAATTGGCAAGAAGGGAGCCTTAATAAAGAGACTCCCTTTTCCCTTAAAAAAATAAATGGGGAGGTAAAAAAGTGAAAAATAAGTGGTTGATTATTGGAATCGCAATTGCGGTGATTGCCGCAGGAATCCTCATCGCCGTGAATGTCGGGAGAGAAACCATTATGAGTCAGCCCAATGCGCTAACTGTTCCTGCAGTGTCAACGCCGACAGAATCAACGCCAGTCCAGACGTTACCGGCAGTAAAAGGGCCTGAAATCCAAATGGTTGTACTCACGGTTGAAGAGTTACTAAACCAGATAATCCAGAATCCCAACAAATACAAAGCGATTTATGATGAAGGCGGAGGTAAGCCAAAAGAGGACGCAACAGTCATTCAAGTTACGGGGGTAGCTCTTGATGTACCTCGACCATGGTCCGGCCATCTTGGACCAAAAGTACAAGGTTGGCGGGTAGAATACTCGCCCAGCAATAACCGTGACTTTGCTCTGGTTTGGAACGACGATGTGATTACTATCCAAGGCACGCTCGAACAAGTAAACCAAAGGGGGAAGCTTGTCGTACTGCGGGATTGTTCTCTTATCTCAAGAGAAAAAAAATAAACACCACAAAGCGCAAAAGAGGTCTTTCTCTAAATAAAGAAATGGCCTCCTTTTGTTTTCCCCCGTTTATCTGGTATAATAGAATAATTTGAGATGTGCTATAATATCCCAATAGGCAGGAAATAAAATGTCTAAAGCGAACAAGATAAAGTTAATCGTTTTTTCTCTGCTTCTTTTCAGCGGGATACTGCTCAACGCCCAGACTGCGCATGCTTTCTTTGACGTGCCTTTTGCTATTATGGGGACTCAGCTTGACGCTTTGGATTTCATTGACAGTACTCTTTTAAGGTACATGACGTTTCTGGCTTTCCTTTTAGTGCAAGGCATTGTTCTAATATTGATTTCGGCTAATTTTCTGGAATGGGCCATAACTTATCCCATTGGCTTGGGTCCGGACAATCTCTTAGTCAATAAAGGCTGGGAGATTACGAGCCATCTGACCAATATGTTCTTTATCCTGATTTTCGTCGCTATAGCCATTGCTTACATTTTGAAACTGGAAACTTTCGGCATGAAAAAGGCTCTGCCCAAACTGATTATTATGGCTCTTTTGACTAATTTCTCGCTTCTTTTCACCAAAATGATCGTTGATATCGGCTGGGTGACGCAGAATGCTTTCTTCAATATATTTTTTGGGGGCAACCAGGCTTTTGCCACCACAGCCCTCAAACCGTTGACGGATAACCTTTCAAAAATACTCGGATTTTTGACAACCGACCTTGCTTGGTTTGTGGGATTCGCTTTAATCCCTGGATTAAACGTGGCCAAAGAAGCCTTCTTGGCTCTTTGGTTCTTTACTATGGGAGGGTGGGGAATGATCAGTGAAGCAGTGGTATTTACTGCTTTTGCTTTATCGGCCGGCTTTATTTTTCTGGCTTACGCTTTGTTCTTTTTATTTAGAGTCGCCGTTGTTTGGATTCTGGCGATACTTGCTCCTCTGGCTTTTGCCGCCTACATCCTGCCAGCCACTGAAAAATTCTTCAAACAATGGCTGCACGCTTTAATCCAATGGGTTTTCTTCGGTGTTGCGGCGTTCTTCTTGTTGGGCCTGGGTATTTCTTTATTTGGTTTTATATCAACTAGACCAGTTTCAATCAGCTTCATAGGCACTCAACCTTGGACATTGCCCGGAGAGCTCGCCAAATTCCTCTTCCTTCTGGTTTATTTAGTGGTAGCTTTCGCAGTGGCACGCAAGACGGCACCCATAGGCGCCGATGCACTTTGGAACTTCGGGGGGATGGCAACGAGTAAGGTCGGAAATTGGAGCAGATCAAAAGGACTGGAGCTAAGCGGCAAAACCCTTGAATGGGGGAGAGGGAAACTTCCAGAAGGCGTGAGAAAATGGGGAGAAAAAGAGGCCATGGTGCCTACACGAGGAGGAATTTTTGGCGCCCCTTTTTATGCTACGCGTCGGAGAATAGGCATGACGCTGGGACCAGGTTTTATTGAAAAACAGAGATCGCTAATCGACGAGGCCGAGAAAAAAATCACCGGACAATCGGTGGCCAAACAATTATCTGCATTCCGTTCTGCCCGAACTGATCATGAAAGAATAGGCATACTTAATGCAATAATCAAAGATAAGAACATTGACGATGCGCTGGATAGACGAAAATTCACCAACGCTATCGGCGAAGCAGAGGTCCAAGGACTATTTAGCCCAGCTATGAGATATAATAAAGAAGGGTCTTTAAGGGTCGCTTTCCCGGAAATGGCCAGACTAAATTTACCAGCTGGAGTACCTGCGACTGCTCCACCGACTGGTATGTCTCAAGCGCAACACGCCTCTCAACATATTTTTGACAGGATAAAAACAACTGATTATGAAAATACGTCTCGGCGCATACTTACCGATAATGAATTTCTAGAGGCGTTGATTTTAAGAGGAACGGGGGGGCATATCAGTAAATTCATAGATAAATTTGGCATTGACGGAGCAGATGCGATTAAGCGAAGAATTCAAAGTCTTGCCGGAACAGCGAACCCGCGTATGTGGGTAGCATCAAGGAACCCCGCCCTTAATAACTACATTTCAAGGGGAGCTGGCCAAGGATTGATTGATATATAAGTTCTTTAATAGAAAGGGAGGCGAGTACTTAATAGTATCCTCGCCTCCTTAGTTGAGCGATGAAATGTTGTTATTTATTTATTTTGAAATTATCGCTCTTGGCTGTTATGTCGGTCAGGGGGTCCTGAACAGCGACCTGGTAGTCGTCCCCGAAGAGGAAATATTTAGGAATCTGCCAGTTAAACGACCCATCGTATTTGGCAACGCTTTGAGAAAGCACCTTGAAGAAACTACCCGATTTCAGTAGTACAATCCGCAGCTTCTCGCTAACCGGCCCGGTCGATAACCACTGCACGGTTAAGGAACTTCCCACCTTGAACTCTTGATTGGCTACCGGAACGGTTAAGGTCAAGCTGATTGGTTCCAGTATCTCCATCTCCATCCGGGTGTTCTCCTCGCTAAGCCGCTCGATTTCATCTTTCATATCGGCGTTAACTTGAGCGATACGCCCCTTAAGAATATTCTGTTCTTTCAGGGCCGCCGCGACCTGCAGAGTTTCAAGTAGTTCCTTGGTTGTGTTCAGTCCTGTAGCCACTGACAAGCCAGCAGCAACCCTCCCAGCCGTATCTCTGATCCCAGCTCTCTTATCTAACACCCCCTTTAGCTCCGCATCCAGCAATCTATTCTGTTTCCTGATAATGTCCACCGTTTCTTTCCTAAACACGCGCAAATCCTCCTTTTTTATTTTAATAATAAATTATACACCATCTTTAATAATTTGTCAATAGAAGAAGGTAATGTATACAGACATATGGCGGGTTCTACCGAAGCTGATATAGTTTCGGTATATGTGTGTAAATATGGCCAAAA
>Ga0209541_10006318_pt1 | contig 20248 bp, 18 predicted proteins | sample RifCSPlowO2_01_FD_184027 | JGI IMG/M metagenome (GOLD analysis project Ga0209541, IMG submission 184027) | Groundwater microbial communities from Rifle, Colorado - Rifle CSP2_plank lowO2_0.1 (SPAdes) (version 2) | ecosystem: Environmental > Aquatic > Deep subsurface > Groundwater | place... | reverse complement strand
TCTCAACTGCTCTCAATTACCTTCGGAATATACTCAAAAATGTCAGAAGCCACAACGCCCTCACCTTTTGCTTCAGCCGCCATTTTCCCTGCCCTGCCATTTTCAATCAAACCGTTCTGGATCTATCGTGGCCTAGACACCGCGCGTACGCGTCCAGTACATATTAGACTTTTGATCCTCCAAGACTCTTAATCAGAGTCCAATATGTCTCTGAACTTTTTCAGCTCCCTTAGAAGATATTCTAATTAAGAAGTGTCCACGATGTGTTTACACACAACATGTCTTGACAGAACCAAAAATAAATTCCATACTGGGTTAAGAGGGTAAGGGTTGCAAGAAAATAAAACAATAGAGATTCCAATGTCTGCGGTTAACTCAAAACTCTCGGTTATTGTCCCTGCCTATAATAAAGACTCGGAAGTCTTTGAGTCTATCTCCAATTACGTCAGCCAACTGAAAATTCTTCCTTATGATTGGGAAATAATAGTTGTTGATGACGCTTCGTGCGACCGGACTCTCAGAGAAGCTATCCGCAGTAAAAAATTTAATGGCAATACCCAAAGGATCAAAATATACTCGTATGATCTAAATCAAGGCAAAGGCTTTGCCCTCTACTTCGGATTTAAGAAAAGCACGGGCGATATTGTAGTCTTTGCCGATTCAGATTTAGACCTACCCGCCGAAAATCTGCCGGTAATCTTAGGTCGATTGCAAAAAACCAACGCCGATATCGCCATTGGCTCCAAACGCCACCCAAAATCAGTTGTCAATTATCCGCTATTTCGCAGGATCCAAAGTAAAGCCTATCAACTCTTGATCAGGGCTCTATTTAACCTTAATGTCACCGACACTCAAGTGGGCATTAAAGCTTTCAGACGTGAAGTTTTGGATGCCTGCTTCCCCAGAATTGTCGTTAAACAATTTGCTTTTGATTTGGAACTATTAGTGGTTGCCAAGTCGCAAGGTTACCAAAACATAGTTGAAGCACCTGTAATTCTAGACTACAATTTCACATCAACAATCCGCCTGAAGACAATCCTCAAGATTCTCCAGGACACATTGGCTATTTTTTACCGAAAAAACATCCTTCGCTTTTATCGGATACCTCACTACGCTCTCGATCAAGACGCCATTACTATTCCACTCTACGAATCCTTCGTTTAAAAAATACGCATTCGTCCAAATTCCTTTTTGTGATATATAATCATTTGCGTACATTCGCATGTTGAAAAACATTCTGTGGCTTTCCTGGCGCGACATTAGAAACCCTGCAGGCGGCGGTGCCGAAAAAGTTGCCATAGAGGTAGCCAGTCGCTTTGTTAGAGATCAAATCCCCGTTATTATCTTCAGTTCCCACTTTACAAATGCCAAAAAACAGGAAAAAATAAGGGGTGTCAAAGTTATCAGGCGCGGAGGACTTATCACCTGCCGTCTGTTTGCTTTCCTTTATTATATTAGAAGGGCCCGTGAGTTTGATTTGATAATCAATGAAATAAATACAATTCCCTTCTTTTCTGCCCTCTGGGCTAAAAACAAAACCATAACCTTAATCCACCAGCTTGCTAAAGAATTTTGGTTTAAACAGACTATTTTTCCTCTAAACATCCTAGGTTTTATCTTTGAGCCAATCTGGTTAAAACTTTACAAGAATTCTCCAACTTTAGCTCTTTCTTCCTCAACCAAAAAAGATCTGGAAAAAATTGGCTTTACAAAGGTAAAAACTTACAGGCCGGGAATTGATTTTAAACCTCAACATATCACAAAAAAAGAAGATCTTATTTTATTTCTTGGACGCCTAATCCCTGCTAAAGGACCCGATCACGCAATAAATGCTTTCAAAATAATCCATAAGTCTTCTCCGGATACAAAACTCGTCGTCGCTGGTCGTGGAAAAGAAAAATACGTACAAAAGCTTAAAAATTTAACAAAAAAGCTCAATCTTCAAAAAGCTGTCGAATTTAAGGGTTTTGTGACAGAAAAAGAAAAAATAAATTTGCTAAAAAAATCTAAGATTGTTCTCATCCCTTCAGTACGGGAAGGCTGGTGTTTAGTGGCTACGGAAGCAAACGCCCTCGGTTGTATCCCAATCGGATACAATGTCCCTGGCCTTAAAAATTCAATAAAAAATGGCTACAGTGGATTGCTTACTGAAAATAACCCTCACGATCTTGCCCAAGCTGCCATTAATATCCTACAGAATAAAAATTTAAGATTGAAATTAGTGGAAAACGGAATTCTTTGGGCAAAACAATTTACTTGGGAAAAAACCTATTTAAGTATTAAAAGCGTAATCGAAAACAATTAATATTAATATAAACATAATATGATCAAATCTTATTTAAAAAATGTTTGGACAGACAGCGCCATATTAAATAACCAAATTCTAAAATCGCTGGTAGATCCTGTAAAAAAAGCAAAAATACTTGATCTTGGATGCGGAACAGGTGAATTAATTGTAGAAAGAGTAACAGCCGTCAGAAAACCCGAAATTTACGCAGTTGAAATAGATCCACTACATTTTAAAGAAATAAAAAAGTTAGGTATCAAAGTCACAAAAGCTGATATCGAAAAAGGGTTTCCCTACAAAAACAATTACTTCGACATCATATCTGCCAATCAAATAATTGAACATTTAGTCAACGTAGATCTTTTCATGGAGGAAATCCACAGAGTCCTCAAACCAAATGGTTACGTAATTCTATCAACGGAAAACCTGTCTTCCTGGCATAATCTTTTTGCCTTATTCTTTGGGTGGCAGGCATTTTCTCAACATATTTCAACCAAAAAAAATATAGGCAATCCGCTCAAGCTTAACCAGGCTGTTGGCGGTAAAAGTTATGACTGTCACATTCAAATCTTTACCCCAAGAGGTCTTAAAGAACTGGCCCAGATTAATAATCTTAAAGTTGAAAAGTCGTTCGGAGCCGGTTATTACCCGTTTCGCGGAATCATGTCAAAATTACTGTCCAAAATTGACCAGATTCATAGCGCATTTATTGGAATCAAAGCAAGAAAAATAAAATGACCAAGACTCAAGTTCAAAAACTAAAATCTAAAATCGGAGAAGTTAATTATAGATCAAAACTGGCTTCACAATATCAAGATAAAGAAATTCTTTTTGAAAACGAACCAAATAAGAATGAAATCATTCAAGCTCTCAAGGAAAGAATTAGATCAACAAAAAAAGATTTCGCCCTCCTTAAAAAAAATCATGTAGAATTTTCTCCTTATCTGGAAATCGGAGCAGAATTTGGGCATCGAGCAGCAGTCGTCGAAGAAAGATATCAAACCAAGGGTTTTGCTCTAGACATTTCCCTAGAAAGCCTCCTGCTTGCTCCCTTTTTTGCTAAACATCTTAAACTTAAAAAAATACCCGAACGAATTTGTGCTGACGCCTATAACCTGCCGTTCCAAGATAATTCATTTAGCTTCGTTTTTTGCTACCAATCACTACATCATTTTCCCGATCCAAAGCCACTAATTAAAGAAATCTACAGAGTCCTCAAGCCCCAGGGACACCTTTTTGTTAATGAAGAGCCCATTAGTCAGGGCCTAAACCTTAACCTTTGGCGAAGACCGACAAAATTAAGGCCATGGGAAAAAATGTTAAAATACACCCTTATTCTTCCCTTTATATCCAGAATCGGCAAAACAGAAACAGACCACGGAATCTTAGAAGAAACTTTTGACCTTAAAACGTGGGAGAGATCCCTGGAAATATTCGAGAATGCAACAGTCTGGATAAATCCTTTTAAATACGGACCTGGGACAAAAATAACTAAAAATTCTAAAACTACCCGGTTAAAACCTAGTCTCATTTCTCTGCCGTTTATTTTTGCACTTGGTGGAGGGATTAAAATTCTTGCCCAAAAAGACAATTCTCATCCGGATAAAATATCAAATAAAGTTACCGGCATCCTTTCGTGCCCCACTTGTATTAAAACGTTGAGCCCCAACTTTATTTGCCCAAAATGCAACACCAGATATCCAGTCTTTAAAAAGATTAAACTGCTAATGGACAAAGAGCTAATGGAGAAGCTCTACCCCCGATTATAAAAGATTAAGATATACATCTATCCTAATATCTAAAATGATTATAAAAACTTATATCTCCCAAATAAAGCAAGAAGAAAACCTAATGAAAAACGCAACGTTTATGTTCTCCACAGGCGTTGTGAGCGCAATATTTTCCATTTTGTCAACTTTAATATTTTCCCGATTTCTAGGCCCATCCGGTTACGGACTTTTTAAAATTGCCATGGGACTCGCTTCTACAGCAGCTTACCTATTAGACGTAGGCGTTAAATTTCTAATTCCTCGCTATATTGCCGAATTTGAAGCTAAAAAACAGCCGGAAAATATTGCCCACCTTCTCGAAAAAACTCTCTTAATAAAAGCGGTTATTGCAATTGTGGTATTAATTATTACTTGGTTTTTTAGCCAATCAATATCCCAGATATTTTTTCATTCCAAGGATCTGGAGATTTTAGTATGGCCTTCAATGCTTATATTTCTCATCGTTTTTTTAGATATAACTGTACCAATATTAATTGGATATCAAAATTTCAAGCTGGTAGCATTATCATCGATACTCGTACCATTTACCCACATTATTTTCGGTTTACCACTTGTTTATATTTTAGGCATTCGAGGACTTCTACTCGCAGCTTCACTTGCGTTTATATCCGGAAGCATCCCTGCAATACGGTTTATAATAAAAAAGGCTAAAAGAGGAGTAAGGCTTAGAAGTTTCAGTTATAAAAGCGCGTACATAAATTACAGCCTTCCGGTGTACTTTTCCAGCTTTCCCACTTATATTTATATCGTAATTATACCTCTCCTTTCTTTATTTTATACGCAAAAACAGGTTGGATATTATAGTTTTTCACTTTCATTTTATACTGCCGTGCAACTTTTTCCATTAACCTTAGCAAATGTCATGTTTCCAAAAGTCGCGCAACTGCACTCACGTAACAAAAAAGCATCAGCTTATCAAACTTTTAAACGGTTACTGATAATCTACACTCCGGTGGCAATCTGCGGCAGCATCCTCAGCGTTTCGGCAATCCATCCAATTGTTCGCCTGCTGGTCCCGGCATTTCTGCCTGCAACCAAAATCATTATTATCCAAGTAATTGCCTCGTTCATAATGGGTTATTTTTTCATTACTGTCTATTATGTAACTGCAATCAACAAACTTAAAATAGCAACCGTGCTAAATTGGATTTTAAGCATTAGTTTTGGAACACTTGCCTACTACCTTGCAGGCCTAACAAAGTGAAAAATAATTTAGTATCAATAATTATTCCAACCTTTAATGAAGCAGAAAACATTTCAAATTGCTTAAATAGTATAAAAAAGCAAAGTTACAAAAATTTCGAAATAATTGTTGTCGATAATCATTCAACCGACAAAACAACTACTATCGCCAGAAAATTCACGCCAAAAGTATATACACATGGCCCAGAAAGGTCTTCCCAAAGAAACTACGGTGCATCAAAAACCAAAGGGAAATATCTGTTGTTTTTAGACTCTGACATGCAAATTACTAACAATTGTATAAAGGAAGCAATACAAAAAATCAGGGACAAAAAAAATATCATTGCTTTTCCCGAAATATCGAAAGGAAAGAATTTTTGGGGAAAATCGATATCCCTCGAACGCAGTCTTTACCAAAAAGAAAAAATGTTAGCCGGAGCCCGCCTATTTCCAAAAAAACTTTTTATAAAACTCAAAGGCTATGACAAAACACTTTTTGCAGGCGAAGACTGGGATATAACTATTCGTGCCCAAAACCTCGAATTTAAACTTGTCTTCACAAATAGCAAAATCATCCACGAAGAAAATGCAAAAAGTATAAAAGAAATCTTAAGAAAGAAAATCTATTATTCAAAAAATATTTATCTTTACGCCCAAAAACACCCAAAAGAATTTGCTAAGCAGTCAAGTATTGCAGCAAGATTTGGTATTTATATAAAAAATTTACCAAAACTTTTAATGGATCCAGTCCATACTGCGGGCTTCCTTTTTCTCAAAACCCTCATATGGTACGATTGGCAAAATATCAGAAATGAAAATAAACATTCTTGATATCGGCTGCGGGATAACAAAATACGCTCATTCTATAGGTATCGACAGTAGCAAAAAAAGTGATGCCGATATCATTTTTGATATCGAGCGCGGAATTCCCTTTCCCGCAAACCAGTTCGATTTAGTTTATACCAGTCACACTCTCGAGCACATCGACCCAAAAAAATTAGTCTATGTACTTTGTGAAATTCACCGCGTAACAAAGCCAACAGGTAAAATAAACATCATAGTCCCGCATTTTTCTTCACAAGGAGGACCAAGCAATCCAGCACATTTAAGACAAGGCTTTTCCTCCCAGCTTTTCTATTATTTTCAAACCGAAAGTGGAAATCCGGACTTTGGCAAAATTGGCTTTGAAATTCAAAAAGTTACCTTGAAAAAAGGTCGGACAAGCTATTTTATCTGGAACTGGTTTTTCGCTTTAGTGGAGTGTTTTGCAAATTTTAAACCTCTTTTTTGCGAAGTATTCTGGGTTTACTGGTTTGGCGGTTTTGACGAAATCGAATTTGTAGTCAAACCCCTAAAAAGAGGCACAAGATAGTAAATGAAAAGCACAATTCTCGATATTGGTTGTGGAAAATCAAAATACCCAAATTCAATTGGTATCGACAACAACAAAAAAAGTGCTGCCGATATTATTTTTGATATTGAGCGCGGAATTCCCTTTCCCGCAAACCAGTTCGATTTAGTTTACACTAGTCACACTCTCGAACACATCGACCCTAAAAAATTAGTCTATGTTTTAGAAGAAATCTGGCGTGTCACCAAACCTCAAGGCAAAATAATCTTCAAAGGTCCCCACTTCACAGGAGCTGGTGCTGCCACCAATCCGACCCACCTAAGGCAAGGCTTTTCCTCCCAGCTTTTCTGCTATTTCATTTCGGAAAATGAATACCCTAATTACGGCAAAATTTCTTTTAAAGTGAATAAAATAATTTTGAGAAAAGGCAGAACCAGAAACCATTTAATAAACCTAATTTGGGCAACAATCGAAGCTTTGGCAAACCTAAATCCTTTAGCATGTGAACTAACCTGGGGGTATTTATTTGGAGGCTTTCATGAAATCGAATTTCAACTCCAGCCAATCAAATGACCACGAACACTTTCTTCTTCTTGGCAACAACCGGACTAGTTTTAAGAATAATCTTTTCATTTTTAATTCCCAGCTTTGCGGGCAACGATGAACTAGCCCATTTAAGGTACGCCCAACACATCTTAGCCGAGAGAAAATTACCGAACTTGAATAATTACTCCACAGAAAATCCAGTCGGCAATGAATATTTCCAACCTCCGCTTTACTACACTCTACTTACTCCCCTAATTTCTTTTATACAGGATCCAATAAATCAACTAAAAACAGGTAGGCTATTCTCCATCTTCCTCTGGACAGTCACTTTTTATTTTGCCTACAAAATCCTAATGGTTATTAAACTGCCTAAATCGCAAAGCATTATCACCCTCTCGCTCGTCTCTCTCTTGCCATATTACATCTTTAATTCCTCATCAGTAACCAACGACTCCCTAGGTTTTTACCCTTTGTATTCTTCTTACTTTCACTCAACAATTTTGCTGCCTGCAGCACTGGCAAGATTTTTTAGACAAAAGATGTACAACTTTAACAAGAAAACAAATAAAAATGGGATTCACTCAGATTTTCGACCCCTGCCAAAACTATTAAATAGTTGTCTTGTACTTATTTCGTCTTTTGAACGTGAGATTCTTTTAAGGAAATCGTTGCCCTTTGGACTATCAATTGTATCTATTTCAAAGAAAAATGGTTCAAAAAAAATCTAAAGAGTCCATCTCAATAATAATCGTTAATTGGAACACTAAGAATGAAACAGTTTGCGCCATAAAATCTATTTACAAAAACTGCTCTATACCTTTTGAGGTAATAGTTGTTGATAACGATTCGCAAGACGGCTCTTACTCCTTTTTGAGAAGAAAATTCCCCAAAATAGGGCTCGTCAAAAACCCTGAAAACTACGGCTATGCCAAAGCAAATAACCAAGGCGTAAAACTAGCAAAAAACGAGTTGATACTTTTATTAAATCCTGATACAGAAATTTCCAAAAACAGCATTGAACTTCTCCTTCAGTCTCTCGGCAAACACACCGAGTGTGGAGCTGTTGTCCCTAAACTATTAAATACTGACGGAACTACTCAATATTATTATCACCGCAAACTCCCTACTCTCAAATATCAAATAGCCAGTCTTGTCCATAACTATACTCCGCTCAAAAATTTCATGTGGGCTAAAGAATACTTTCTTCTGGACAAAAAGTTTAAAACTAATACCAAAATAGAACAAGCAGCAGGTGTTTGTATTTTGACCAAAAAATCAATAATAAAAAAAATCGGCGGCCTTTTTGACGAAAAATTTCCTATATTTTTAAATGATGTCGACTTCTCATATAGACTAAAAAAACACCTAATGGATATTTATCTAGTTGCTAACTCTAAAATAATCCATCACAAATCCTCTTCAACTGGCAAATTAGACCCTTACACCTTAAGGCAGGAATCTCTGCTATCTCAAATTTACTATTTTAAAAAGAATTCAAATTATCTAATTTATCTCATTTTCAAAATCGCTATAATTCTAATACTTACGGAGCTGGTTATTTTAACCAAACTTGGAATAGTAAAGTCTTATTTAAATGTCCCAATAAAAAACCAGAAGTATTCAATTAATAAACAACTAAATAATTTAAAAGCCGTATTATCCGAAAATAGAAACCATTCTGGACTCATACTGGCTTCATAACTATACTTAACTAATTAAAATGAGAAAATGGAAACACCAATGATCAGAATAGGAGTCATCCCCGTAGGAGGAAGAGGAACTAGGCTTGGATGGCTTGGAAATTTGCTTCCAAAACCATTAGTTCCTCTTGGACAAAAACCTATGCTTTACCACGTTATAAAAAATTTGGAGCTAACGGGAATCGATACAATATATCTTTTAGTTAATTACAAAAGTAATCTGATAAAACAGTATATCGCTTCAGAAATAGAATTCAATAAACTAAAATTTAGGTTTATCAAATCAGAGCAACACCTTGGATTGGCCGAAGTCATATTAAAAACAGAAAAATACATCAATAAACCATTCATTGTTATTTTAGGAGATGACTTTACAGAAAGCACAAACTTAAAAAATTTTACAACTTCGTCTTTTCCAGGCGATGCAATCGCGGTAGAAGCTATCGTTAAAGAAAACCGGCCGGACATTTTGTCACAAACTTGTGAAGTATATATAAATAGTAAAGGACAAATAACCAAAGCTGTAGAAAAACCCACAAAACCAAAATCCAAATTCCGTGGCTGCGGCATTTATTTATTTACGCCTCAAATTTATGACTATATTAGAAAAACCAAATACTCCCTCATAAGTAAAAAGAAAGAAATTACAGATACCATCAACCTAGCAGCTATAGACAAAAAAGCCTACGCGTGGTATTTGAAGGGTGTCAATATTAATATCAACACACAACAAGATTTAGAAAAAGCTATAAAGTATTTATATTCCCTAAGATGAAAAGACTAAAGCAACAAATTCTTCATCTTGGATGTGGCCCCCAAAAAATTCCGGGTGCAGTCGGCGTTGATATCAATAAAAATATTGGCGCGGACATAGTTCATGACCTGAATAAATTTCCCTATCCGTTCAAAAACAATCAGTTCGATCGGGTAATTGCAGAAAATATCATGGAACATCTTGAAAATATTCCAAAAGTCATGGAAGAACTTCACCGAATCTGTAAAAATGGTGCCAAATTATTAATTACAACCGGACACTTTAGTGGCATTGATGCTTTCACGGACCCAACGCACAAGCACTTCTTTACAAGTCGTACATTTGACTACTTCATCCCACAAACAGATTTATACGAATTACAATATTCAAATGCTAAGTATAAAAAAAACAAAGTCATTCTCGGACCTCAAAATACAAATAACTTTTTACTAAATATATTATTAAAAATAATCAACAAATATAAGGTATTCTACGAAAAAAGACTCGCTTTTATTTTCCCCGTCGGTACCATAAAATATGAACTGCAAGTTGTTAAAAAAAGCAAATGAGAAACCGTTTCCACCAAAATACCTTCGACACATTCAACTCAAAAAGAGTTTCGTATATTATTGCCACAAAAAACAGGGCAGAATTTTTAAATAAGACACTAAAAATGGTAAAAAGGCTTAAGAAAAACAATGACGAGCTGATTGTTATTGACGGGCTTTCTTCCGATTCGACCGGAGAAGTAATTAAAAGCTACAAAAACATTATAGACAAGTACATTTCAGAACCGGACATAAGTCCTACACATGCCGCAAATAAGGGAATCCTTCTGGCCTCCGGCAAATACATTAAAACGATGTCCGATGATGATATTTACTACAGCAGGGCTATGGAGAAAGCAATAGAAGTTATGGAAAACAACGATGATATTGATATCCTCGAATGCGGAGGTATCCAATATAGTACGTCGTTAAAAAGGTTCCGCACTCTTTATATAAAACCAGGCGCAAATTTCGGAAAAAGCACAAATGACATTTTTAATTATGGATCCAATGGTGCAGGGTATATTTTACGAAGGAGCTCTCTCGCCAAAATCGGCATCTTCCCGCTTGATATCGTTGGAGATCTAACTTTTATATTAAATAGTATTAAAAATAATGCAAATGTAAAATTTTGCAGAATTAAACTTTATAAACAAATGGTTCATAAAACTAATATGTCTACGCACCCAGAAATTTCAAAAAACCTTTATCGTGTAGTAAAACAATTTGCTCCCAAAAGATACTATCTTTTGTATGCCTGCATTTACCATATAAGGAAAAACTCAGTTTTAAAAATATTATTTTATCCTTTAATATTCTTTCATAATCTTTATCAGAAAAGTTTATTTGTTCTTCCTAAAAGTAAGGCCAAGAATAAAAACTTTATTTGGGACGGTGGTTTTAGCTAAGTTATTTAATTGAAAAAGCTATGCAAGAAACTAATCAAAAAAAAATTGTTTCCATTGTATTTTCAAACTTCAACGGTGGAAACGAGCCTATCTATTGCCTAAGATCTATTGAAAAACTTAATTTCCCCAAGAACAAACTTGAAGTAATCGTGGTTGACAACGGTTCAAGAGACGGGTCAAAAGAAAAAATAGCAAAACTTTTCCCAAAAATAAAATTAATATGCTTGAAAAAAGACATCGGCCTTCCTGCATCATTAAATCTAGGAATAAAAAAATCAAAAGGCAAGTACATTATGATTGCAAACGACGATATAGTTCTTGAAAAGAACAGCATAAAAAACATGGTAAATTTTTTAGAAAAAAACACAAACGTGGGAGTTCTTGGGGGAAAAGTTTTCTACAAGGATGAACCAAAAAAACTTTCCGATTCTGCCTGCGATTTCAACTTTTATTTAGGAGAAATAAAAAAAGGGTTGGCCAAAGGCGAACAAATAAAGTGGCTTCAGAGCTGTTCTATTATGATTCCTAAAATGATTTTCCAAAAAGTAGGCTTATTCGACAGCGGTTTCTACCCGCTTTACTTTGATGACTTTGATTTTTGCCTGAGAGTAAAAAATTCTGGTTTTAAAATTATTTACCTAAAAGATGCTATTTTCTGGCACGGAGTAGGCAAAACAACACAAAAATTCCCAAGTAAAAAAGTCTATTATTGGTGGTATAAAAATAAAATTAGGTTTCTGCTAAAAAATGCGGCTCCTTTACAAATCATCACCTGTTTAATCGCCCAAATTCTTGCAACAAGCTTTAAATCTATTCAAGAAAAACAATTTATACTGGCTATACTTTTTAAAGCTATGTTTGAAAATTTAACAACATTGCCCCAAACCCTAAAACTTAGAAGTACCCAAAACCAGTTAAGAAAATGAATATAGCAATCTTAACTGAGTCATTAGATGCGCACTCAGGTTCACGCGCCCCTCTGGAACTTGCCAAATCTTTAGCGCAAAATAATAAGAATAAAATTACAATTTATGCCCGGGAAAAATCCGATAACGACAATGTTGAAAATCTACCAAGTAAAATTAAGATTCAACTAATCCCAAAAGGTTCAGTTTTCAAAATATTCTTATCGCTTATTCGGGATTTCAATCGACAAAATTATGATATTATATCTTCCAACGCAACCTTTTCCGTTTTTTTACCTGCCGCACTAAGCAATAAGCCTTTAGTCACCACTTATCATGGAACACAGTGGAACGTTTGGGGAAATAAATACTTTACTAACAAAAACCTGGAATTACTTTTACATTTTATGGATTTTTTTACCAATATCTTTATCTGGATTAGAACTTGTCCCATTTTTCTTTTTTCCAAAAAAGTGATCACAATATCAAAATATACTTCCCGTGAAGCCAAAAGGTATTACCTGCGACCATCACAGCACGTTTATTGGGGCGCTGTTTCTGCCGGCCTTAAACCAATCTCCAAAAATACCAAGAACAAACCATCTACTGTAATTTCCGTTTCCCGTATTACGCCCTACAAAGGCTTTCATAAATTAATCAATATTTTTAAAGAAATTGATCCGCAAGCAAACGCAAGATTAATTATTGTTGGATCTCAACCTCAAAAAAATTATCTCAAATACTTAAAAAAAATTTCGCCAAAAAACGTCCAAATCATCATAGACCCCCCGGATAAAATCTTGGCAAGTCTATATAAAAAATCACATATCTACGCAACCTGCGACAGATATCTTTTTTTCGGAATGCCGATTCTGGAGGCTGCTAGCAACGGCTTACCTGCTGTTTGCCTTTCGTATGCTGCTGCAAAAGAAGTAATTAAAAATAAACAAACTGGGTTTGTTGCAAACAACCTCGATGAATTCAAAAAATATCTCGAACTTTTGCTAAAAGATCAAAAACTACGAACTTCAATGGGCACCAGTGCAAGCGTATTTGCCAAAAAATTTACCTGGGAAAAGACCGCGCAAGAATACGAAAAGGTATTTAAAAACCTAATTCAAAAAAAATAAACATGGACATTGCAGTCATTACTCAATCTATAAACACTCACTCCGGTAGCAGGGCCCCTCTGGAACTTGGCAAAAATGCGCTCAAAGTTACTTAAAATTTCTAAGGAAGTGGTCAAAAGAATGACAAGATATTCACCTTACGATTTATCTTTTTATCGCCAACCAGGACCAAAACACCTTGAATCACTAATTATTCAAATTACAAAGGATATTGGGGCAAAAAGGGTCTTAGACGTTGGTGCTGGTTCTGGTTGGTTGGTCAAAGCCTTAAGAAAAAACAATATCAACGCATACGGATGTGATAATTCTAAGCTGGCTATTAAAAAAAACTTAGTCGTTTGGGCAAACGCAACAAAACTCCCCTTTGAACCAAAAAAATTTAACTTAATTACAGCAATTTCTCTAATTGAACATTTGACTCCTGCCAAAGCCGATAAATTCCTTGCAGAAGTTAAACGGACACTCAAACCAAGGGGCTTTTTATTCTTGGTAACTCCCAATTTCGCTAGTCCCTTGAAACTGATTCAAGGTAAAAAATGGCATGGTTATCATGATTCCACTCACATAAATTTTTATACGCCATCGTCATTGAAAAAAACTCTAAGAAAAAACGGATTTGGACATTTTCAAACAACATTTCCTGCCCCAAGCGGCGAAAATTTTGAATGGACATTACCAACTGTGATCAAAAATCTGCCAAAACCAATAAAAAAAATCCTAAATTTTTTAGCCTATTCGACTTTTTTAAACCGTTTAAAGAATAGCTTTTCAATCCTAGCTCAAGTAAATGAAACAAAATAAGCAAAAGCCCAAAATCGCCGTTTTTATAGATCAACTAGTTTTAGGCGGAGTCCAAAAAACAGCAATCGAGGACGCAAAAAACCTTAAAAAACTTGGGGTCGATGTAACTCTTTTAGTTCTAATGAGAAAAGGTTATGATAATAAATTTAAAGGTTTTTCAAAAGGTGTTGATATCAGGTTTTTGTCAGATTCTTACCCGTTTTTCTTAAAGTATTCAATCAAATTTCCAATATTTTCCTTTTTTTCCACCCTCCACGTTCTTAGTCCTTTTCTGGCACCTTTCGTAATTAAAAAAAACGAGTTCGACATTATAGTAAGCCACGGAACGACGACCTGTTTTACCGCCCAAAGTATCAAGTTCACAAAGAAAATTCCATATCTTGCCTTTATTTACGATCCAATGAACTATATCCTGAAAGTTGCATACCAAAATAGTTCTTTGCGCCTTCTAGTGCCAATTTTAAAGCCTTTCTTAAAGTATCTCGAAAAAAACTTAATTAACGATTCAGAAGAAGTACTGCTGGTCTCAAAATTTCATCAAGACTTTATTTCCAAAACTTACAAAACTAAAACCACAATTCTGCCTGCAGCAGCTCATATCGCCAAAAAAATATCATCTTCTCCTCGCAATATTATCCTTGCATCATCCCGCTGGGCACTAAATAAAAAGCCGGATATATTTTTAGAAATTGCAAAGGCTGTTCCTGACGCCAAAATTGTAATTGCGGGCACGTGGTCGGATCAAGACGACTTAATAAAATTTAAGATGAAAGTAAAAAACAACTCGCTTGAAGAAAGAGTGAAACTTTACCAATACGTTTCAGAAGAAAATCTGGCATTTTTCTATCAAAAAGCCCGCGTTTTCATTCACCCAATCAAGGAAGCATTCGGCATGGGAGGGTTGGAGGCAGCGGCAAATGGTTGTCCAATTATCATTCCTTCAGGATCCGGCTTAACTAATTATTTAGAAAACAACAAGCATGGAATTTTTATAGAAAAACTCACTACTCCAAACTTTATACAAGCTACAAAAAAAATCTGGGAAAACCCCAAACTCGCAAACAAAATGGGAGCCTCAGCAAGGAAAAGGGTCTTAAGTTTAAGTTGGGAAAATCACGCCAAAGAACTTCTCAAATTAATTACTAAAGCTTTAAATAAAAAAACAGTTAATATCGTAGCTCTCGAAACTGGCCACGCCTCCGAATCATATCTTTCCGGGGGCGATAAACTGTTGGAAAAAATGGCTAAATTCTTACCGGAAAACAACAAAATTACTGTGATTATCCCAAAAATCGGCATAAAACATTGGCAGGACGCAAAACTAACAAATACTACCCTGCTTACCTTACCAGAAACATTTTTTGACAACAAACCTAACCCAACATTAATTTTTGTAGCTTATCTGTTAAGAATTTGGCATTCATATTTCATGCTCAGAAAAATCGAGAACATTGATCTTATTTACTCTTCCACAAACGTATTCCCGGACGTCGTACCTGCATTTTTATTTAGGCTTACAAACAATATACCTTGGGTCGCAAGGATTCATCACCTAGTCTCGCCACCCCTTAAACGGCCCGGAAGACTAACAGTCAACATGGTTTCCTATGCTTTGCAAATGTGTTCTAATTTTATGATTAAAACAAAAAGCACCAAGATTTTAGTTCTAAACAGCATGCTTATTAAAATCCTTAAAAATCAGGGTTTTCCTGAAAATAAGTTAAACATACTGGGTGCCGGTATAGAGTTAGAAAAAATTCAAAAGGGGAAACCGTTTATTAACAAATATTATGATGCAATATTTGTAGGAAGACTTCATCCTACAAAAGGCATTTACGATTTGGTGGAAATTTGGGAACAGGTCATAAAGGATAAACCTACGGCACGAGCAGTCATCGTCGGAGGAGGAACCCAAAATGAATTGAAAAAAATAGTATCACAAATCAAAAATGCAAATCTCCAAAAAAATCTCATTCTTTCCGGTTATCTGTCAGAGGCAAATCTCGTAAGAACACTCAAATCATCTAAAATATTTCTGTTTACAGATTATGAAGCAGGTTGGGGTTTAGCAATAGCAGAGGCGATGGCCGCGGGCCTGCCAACAGTAGGCTATAATCTTGAGGTCTTTGGAAATGTATTCAAAAAAGGATTTATTACTGTACCTGTCGGAAATAAAAAGGAATTTGCCCAAAAAATCCTTTATTTACTCAACAATGATAAAGAATATTTGCACCTAAAAAATGAAACTGTACAAGAATCAAAAAAGTTAAGTTGGGAAAAAACTAGTTATAACTTTCAAAAAATAATTAAAGGTGAATTACGAATCTAAAAAACAGTAAAGTAAATCTTGCTCTAAATTTCATCTTCTTTTTCCCACCACTTGCCCACCCTTCTGAAAGCATGCTTAAAACCTTTTCCTAAAACCACCCTAACAAAACTCTTAAAAAACAATATATCAAGAACAAGAATAGTCGAAATTAAAGAAACTAAATATGTCATCTTGTATACCATCTCTCCTCTATATTTAAACGTCACCTCATATGGTCCATTTTTAGCTTTCTCAGGCAGAAAAACATACATGTAGCCCGGCACCATTGGTCCAGCTTCATATATAGTAAGCTTTTGACCAAATCCATTCCCGCGGGCATTTGCTACCCAGCCTGAGTAAGCGGATTCTTTAAATAAGACCGCTTTTGCCCCTTGGCCTTTTATGACCACCTTCTCTGGAGAAAGTCTATCGAAGGTTACTTTCATATTCCGATCCTTCGAAAAATCGCCAAAATAAAAAAAGATATTTTTAAAAAGCGCAATCTCTTCCGGATTTTTAAACCTTTGCACATGCCCGGCAAAATTCATCCCACTCCACACTATTTTCCCTTTGCCTAGTCCATAAGAAACTAAAACAGGTTTTTTGTGGTTAGAAATAAGCGTCTTTGCACCTTCTTTTAGGTTTGTTTCAGGATAACTAAAATTCCACCCCGCATCATCAAATACAGGTTCAGAAAATTTATCAAAGGCAATCCCATTTGTAATTTGATGATTTTCAATCTTAAAATCCCAATCTTTGCCTAATTCCTTTCGATTAGATTGTTCAAAAGGAAATACCGAAAGCAGGTTTTGGTTTACAGATTCCTTCTGCTCCGTCCCTGTATCTATAAACAAATTTCCCCCACCCATTACGTAATTTTCAAGCCGCTTAAAAGCTTTAGAATAATTTTTATATTTGTATCTATATGCTACAACAACATCAAATTTAGCCAATTCCTTTTGGCTCAAACTATCAATAGGTTTATTCCATTGAACAATAATCGCGCGTCTTGAATTAAAGTTTAATATACCTAAATCTCTCATCATAATATCCTGTCCGATATAATCTCCGATTACCAAAATTGAAGGAGCATTCGAGCCCATATAGATAGGCGAAGTCGAAGCTTCACTGACCTCGTAATATTTAAGTTCCTGGACTCCATCCCTCAAAAACCTTGCGCCTTTACTATCCCAATTCACAACAGGAGTATTTACATCGATTTGCTCGCTTCTTTTGATAATATCCGCGTCATCAATAATGTAACTGGAAGGATTCGAACCGTACGTGCGCGCAAGAGTTTGCATTCCTTCAAAATATTTTATGGCATTCCAATCAATTAAAAAGACAGACATCGCTTTTGCCTGTTCTTCCGAATAACCCCATCTTTCGACCGCCTCGTTCTTGCCAAAAACAACGTTTTGCAAATATTGCCAACCGGCATAGTTTTGCGCGCTTGGTCCCGAAGGCCCGGCATCCAAATACCCTCTTGCAAGAGGCATTTTATAAAGTGAATTCCACCAAATGTTAAAAGTTGCATCCATGTCATAAAGGCGGTAATTTAATTCATTTGGGTTTAACCAATCCGGAACTAGTTTAGGAATCTTGCTCGGCCATTGTCCTTTATCCAAATTTGTACTGATAACCGGAGGTAAAGTACTGCTTAATTCCACATATCTGAGGGTTTCATTTTCAAACGCCTTATAAGTTGTCTTAAGATAAATAAGACCAAAAACCAATATGCCAACACCTATCACCTCGTTAAACGTCCAGAAGCAATATTTTAAAAAACTTAACTTACTGCGCAATGAACTTGTAACTATTGTCATATTGTTCACGGCAACTCGCCACAACACTGCTGCAAGCGCCCCAAAAATAGTCATTGTCGGCCAAAAAATCCTGAACCAGCCCCCGCTAAGCGGATTTAAGCCTAAAACAAAAGCGTATATAAAGATAAGCAGATAAATAAACATCAGAAAGAATGGTAATAATAATTTAATTACGTGGCTGGCTCTGCGTTTTATCAGGAGAGTAAAAAAAGTCGTTGCCAATGCAAATGGAAATGAGATTCCCATCGCCCAAAAAAATAAAGGATTTGTCCTCTTGTATATATCAAGCATCCGAAGAACAGGAGGCCCTCCAGTTTGCCGTGCGCCCTCGGCATAAATTGATTGCGTTATCTCGCTAGCCCCATGGGAAAACGCATTGCCTATAAGCTTGAAAAAATCTGAAAAGATTCCCAGTCCAACCCCCGCAAACGGGAAACCAACTAACAAAATAATTAACCCATAAAATATAAGGCTAATAAATTTATTTTTAGATAAAATCTTTACTTTTTTTGACCCATAAAAAAGTATCATTAAGCCAGACAGTGGAACAGTATACGCAATAAAACTTTGAGGATGGCCCAATATAAAAATTCCGCTCAGTAAACCTGCAAAATAAATAAACTTATTGTTTCCTTTTTGGTTTGCCAACACTACCAGATAAAGGGTCAAGGGCAGCAAAAACATCGTCGCAATGTAGGGTATGGTTCCCGCCCAATACAATGCGCTCCAGAGATTGTAAGAATATGCAGTTGCAACCGAAAGAACGGCAGAAATCCCCCTGTTATTAGAAAGTGAATAATAAAACAAGTACGAAAATATAAAAAATAAGACCATTGTTGATAAAACATAAACTTGGACTGCTTGAACCGCGCTAAACCATGCCAAGAGAGGCTGGATTAAATAAAAATGCAGAAGCGGATAAGTCTGTGAAAGAGGGGTGCCGCCATACCAGATATATTTCCAGCCAAAAAACGGCCAGTTAAAATGGTCGCGAATGTAAGTAACAAAATCAACCGAAACAAATAAATCAATCCCGACCGCCGGCTTTTGATTCCAATATAAAGCCAGTATTGGCCAAACAAAATAAACCACAAGAGCTATAAAACCCAAATGCAGGAGCAAAGATAAAGTATCAAATGAAATTCTGACAATTTTCTTATTCATCGGAAGTCCTATCGATTGTAGTCAAATAAAACCCGCGCGAAAAGCCCCTAATTGTGGCAAAATTTACTTCTTGCCTATCAAGACGCATCATCACCCTTCGGATATGATGAGAAATATTTGCAAAAGCTTATAAACAGCGACAGGCCATTTACGATTTTTCAATGTTAACTATAAAAAAGAACTCCAGAAAAGCCGATGCGAAGCAGGTGCTTCGATTATGCCATCCGGTCAACTGGTAGGTGAACTATTTTCAGCAAAAGAACGTTATTTGTGGAAAAATGGAAAACGACAACGTGAATTTCTCTACCTACATTTCTTTTGCTGGAAAAATAAAGATTTCTGGAAACATTATAAAACAGGTACCAAATCAATAAGCAAGTTTTGGTTGGATTTAGGCGGCTATACGCCCAACCAAAAGTATCTTTTACCAGCAAACAAGCTATCCCGGATGTTTCGATACGCAGTACGCTTCACAAGTTTAGTTATTCGGGCAAAAAAACGGCTATTGTTGAAATTTTTTCTTCTTTAAAATGTAAATAAATTGATAGCAAAATGGTTTCGGAAAAGGTAGAAAAAATCTTCTATTTTTAGGCCAAATATTAATTCCACCTGAAGCATTGATAACCTTCTCGCATTCCCAACCGGTATGATTAAGAAGTTCAATCATCGTCCTGAAAGTAAAAAGGTTAATATGTGAGGCGTACCCAGGTTTAACAAAGAGGAAATTTGCAAACATAGTTAACAGATTATATGGATTAGGGGTTGAAAGCAAAAGTTTCCCATTGTCTTTTAAAATTTTTTTCGCCTCCCTCAAAAAAGCAGAGGGATTTTCCAAATGCTCGATAGTCTCACCGGCAATAATCGTATCAAAAGAATTGGCGGGAAAATATTTAGAAAGCTTTTGGCAATCACCCTTGACAAATCTTACGTAATTCTTAGGTTTTCTGGTAATATTCTTGTCAAAACCAACTGCTCCTTGCAAAAAATCGTTGGGAAATTCGTTATACCCGATATCCAGAATCTTCCCAAAAGATAATTGGCAGAGAAG
>Ga0209541_10006315_pt1 | contig 20251 bp, 25 predicted proteins | sample RifCSPlowO2_01_FD_184027 | JGI IMG/M metagenome (GOLD analysis project Ga0209541, IMG submission 184027) | Groundwater microbial communities from Rifle, Colorado - Rifle CSP2_plank lowO2_0.1 (SPAdes) (version 2) | ecosystem: Environmental > Aquatic > Deep subsurface > Groundwater | place... | reverse complement strand
ATGGGGGAAATATTGCGCGGTCTTACCGTCTGGCAACAAGCCAGACATTTTTATGCGAAATGTTTTACCCACAATATGCTTGTGAGGTGCTGCTAATGAAACTTGCAACTAAGCCGGTAGTGGTGCATCATTTAAAAAAGTAAAAGAGCATCTCAAACAGCAGGATAATGTTAAAATTACTCGAGGGGCAATTCGGAAATGGGTAGTTAAATATTCCCATCTCTTAAAAAAAAGAGCAGAAACTCGGTACTCCAAAGATTAAGGGGCGTATCCATATCGATGAAAAGTACACCAGAGTAAAAAATCATTGGGAATATCGGCTCACAGTGATTGATTGGTTATTTAAAGGTAGAGGAAAAATGCATATTACCACAAGGAGTATTCAGGCTATTGTTAAAGAGATGAACAAGAAAGCAAGAATTGGCAAAAATGTGCATCCGCACACGTTACGGCATTCTTTTGCCACGCATTTAATTAAAAACGAGTATGCCGTCACGGATGTACAGCCGCTCCTTGGACATAGTAGTCCTGAGACAACAATGATCTACGCACATATTGCTTCTCCTCGTATGCTACGTGTAGAAAGCCCCTACGACTCATTATGAACGTCCAACGCGTCAAATACAAAGATATTGAACAAGTACCAACATTAACTATCAATAAGCATTTCAAGCAGCAGTTTCAAGGATCAGCTCCTGCGCCGTTCATTGGCAGATTTGGTTATCCTAATGTTAACATTGGTATTCTCAGTCCTCAGTTTACCGGCGAGATGGAACGGTACGACTCGCCGCGGTTATGGGCTAAGAACAATTTTGGAATCGGTGAAATTGCCGCTAACCGCTATTCACTGGTAAACTCGCGTTCTCTGGCTTCAGTAAAACAATTAACCGGGAAATTTCTGCAGATCGCGCAGGAAGTAGGCATGGCTAAAACGGCTTCAGAGGTAGAAATTGCTTTAAAAAAGCCGCCGCAATTAACTTTAAACTCGGAAAAGGAAATCATTCCTTTCGGGCCAGGTAGTGAGGTACAAAAAGCTCGGATAACTGCCAATACTAAAGTAGATTCCAGAGTTGAGAAAGTAGTAAGAGATACCGATTTAAAAGCTGCTCGAGCAATTGTTGATTTATATAAAAAAGGCTTTGAGGAGAATTCTTTAGCTAAGTTAATTTCTGTTGGTAATTTAGGATTAAAACAAAATCGTAAATTAGTGCCAACACGATGGAGTATTACTGCTGTTGATGACACCTTGGGAAAACAGTTAATCCGGGAAATTAAAGAGTTTCAAACTGGAGATTATCAATTATATTTTGGCGGGGGATGGGGGAATTACTATTTGCTCTTGTTTTTTCCCGAAGTATGGGGCTTTGAATTGTTTGAAACATATCTTGACTCTAAAGTTAATCCTTGGAGCAAAAGTGGATATGTTTACTCTACAGATTACGAATGGTATGAAGGAAGAACTAAGTATGCAGACGAAACAGCTGGTGGTTATTATGCGGCACGTTTAGCTGTACTGGAACGAATGAAAGAAAATAAACGGCAATATTCCTGTTTAGCTTTGCGTTTTATTACCAATGAATACAATATTCCTCTAGGAGTGTGGGTTTGCCGGGAAGCGGCAAGGAAAAGTACTCAAACTCAACCTCTACGTTTTTCTTCTGAAGAATTAATGATGAAATATATTGTGGAATTCATCTTCAAGAAGTTTAATTTTGATGTGGAACTTCTCTTAAAAGAAAGTAAATTATTTAAAAGTATGAATCATCAAGTCAAGTTGACGGAGTTTTCGTGAATTTCAATTTGTAATTTATTTTCAGCACCGCTTTTTTCCCTGTTTGATAACAATCAGTTTTTACTTTTTTTTATAATGAACAAAATTTATAAAAAAAGCGAAAATCTTTTTTTTTCCAGATGAACGGGAGGTGTTTGCACCATGAGTAAGGATATCGATGCGGAATTTGAAGACTTTGTCCGTAAGAATTATAAAAAATTAACAGATAATCAAAAGAAATTATGTGAGAAGATGGGGATTACTGTTTCCTCATAACTTTTTTCTTTTTTTTTATTCATATTGCTTTTAATTGAAGTGTACCTTATTGCTGCTTTTAATCGCTTTGCAAGTGTATCCTTTTAAATCTAGAGGTGGTGCTGATTCGTCGTTGGTCATTACATGTACTTAGTACACCATTCGAAGTGCCACGTGCTTCAGCCTACTGACCTGTTGTGCGTGTGCTGTTGGTAGATATTCATGCGTCTCACCTCCAATGAGACGCACCACTTTACCAACAGAAATTGGTAAAAAAGAAATCATAAATCTTTCGTCATTCATCCCACCACTAAACTCGTGGGGTTTCTGGCGAACTTATCCTAAAATGGGGGATATAGATATTACACTAATATAATAAAAAGGGGCACACAATTCAGTGGGACCTACGTTTTCACATCCTTCGGTATTAACGAAGCCTTCTACGCGATATGACAAATTAGGCTTGATATCATTTTTGTTGACATTTCTTAACTCTATACTTATTCGTTCGTCTTTTCCAGATTTGAGGATAAAATTACATTCAGGGGGATAACTGTCAAGGCAAAGTCCTGTGATTGTTCCTATCGTAACAATTTTCTTACCAATGAAACCTTCACGTAAGATATTTTCCATAAGGTATTCTAAAAACACTTCAATTGGTGCTATTGGGAGTTCAATAGGTGGGGTGGGTGGTTGATCTATCGGTTCTCTTCCTACAGGTGGTTCAATAAATTGGTCTGTGCATCCTACTATAAGTGCCGTTAGCAATAGCATGATGCCAAAATAAAGTGTTTTTTTCATAGTAAAAGTCTAGAAGAGGCTCTTTTATATATACGTAGCGAAGACTGCAAGAAGAATTGAAGTTATGAAAAAGCTTTAAGGATGATGTTCTGATTCAGAAGATTCGCCTTTCGGTAATTTTGACGGAGGCATTTTCCCATTACGAAATATATACGCGGCAATAATGATGGCAATGCTAAGTATGATTGAGGTGCAAAAGAAGGAATTTTCTTTCACGACAATATTCTGGGGATAGTCCTAGCATTTATAATCGCTCCCACAATAAGCATTAGCCGAGCACTCTTTGTTACTGTTGCATTCTCTCAGGGCAACGCTTACGAGAAAAGACGGCGAGGATAATAAAAGCTAAAAGAATGGCCACAATTTCTAAACCAAATCCTTTTTTATTCATACTCTTCATCATTCTTTTAAGTTCCTACTTATTTTTAAAGATTTCTCTCTTTGGACTACTATAAAATACTAACAACTTTTATAAATAGCTCTTCTTCTGATAAAAAGATGCCGTTACATCTTCCTGTGGTGAAACCTCTTCTTCAACGTGCCTTGCGTGAAGATATTGGTTCAGGAGACATCACTACCAAGAGTTGCATTTCACCTCTTTTACAAGCCACAGCAATAATTAGGGCAAAACAAAGAGGAATTCTTTGCGGTTCTCCTCTCATCGCGGCAATTATCCATCTCGTTGATCCTTCTATCAAAGTTATTCTTCATAAAATTGATGGCGAGGAAATAAGAGAACAAGAGATAATCGCTCTTCTTCATGGATCTGCCAGGAGTTTATTAATGTCTGAACGGGTGATCGTGAATTTTCTGCAACATTTAAGTGGCATTGCGACAATAACAAATACCTATGTACGGGAGATTGGTAAGAGCCGTACGATTCTTCTCGATACCAGAAAGACAATTCCCGGATTACGCCATTTACAAAAATATGCGGTGAAAATAGGCGGGGGAGAAAATCATCGTCTGGGCTTGTATGATATGGTTTTGATAAAAAATAACCATATTAAAGCGGTGGGATCGATACGAAAGGCAGTGCAATTATGCCGAGCGAATGCTCCAAGCAAAAAAATCGAAGTGGAATGCGCATCTTTAGATGAAGTGAAAGAGGCTTTGGAAACAGATTGTGAAATAATTATGTTGGATAATATGGGGGTTGCCATTCTTACAAAGGCTCTCGCTCTCATTCGGAGAAGAAAGAAAGTTGAAATTTCTGGTGGAATTACGTTAGCAAATATTAAGAAAGTGGCTAATCTAGGTGCGGATTATATTTCTGTTGGTGCTTTAACTCACTCTGTGCCAGCTTTAGATGTAAGTATGAAATTATCTTTTTCATGAATTTACTTTCTTCTTTGTTTTATGGCTTCAAGCCCTTTGTGTTCTTGAAGAATTTTGACGGTTGTGGGATGAAGATAACCACGCCAGCGTTTATGGTCTTCGATAATCATTTGCCGTTCGATAGTTCCTGTGATGGGAATAATGAATCGCGGATTTTTCACAGTAATACCGGCGGTTGTAAAGAGCTTTTTAACCCAGGAATTGCCACTATAAACAACATCAATCGGCCCAACGATGGAGAGAACACGTCTTACCCATTTAGCATCATTATTAAGGTCATTGATTTTCATAATCGTGAAATGATGCACTTTTTCTTTTTGGAGTGCTTCTTCGATAATCATTTGGCGTAAATTGTAGGGAAGGGGATTCTCTTTGGTATTAGAATATTGTGCTGAGCCTATGCCGATAATAATCTCATCACATTCTTTCAGAATTTGTTTAATAGCATTAAGATGTCCTAAATGAAAAGGTTGAAAACGGCCAATGAACAGAGCTTTTGTCCCCATGCTATAAAAAAAAAGTTTAGATAATTTAAATCTGCCTATTTCCTGCTTTCTGATAATAAAAAGCCACTGGTCCCTGGACAACTACATTGTCAGTTTGCAGAGATTTTTTGAAAATTAGAAATATAAACTAAGGTCGCGTGAATATTGTTTCTCGTAAAGAAAACAGAAGTTGATTATCCTACGAAAAGATGATATTTTTCATTTCCTTCAATTTCGGCAATAATTCTTTTAATGACAATCTGTTTGGGATTGGGTAATAATTTTACTCTTTTTTTGATATCTTCAAAATTTTGGAAAGGTTTCTCCTTCCGTGCTTCGAGTACTTCCCACATGTGTTTTTTCCCTAAGCCAGGCAATAATTCAAGCTGATGCATGCGCATGCTGAGAGGTTGAGCTTTATTGAAAAAATCTATGAATTTCGCTTCATTCATTTCTACAAACTGTTCTACGGCATGCTGTAGTTCATTCCGAGCCGTTGTGGTAAGTCTTTCCACACTGATACGACCTTTGATATGGTGTATTTCGTCACGTTTCCCTTCGCCGATATAAACTTCTTTATGAGGTTGTAAGTGCACTTCTTTTTTAGGGATAAGTTCTAGGAGGCTTAAGTGCTGGAGGCCAAGAGCTTGGGCTATGGGTTGCTTTAACGCTCCTTGTTCCAGAGCATAGCCATGTGGTAAATAATCTAGGATGATGGCATTTTCTTCTCGTACATTCTTTTCAGTAGCTTGATCCATAGTTCGTTTTGATAAGGAAAGGGCCTGAGATTAATAAAAATTACGCTTTTCACGTTTAATTACAACTATTCCGTTCTTTTAAGACAACATCATTTCCAAGACTTTTTCGGGTTTTTTTGTCTTAATAAGAGCGTGACTGAGAAGAACCCCTTGCGCTCCGAGTTGTAACGCTTTCTGAAGATCGTCTCTGTTCTGTATTCCTGCCCCACAAAGTACTTGTGTCTGGGGATTGATTTTTTTCACTACCTGTACTGTTTTTATGATACTAAGTGGTTTAGCTTTGCTGACAGAAATTTTTCCTCCAATCAGTTCGGGAGGTTCGAAGGCGAGATACTCGGGTTTAAGGGTTATCATTTTTTTCACTTCAGTAAGTGAAGAGGTACAGAGGATAACAGGAAACTGCTTTTTTTTACAGTATTCTACAGTTTTTGTTAGAATAGAAAATGGAAGTTTTTTCTCAGAATGATTTAAAAGTGTTCCTTTGATGCCAAGTTTCTTTAATTCATCGATAATAATACCCCCGGTATGTGGACCTGGGGGAAAAGGATCAGTGTGGGGTGAATATACTGGAATTTTTATAGTTTTGGCAACTTCGCGGAGAGTAAGTAACGTTGGAACTAATATTAACTCAAATCCTTTGTTATGCACAGAAGCAATGTTCTTCGCGATGGTTACGGCTGAATCGCCTAGGATTTCAGAATATGCTTTAAAATTTAGAACTATTGTTCCTTTAATCATTTTTATTTCTTTACTTTATATTTTACATCTATAACGTCAAGAGGTTTTTTCTCTTTTTTGAATTTATTAAAGATTTTAAAGACATAACTTGCAATCAAGAGGATGATAATGAGAGGAAGGATAAAAACGATGAGTTTGAATACCAGTAAGACAATAGCAATGATAACTATAAGAATAAGTAAGATAAAGATAATGGGCTTAAGTCCTTGTATGCGGTGAATCATAAGAAGGAGTAACTACTTAAAGTATAAAAGGCTTCCTACTAGAGATGGTTTTGTAGAAAAGTCGCCAATATGGCCAGTGCGAACGGGACTTTTCTACATCAAAGTTCATCTAAAGAAGTAATGATTCTCTGTCCAGTTCTAACTACTCGTCCTTCCTCACCCATTTTATATCCCCTTACCACCCCATAAATCATCTGATCAGGGACAAGAAAAGGACCTTGATGTTCGGGGTTGTGATGAAAAAAGAATTCTTTCTCTAACCCCTGGGCACCAAAATCAGTCACCTTTCCTAAGCCAACAGTACCATAGGGGCTGCGTTTAATTTGATAGGCATGAACATCACAGTCTAACCTTCTGCTATAAAGATAAGGTAGTCGTATCGCTAAATCTGTTTTAGTGCCAACATGAAGGTCGTATTGCTGTGCCGTTACGGGATGTTTTTGATCAAAAAAGACAAAATCTGGAGGGATAAGGGTTAATGATCTGAGACGATCAGCTTTAAGAGCAGAAGCTTGGTTATTGTAGGTAGAAATTTTTGCAGTAGTACTGTGTTGGGCTGCGGAGAAAAAAGCGCCATCTTCGTCTTCATGAGCTTTAAGGAAAGCTATAAAAGCATCGTACGTTGGAGTGGGATGAAATTGTGGTGGTTCAAGATCTAGGATAATATCTTCATCATGAAGACGACTTACAAGTGTATCACCGTTCTCTAAAATGAGATAACCGAAAGTAGGACTGTTTGTATCTTTACCTTCTTTAAGAGGCTTTCCACGAGAATCACACAATTGACCGTTACGAAAGGAACTAAGATTAGGAGCTACGTTGTGTTCAAAATGAAAACGAACCAGCCACTCAAAGCTGGGAGAGGAGGACATTATGATTTATAAATATGGGCTTGTATTTATATTTTCTTTCTACTTTTTTTTATTTTTATCCTTAAAAAAGGAAATATTTAAAAGAAGATAAAAAATTATTTGGGAGATGAAGAAAATGAATCGAGAATTACTGTTTTTCTATGGAGAGAATGCTCGCCTTAAATTGAAAGAAGCAGCAGCCTTACTTCAGAAAAGCTCTCAGAGGTTAAAATATAATCTTTCTATTTTAGAGAAAGAAAAAATTCTTTATAATCCTTATACGATCGTTGATTACTCTTTTTTTGGCCAGCTTCTCTTTCGGGTATATTTTAAAGGCGGGTACGCTGGAGAAAAACACAAAATAGCTATTCTTCAAATTCTGCGGGAACTTCCTTATATCGTTTCTGTTTATGAACTTGGTGGAGAATTTGATCTCGTGGTTGAAATTCTTTCGCCAAATGCTTCTCGTTTTAATAAGGAACTCAAGAAACTGATTACGATCGTTCCTTCTCTTAATAATTATAAAATTGTCCTTAACATTGTAACTCATTTCTACCCTCGCTCTTATCTCTTGCCAGAGCGTTATTCAAAAATGGATTTTAAAATTGATTGGAATATTATTGTTGGGGGAGATAGGCAAATAGAACTTTTTTCTTCGCAAGAACTAGCGGTGCTAAGAGCCTTTTCTTTGAACCCGAGAATTCACTTCAGCCAGGCAGCAAAAGAAACAGGCTTAAACGTTAAAACCGTGCTGAGTACCTTCAAACATTTGAAAAGGAAGCATATTGTCAAAGGCTTTCAATATATCATTGATACAAATAAACTCGGCATCTCCAAACATCGCTTATTTCTTAAATTACATAATACTTCAGAAGAACGTGAGAAATTGCTGATGCAATATTTTACCCAAGCACCAGAGATTGTCCAAATTAACAAAACAATTGGTGACTGGGATCTTGAAGTTGATATGGAAGGATTAGACAAGGCCACGATGCGTTATTTAATTCTTAAAATGCGGGAAGAGTTTGCCGACGTCATTCAAACCTTTAATAGCATGGAATTTTTTCATTGTTATCAACGATCTTTTTTGCCGGAGTCATTGTTTACTGGTTTGGAGAAAAAGGCTTCTTCTTAAGAGCGGAAGATAATAGTAAGAAAATAAAGCCGTATACGACCGTCTGGATAAAAATAAGAGCGCTTATTTTGGTAAAAAAATTTAAGGGAAAAGTCTTAATTAATAATGAGTCTAGAGGAAAAACCCAGTTTCCTTGTGGAAAAAAGAGTTGATGAAAGAATGTAAATAGGGTGTTAAATTGGAACAAAAGAAAGAAAAGAGGGATTAAAATAAGAAGCAAAGTTAGGCTGCCACCGATAAAAAACAGTTTCTGTAAGCGAGGTTTATTTTTTCTCGAAATAGTGAGGAGAAGGCTGTCTGCAAATAATAAAAAATAAAAGATTATATCTGTTTTTTTCATTATGTCTTGTACATCTTTTAAATGAGAAATTTCACGAGAAGTATAATTAAGTGTTAGTCCATTTTTTTCATAGAAAAACTCTATGGTTTGTTGCTGGGGAAGAGTGAGAAGGATAAAGAAGAGAGAAAGTTTATAAGAAAGAATGATAAGGAGGAACGGTAGAGTAATAGCAAAGAGGGTAATAATAATCTTTTCTTTAGCCATATTGAAAGGAAAAGCATTCATCCTAAATATCTTCCTGCTTTTTTTAACAAGCACCGAGATGTTATATTAGAGTATATACTACTTTTCCTAATCGATGAATATAATTGATCATGCTTCGCATCTTATTCACAATCTGGTTAAGGTGCTCTACCTTCAGAATGTCTTTCTCGAATGCATCTAAAGCGTCATCATATTCTTGTTTTAAATCAGAGAGTTTAAGTGCCGCTTCGGGATCTTGTTTGTAGACCGTCTTCATCGTTTCAATGTAATAATCAGTTACTTTGCGGAAAAGCTGTTCCATCTGCTTTTTCTTTTCTTCACTCATTTTCAAACGATAAGTATAGCGTGCCGCGCGTTTTGCTTCATCAGCAATACCTTCTATATAAAAGCTTAGTTTATGAATCCGCAAAAAATCAATGGGCCTCATTTTGAAATTTTTCATCGCTTTCATAGGATGTTCTAGATTAAAAACAACGGCCCTATACAGAAGAAAAAAGAGACGATTGACGTCTTTGTCCCGTTCGTTTATCGCTTCATGGTTCTTCTCATCCAGGCTGTTGCACATTTCCATTAACATCGTTCTCGTTACGACGTCCATCTTTCTTATCAGTTCGTCGGTTGAAACTTTGTCCATATTTAAAAAATCTTTTGCGGTAAGAGAATTTGCGGTTTGTTCCATGATTTCCAAAGCAATAAGATTCTGGACTATAGATTGAAAATCTTTAATTTGATTTTTTATATCCTTCCCTTTTAAAGTAATACTGCGGAAGTTTAGAATGTATGCTGAGCAAACTTCTCGTGTTATCGTATCCACTGATTTTCCATCCACATTGATGACGGTCTCTTTTTCTTCTAGGCTGCTGTTCTGATCTTTTTTGCTCAATATTAAGTTAGCTCCCGTCTCATCAATATAAACCAAATCTCCCTTCTGAAGTTGATTTTGTTTTACCCAGTCTTTAGGCAAAGAAACGACATAACTGTTCTTTCCAAAAGAGATCAGTTTTCGATATTCCATAGCGAAAGGTATATAGTGAATATATGGTGTTAAGAAAAAGTATTTATATTTAAAAGTTATGATTAATAAGGCAAATTCTCAAAATCTGTTAATAAATTACTGCTACAACCACTCCTCGAATATCGTCAAAGCGAACTTTTACCGGATCACTAATGGAAGTGTTATCTCCTTTAACGATAAAGAATATCCCTTGATGATCTTTTTCTATAGCGATAATCCTATGAATAATAATTCCTTCTGTTGTAACATATGAAATAACATCACCTACTTTAATTTGCTCTGGGTTTTCAGGACTAATTTCGACAGCATTGGCGTTTTCATCGATAAAAGGGTCCATACTATTAGTGTCTGTAAACTTTGCCCAGGTTGGATTTAACACATTCAAGATAACCTTATCAGGGTATACCTGAATTTGTTCTTCTTTAATCCAATCACCGGGAGAATTTCTTTCTGGAGAGCCACTGGAGATGCTATCTGGGAGAGAAATAACAGCTAACGAAAAAGTAATAATGATACTTAAGTACAAAAGAACCTGAAGCCATGATTTCATAAGATACTTAAAAGAGGGATTATTTATAAAGATTTCTAAAACAGTACAACTAATAAGTGACAAAAATAAAAAGGTTTAAATATCGCTAAAGAAGCTTGATTTGTATATGAAAAAAAACATGCTCAAAACTATGGAAAGATTAGGAATAGATGGAGGAATACGAGAATTGATTAGACAACTTTGGAAACAGGGCTATAGAACAACCGATAGTTGCGAAGGGCACGACTCAGAAGCATATTTTATGTTTACCGGTGGTGGCGATTGGCTTGAGGAGAATGGCAAGAAATAGGGTCTAATTAAGATGGAAAATAAAGATTGTTGCCAACGAGAATTTCAAGAAGATATTCGCAAATACAATTTAGATCCAAAGGAATTTGTTGATAGAAGAAAAAGCTGTCGTTGTGGAGCAGGTGTAAATGGTTATTCTGTATATAGAGGAAGATTAATACAAAATCCTTTCAAACCTGAATTCTGAATCGGACTTAACTTTAAACTAACCTGTTAATTACTATTAAATAATCTTAACAATTAAGAACCTACCCACTTAGATTAAAATCACTTTCAAAAGAACTCATTACTTTGTTATTTGCATCGTAAAGGGTAGAGGTAACTTTTACTTTTTTAAGATCACCAGCTGTTGCTTCGTTGTAGCTAAAACCATAGGGGATGGGAAGGGAAACACTGGTTTTTTCTCCAGCCTTGATAGAGGAGGATGTTTTTGGAAGGGACATTTTCTTTTCAATATCATCATATCCTTTTACTCTCATTATAACATGATCCGGTTTAATAGTGCCAGCTTCGTTGTTTTTAATAGTAATATCTAAATGGGTCATTTTTCCCCAAGTGCCTTTCCATTCTTTCTGTATTGAATCTATGGAGAAGGCGACACGTTGGTAGGAGGTTATAATCGTTTCTTCAACTTCAGCAACAGGTTCTGTTGTTGTTTCCGTAGGCGCTTCAGTATTTGTTTCTTTGATATTCTCGTCAGGCGGTGCTGTCTCTACGGTAGCAGCAGCAGTTATCACTTCTTCAGTTTTTTCTTCTGGTAGTTCTTTCACCGCTTCTAATGAAGTGTCTTCTGCATCTAGTTCAATATCAAGCATAGGAGGGTCAACACTCCATCGTCCGGCAAAAAAGATCGCGATAAGGAAGAGGATAACTACAGAATTTTTAAGAAAGTGCCTAGGACTAATCGTGATTTGAACTTGCTTGTCAAGGAAATTTTTGTTTGTATTATTGTTAGAAAAGCTGCTGACATTACTTTGTGGTCTATTTTGCATTTCAGTTCTTTGCTGCGAACTAAACGATTCCCTCTGACTATAGGTCTCTTTTTTATTTATCACCATGATCTGTCAGAGGGAAAATCTTGTCATTTATAAATATTTTTCTTTTTGATGCTGTTCAAGGAATGAATGATTTAAGCTGAAGTTCTCATTTTCTTAGTAAAAAAGAAGGGAGTGAGAGGCAACTATGAATCAACACACCCCCAAAACATGCTTTGATTGTGGCTCAAAGCACGTCACCAAAAACGGTAAGAAAAAGAATAATATCCAGAATTTTAAATGTACCGCTTGCGGTACACAAAGACCTAGACATATTACTTACTATTATAAGAAAGAAAATTCTGCAAACTGTGGACTCAAAAGTCGCACATAATCCTTAACTTTCATCTTTATTGATGTTGTCAGCGATCCGGCATTAAAGGCCATATATTCTTCTTCCAGGAGAGTTTTATCTACAAGCATAGGAAGATTAAGGAGATTGCCGAAAGGTGGCACAGAGCCTGGAACAAGGTCAGTTAATTCTTTCAACTCTTCTTCTGTCGCAAATCGGAGTGATTTACTCTGGAGAATCTTTTTAAGCTTCTTCGTATCTAGTTTTCGATCTGCGGGAATTACTGTAAGATAAAATTGATCTTTCCCTTTTATAATCAAGGCTTTAGCTCCAATCTTAAGGGGCTCACCTCGATGAAGGGCCGCTTCTTCTGAGGTTCTTGTCGGAGGATGATTTTTTATACTATAAAGAATATTGTTTTTATCAAGAAGTTCTATAATTTTATCAAAAGTAGCCATCGGTAAAAGATTTCTTTCTGTAGTTAAGTTATATGTTAGTTATGTCCTCTCTCCAAAATTTTTCTGAGCATCTCGGAAATAATTTTTCCTGAAGCTTTACCATTTAATTCTTTCATGCACCATCCCATCATTGCGCTGAAGGGAGCGCCTTTATTTTTTTCAACAATAGCAGTTATAATCTTATGCAGCTCTTCTGTTGATAAAGTAATATATTTTAGCAGATTAAATTGGCCTTTAATTTTATCAATCAAGACATCAAGAAAGATATCCTTATGAATTCTGCCTTCAGCAAGATAAGTAAAGATACTTCTAAAATCTTCATCAGTTAAATGTTCTGGATTTAGGGCATACTTTCGTTTAATTTCGAGGAGCATAGAGGTTAATGTTTCGGCAATAAAAGCTGGTTTCTGTTCTGGGTATTTCTGCACTAATTCTTCAAATAGTAAGACTTTATCTGACTTAGCCATAAACTCGGCAAGGTCTTTACTTAGGCCATTTTCTTTTTGATATCGCTCTATTTTTACTTCTAAGGTTTCTGGTAAAAAAATATTAGTAGTCTCTGGTTTGATCAAAGGAACATCAGTCTCAGGATACATTCGGGCGGCACCAGCTAAAGGCCGCATATAACTTGTTGTTGCATCCTGATTGGCTTTACGTACTTCTTTAGGAACACCTCTCAGTACTTCAAGGGCACGTTGATAGACGGCATATAAGGCCTTTTTCGCTTTTGGTTCTAGATCTGCAATAAGGATAAAAGCATCATTAGTTTCACAGTGGAGAATCTTTTTAATTTTTTCAACTTCTTCAGAGGTTATTCCAAAATTAGGTAATTCATCAGAATGAAAAATACCTCCTACTTTAGTGATAACTTTAGCTCTCTCAGAAAATTCTGTGCCAAGGCGATGTCCTGGCTGTAATTCAAGCCCTATAAAACCAGCAAAGCCATTTAACTTTAAGGCGAATATGCCGCCTCCTTTCTTTATACTAGAATGAATAATGTTGGCAGAAGAAGTTTGAAAATGTGAGGTTATATTGAAAATAGCGCACTTTTCTAATTTTAGATCTAGCAACTCTTCTTTAATTTTTAATAACTCTTTCTGTCTTTTAACTTCCAGCTCAACCAAGAGAGGAAGTTGCCGTAAGTCTTGTGCCCCTTTGATTTCAATTCTGGAACCACTGGCGATAGAGACGTTAACATCTTGTCTAATGGTTCCTAAACCACGTTTTATTCCTACCAAAGAGCGTAATAAAAAGCCGATTTTCTTCGCCGTTTCTTGGCATTGTTCTGGACTGGTAATGTCTGGTTCCGTTCCAACTTCGATGAGAGGAATACCTAGCCTATCAAGGCGATAAGTTTTACTTTCAGGTGTTTCTGAGATTATTTTCCCGGCATCTTCTTCTAGTGAGATATTAGCAATGCGAACAATACCGTTTCCAGTTTTGATCTGTCCGTTTCTGGCGATTAAAACTGTTCTTTGAAATCCTGAAGTTGTAGATCCATCAACAATTGTTTTTCTCATCACTTGTATAATAGGGATGATAGAGGCTTCAACCAATTTGGAAAACTGTAATCCCGTATAAAGAGCTTCTTGGTTAAGAGCATGAGGCGGTTCTTCATCTGTTTCTACTAAGCAAGTTGTATCAGCATATCCTTCGTAAATAAAAATCTTATCGCGTACTTGTTCCTGCTGAGCGGCAATATCAACTTCTCCTGATTCTCCTGCTGAAGCACGCAGTTTACGTTTAATTGTAAAATGGGGGAGGTCATCTCTAAGGAAAGCAGGACATTTACAAAAGAGTTTTACTCCTTCTAATTGCTGATGAATTTCAATACCGCATTTAAGACCTAGTTTTTGATAATGATCGATGCTTTCTGCCATCCTTCTAGAAACTGACAATCCCTTTTTAATGTTTTTGGAAAAAGGCTTGTAGGAAAATCGTACCAACTTTAATATACTTCTTCATTTCTCTGGAATGGTATGTCTTTCGAGATCATACTTATCTTCCTTACCATAATTGCCTTGTTCGTGGCATCTTATTCTGATATTAAGCAAAGAGAGGTGCCAGACTGGGTAAGCTACGGCTTGCTTTTTTCTGCTTTTGGCATTCGAGCTCTTGCTTCAGTAGATTTAGGTTGGAAAATACTTCTTGCAGGAGTTCTGGGTTTCCTTCCCTTTCTTCTGATAGCCTATCTCTTTTATTATACAGACCAATGGGGAGGAGGAGATAGCAAGTTACTAATGGGGATGGGAGCAGTGTTAGGGATAACATACCCTTTAACTGACCACAGTTTTGTGATCTTATGGTTTTTCCTGGCCTTACTGTTTATAGGTGCTTTATGGGGCATAATTTGGATGGTCTTTGAAGCATTGCGAAATAAAGAAGTATTCATAGAAAAATTTAGACTAAGTATTTTAGGTTATAAGAAAATGCACTGGTTGTTGCTTACTATGACTTTCATTTTTTTGGGTCTTAGTTTCTTCTTTAATTTTATTCTGTACTTCTCTTTCTTTCCCTTGGCTATTTTTTATCTTTGTACATTTGTTAATGCTGTTGAAAAAAGTTGTTTTTATCATCATATTACTCCTTCTAAACTCACGGAGGGAGATTGGCTAGCTCAGAACATTACACTAGGAGGAAAGAAAATGATGGTGAAACGGACTTTAGGTGCAGGTGATATCAAAGAACTTCGACTTTTACATAAAAAAGGGAAACTGGAAACTGTTCTTATAAAAGAAGGAGTGCCTTTTATACCTAGTTTTTTATTTGCCTACCTTTTTATTTTGTTTGGAGAAAAGATAATGGCCATGATACTTAAAATGGTCTTTTGATAATAGGGTTATATAGAAAGATGAATGGCTGTCTTCTCTGAATCTGAGATTATACGTTGTCGAGAAAAAGGCACTTAATTGCTTCTCTCAATGTCTTAAGGCCAGTTCGCCTTTGGATGTTGCAACTCAAAGGTAAAAATTCCTTTTGGAACATGAAAATAAACAGAGATTTATTTTCAGTACTGAAATCTGATATTTTTCACATTTCATGAATCCCCTTTTTGCTGGATTTTAATTAGCGAGAAGGCTCACGGGTTGATGCTAAAGCCCCAGATTTAATACATACAAATTTCCGCAACATTTTTATACCTTGAATATTTACATCCTATATTCAAAAAGAGGTGTACAGGAATGATGAATAAGAAAGGGGATCTTAACTTATCTATCCAAGCGATAGTTATTGTCGTTATTGCCTTCGTTGTTTTGGGTTTAGGCTTGGGGTTCGTAAGGGGGCAATTTAAATCTATTCAGGAAACTTCTACTGGTGTGCAAGAGCAAATTCGCCAGCAAATTTTAGAGGATCTTAGAACAGGTGATAAGAAGCTAAGTTTTCCCGCAACTACTTTATCAATTGCGAAAGGAGAAGCACAGGATATTGCTATTGGTGTTAAAAATACGCAAAATGTAGAATTAAAATTTCATATTGAAGTTTCTATTAAGCAGCAAAAAGGTAAACCTACCGCTTCTGGTGCTGATTTAGAAAAACAAGTAACATTCTTTTATGACTCAACAGCGTTCACGTTACAACCTACAGATGCTGAAGCGTATAATATCAAGATAACAGCAGCTGGTGATAAGGATACGTATCTTGTTAATCTAAAAATTGTTGATGATAATACGGGAGGAGATTATGCTTCCAAGTCTTTTTTCGTTAATATCATTTAGAGGTATCAAAATGATAGATAAAAAACGTATGTCAAAAGGGCAAGAATTTGAGATCATGAAGCTAGTTTTAGACAAATTTCTCTGGCTAGGTTTTATTGTCATGGGTTGGGGAATGTATCAATCATTATCTCAAGCTGAAGTCATGGCTGGTTTATGGTTTATGATCGCCGGAGCTGTCCTCTTATTGCTCTTCCTGATTATTATTGTGAAAGAGTATGAAGTTTGGGCTTGATTTTTCTTTCATTATAGGTGTAAAAACAATGAAAAAAAAGGGAGCCATTGATTTATCTATAAACACGATTGTGATTGTTATAATTTCTTTTGTAATTCTTAGCAGTGGTATCGCCCTTTTGTATAAATTCATTACTCAAGCAGAAGAAATTAAAGGAGATCTGGATTCAAGAACCGAAGCAGAGTTAGAACGGCTCCTTGTTGACCAAGGACAGAAAGTAGCCTTGCCTTTACATACGCAAGTGATACCAAGAGGGGAAAGTCATACCTTTGGGTTAGGTATTCTTAATATTGGAGATGTAGGAAACCAATTTCAGATTAATGTAGAATTAAGCAAAGTTCTGCAGGAGGGAAATATTGCAGCTCTAACAGATACAGAAAAACCAGTTCTGGTATCGCAATGGTTTTTATATAATTCTGAAGTACTGATTATACCAGAAGCTGAGCATCATAAAGAAGCGATCTTTGTTCAGGTACCAGATGATGTCCCTAATGGACAGTATATCTTTAACGTGAGGGTTTTTGCTTCTGGCATACAATATGGAAGTACGCAACGGTTGTATGTGACAGTGAGTGACTAAAAGAAAGGAAAAAGCGTTAGAAATAAGTTCTATTTTTACTTATTAGGATGTACTTCCTTCACAACTTCGACAATAGCTTCTTGGTCTTTTTTAGGCATACTCAAAGGATAGGCTTGAAGAACGATTTTAAGTTCTTCCGTAGTTTTAGGAAGGAAATCCAGAATTTTCATAAGATGCTCTTCTTTAAGACGTGTTAAATTAAGGGAGGTTATCTTTTTATATAATTCATCTTTTTTTTCAAGTGAGAGTATAGGAAATTGTTCAAAAAACTCTTTAGCACGGTTAGACCGGTAATTAAGTTCATTATCGCGTTTTTCTATCTCGGTTAGTACTTTTTTAGCACCAGCTAACGAGAGTGGTTGTTCTTGAATAAATTCTGGATTTACCATCTTTAATTAAGCTTTTTGTAAATGAATGGGATGAACATAAACTTTTTTTTGTTTGTCCCCGTCATGGATAAGAACACCATAACATGATCCTCTTTGGCCATGAACAGTTCCGCTAAAACCATGAAAACGAGGATGAAACCGCCCAGATTGAGCGGCGGAATTAATTTTCAAGTGTACTTTATCTCCTTCTTGAAATTCTTGAAAATATCTACTTAAAGGTATTTTCCCTTTGTGACGGTAATCTTGCATTAACTTATGACGTGTTTTACGCAGATAACTCCCTTTTCTCTTAACCATTGGCAGTTAAGTTTCAGGATAGATTTATAAAGATTTCGTCTGAAAAAAGAGGAGTTTTATCAAGAAAGCTATAGCAAAATTATGAGAAACGTATGCATGCTGTTAGGCGTCCCGACGACCGAAGGGAGGAGAGTAATAGGGGGGCATTTCTTTATTGGTGGGGCTCTGAATACTTGGACAAAAATTATATTTATGAACTTGATAAATATGTAATACTGAATAGTCTTTTAATATATTATTGAATTTTGTTTTAATATCCCTCATAATCTCTCTGGATTGTTCTGCATTTTCCACTTCCAAATCTATCTCAAATTCCCACGGACCTAAAGATTTTACTATGTAGACAATGTTTGGATTTGTTCTGCAATATTCTTTTAGAGATTTTTCTCTGTCTTCTGAGATGTTTCTAAATCCTATAAGAACTTTATAGTGTAGATAGGGATATTTTGATTCATTGGGAACAATATTGTAATGTTTTATTACTCCTGATTTTTCTAATTTTTTTATTCTTTCAGCAATAGCATCTACACTAAGTTTCACCTCTTTAGAAATATCAACTGCTGTGATTCTGGAATTTTTTCCAAGCAGAACAAGAATTTCCCAATCGTGTTTATCCATCTTAACAGGTGAAGGAACAGCACCAAAAAATGATTCTCTGTAAGGGCTTGGTTTTTCTCTACTAATCAAATAATCTCTAACAAAATAATCTCCTCTTATGATTGTTGTGATTTGTCTTTCCGTAATATATTCACCAAATTTCTTATTTAATTCTGTGATGGTTTTATCAAGAAAAACCATATCTTTTGCCCATGTTCCGAAAGCAAGATCAAATTTTCCATCACAACTTGCTACCCAGACAATATTTGGATGATTTACCAAAAAATCAATAAGCTCTTTTTCTTTTCCCTTATCTAAATTTTGCAATCTAAGAAAATTCTTATGGACAGTAAAGCCAAGTTTTGATATGTCAATAATTGAGTAGAAAAAGGAAATAAGCTTTTCTTTGATAAGTCTTTTTATTCTAAATCCAACTACTTGTTTAGAAAGTCCAACTTTTTTTGCTATTTCTGAATTTGTTTGTCTTGAGTTTACATCCAGCTCATAAAGTATCTTTCTGTCTTTCACGTCCAACTTCTTCGCCATATTAGTAATAATTCTTGTATAGTATATAAATCTAACGATTTTGTAAAAAATATCTATAAGAAGTTTAATATATCTGTGACTACTAAATAGTCACTATATGGCAAAGAAAAAGATAGAAATCACGAAAAAGTTAGAGGATTTAGCCCGAGAAGGGACTTTGGATAGTGGTATTGCTATCCTCAATTTACCTAGTGCAAACTATTGTGAAAAAAGAGCAGAAAGGATTTATGTTGGCGGAAAATTACAACAATCATGTTTTGGCTGTGTAACTCAAGGCATTAAGTCAGAGGATTATTTGGGAATTAGGCAGATTAGAGATGTTATTGATTTTTTTGCTGAACAATACGGAACACGATTTATCACCATCAATGGCAGAGGAGATCCATTTAATCTAAGCTTAAAAGAGGATAACTTGGAAAAAATCCGTTATGCTCATGAACAGCATGGAATTCAGGCATATGTATTTACAGCAGGAAATAACTTAGACGAAATAACTTGTCAAACTTTGGTGAATAGCGAAGCAAATATTATGATCAGCTTATTTGGAAATTGGTTTATTGATGCAGATTTCTTTTCTGGAAAAGAATATCCAACAGCGCCAAAACCATTACAGAACCAAGCAGAGATAGCAGGGAATTTGAGAAGATTAATCAGAACTTACAGAGAACACCAAAACCAGCCAGAAGAAGAAACTACAAGAATAGGTATGAATTATGTTGTTTCATGGCGAGATTTGTCTGATGGCGGAGCTAAAGTTAGAGCTTTGAAACAAGAAGCAAACGATAACGGAATTTTCTTTGTAGTTAACACAAATTTCCAAAAACATCCTGACGATGAAACGCAGAGATTATTTGAGCAATTTGCACATGAATATAGCGATTTTCATTTGAGACATAGCACAGCAGTAAATGGGCAATGCCAGATGGGAGCAGGTTCTTCAGCAACAATAGATTTTGATGGAATGTTATTGAGATGTCCATATATGGATACTAAAGAAGGAGATGGAAGATTTCAAGATTTATTTCCAGAAAGAATTAAAGAAGTGCTTGGGAGATATATGAGAGATAGGTCGTATCCGTGTGTTATGCGAAAGCATCAGAAGTAAGAGTCCCACCCTGTTGTAGTTTTATTCTTGTTTAGAAATGTCCCCCTCTCAGTCGTAGCGACTAAAAATTATTTCACTTAACGTATCGGCGGCCGTGTTATTAGTGAGCGAAGCGAACGGAGAAGTATTTTTCTCGCAGAAGATTCCATTGTTACTGTAGTTTTTTAGATTTAATTTACTAATCAATACCGAGCAAAGCGAGACTAAAGTTGGGGGACTTAAGAGTAGATTTCTTTGATTCAAATGCAAAAT
>Ga0209541_10006314_pt1 | contig 20251 bp, 23 predicted proteins | sample RifCSPlowO2_01_FD_184027 | JGI IMG/M metagenome (GOLD analysis project Ga0209541, IMG submission 184027) | Groundwater microbial communities from Rifle, Colorado - Rifle CSP2_plank lowO2_0.1 (SPAdes) (version 2) | ecosystem: Environmental > Aquatic > Deep subsurface > Groundwater | place... | reverse complement strand
ATGCCCATTGGGATCTCTCATAGGAACTAGAACAAAATCCATCCCGCCATGCTTTCCGCTTATTTTTATATAACCATATTTCTGGTTTTGATTTACATCAGTAATGTCTAATCCTGTTTCTCTTATCCTACTTAAGAATTCTTCGTTACTCATTGGGTTCTGAAAAGTTACTGCAAAATCTAAATCATCTTCTCCACGTCTCATAGTTCTGGTTGCAGAGGAACCAACAAGTTTCATTAATGGCCTATTCTCCAGAAAGCAGGCTAAAGCCGTCTCTTCCAAACTATCTAGACATAAATGGAATCTATTCCAGTCGCTAAACCTTGCATTCTCATATACTTTTGAGTAGTGCTCTAATCTTGGATCATTACTCAATCCTTGTTGAGTCTGTTTTCCCATATTATACATACTGCCCTAACCCCCTTATAAATTTTACTATTATATAGTTACATCAATAGTAAGGAGGTATAAGAGTGCCTCCCCCGTTTCTGCTAATAAAGATAATAAGAGTTATAAATACTTCACTTCTGCCTTGTAATATGGGTTATTTAATTGGTATCGCGGGAAATTCCGGTTCAGGAAAGTCTACACTAGCATACGGTCTGCAAGACCGGTTTCCAACATTAATTGAAGTTGTTTACTTTACTGACTATCAAAAATCGATAGAACAAATTCCACTTTATCAGGGGATAAGAAATTGGGATTGCCCTGAAGCAATTGATTTTGATGGGTTATTTCCAGATTTAAATTTGTTAAAAAGCGGGAAAGATGTTGAAATAATGACAAAAAACGAGAGATATAATCCAACATGCCCAAAAGATTGGAAGAGGATACCACATGTTATCAGAGCTAAAGACATAATCATTGTTGAAGGTTACATGGCTCTTGTAGATGAGAGAGTTAGAAGATTATACGACCTGTCAATTTTTCTAGATTTGTGTCCTGAAGAAAGAATGAAGCGAAGAAGAACCAAAAATCAGAGTCAAGAATATATAGAGAGAATACTCCTTCCTATGCAAGAAAAACATGTAGAACCGACTAAAAAGCTGGCCGATATTGTGATAGATGCAAAGGAGTATAGCTCTAGAGATGTGCAGGAACAGATTTTGGCGCTTCTCAGAGCGAAGGAATTTCTCTAATTTAAAGGCATCGTTTCTTAATAATTTTATTACAAAAGTCCCGTAGACGCAACAATGCAGTGCTTGATTGCATTTAACTGAAATTCATCCGGATTTTTTTGGGTAAGCTTTTAAAGAAGCCATGTATATTTCTTGCATGGCCAAAACTGGATGTGATGTAATGGACAAGCTTGTTGGATCTTACCAAGGGCTTACCTTGGTTTATGGGGTTGCGTCAGCAGGCAAAACCACATTGGCAAAGATTGCAGCAATAGAATTAATCAAAGAAGGCAAGGTCATATTCTTGGACACTGAAAATGGTTTCAATGCATCGAGAATTAAGCAATTAACAAGCGAATTTAAAAATGTAATAAGTAAGGTGATAGTAATAAATGCAAAAAACTTTTACCATCAGCACAAGGCAATAATGGACATCTGGTCTATCAAAGGTGTTTCTTTGGTTGTTGTTGACACCATAGGGGCTCATTACAGGGTTTATGTAAAGAAGGACTATAAGAAAGCGAACTTGATACTGAGAAAGCAGGTTAATGTTTTAAAGGAATTGTCAAGGAAAATACCTGTTATCATGGCAACGCAGGTTTACAGTGACATCAAAACTGGAATGCTGAAGCCAATAGGGGGAAAGATAGTCACAGGAAGCAGTGATATGGTAATAAGGCTTGAAAAATCTCCTAGGAGGGTAGTGATAGAAAAGCCATTTGTTAAAGACGCATTGTTTGAGATATGTGAAAAAGGAATATTCAGTATATGATCATTCTTTTGGGAGCTTTTCTATGTATTTGCATTTTGGATATCCAGGGCATGCAAGAAAGCTCCCGTAATGGCTTGTTTTTACTACCAGGCTGCTGCCGCATTTAGGGCAAGTCTTTCCATTTGCAACCTCCTTGAGCCTTTCTTCTTCCAATTTCTTGCTTTTGCAATCAGGGTTGATGCATATTTCTTGTGGTTTTCTTCTCACCCGTATCGCCAATATTTTCGGGTAGCCGCACACATCACAATTCTTTTCTGCGCTCTTCACAAGGCAGTTTTTCGGCAAGGCAAATGTTGTTGAACATCCTTGCTCGTATCTGTTGCACGCAGCAAAGCTTCCATATTTTCCCTTGCGCACTTGAAGGTCACCTTCCTTGCATGCAGGGCACTTGCTAATGAATATTTCTTTGTCCCTTGTTTCTTTTGCTGCCTCTCCAAGGGCATTGCCTATTTCCTTTTCATTTTGCTTGAAGTGCTTCAATGTCTTTGTCAGGGAATCTTTTGCCTCATCAAGAACCTCAGAGCTTTTCTTTGTTTTTTCCCTTACTTGATCCATTTCCTCTTCAAAATGCCTTGTTAATTTTATGTCTATTATTTCAGGGCAATATTTTTCAAGTGTCTCTATAGTTTTTAACCCTATGTCTGTAACTTCTATGGACTCATTTTTTATGTAGTTTCTCTGGTACAGGTTGTCTATGATTTCAGATCTGGTAGCTTTTGTCCCGATCGTATTTTTCTCAAGTTCTTTTATTATTGAAGCAGGTGTGTACCTTTTTGGAGGCTGAGTTTCCTTCTCAAAAAGCTTGGATTCCTTTACCTTCAATATCTGGCCCTGGTCTGCTTCAGGAAGCTCATTTTCTTTTTGCATCACGTAATTTCCATAGAATTTGTGCCAGCCAGGAAACTTTGTTGTGGTGCCCTTGGCCAAAAATATCTCATCCTTTACATCAAGTTCTATGCTAACTGTTTCCATTACAGCGTTGTCTGCAAATGTTGCAAGTATTCTATGGACGATTAAATCATACAGTTTTGATTCTCTATCTGTCATCTTTTTAGGAATCTCTGAAGTGGCGTATATGGCTGGGTGAGCAGAATCTGTTTTTTTGCCATTGTTCGGCATCAATGCCTTTCTTTTCAGAAGTTCCTCAGCCAATGCCTTGTATTTTAGCTGCCTTGCAATCCCTTCAAGTATCTTTCTGTAATTCAGTGATGGAGGCAGCTGGTTCGAGCTTGTTCTTGGATATGATATATACCCGTTTATGTAGAGGTTCTGCGCCAATGCCAATGTTTCTTTCGGTGAAATCCTTAATGTCTTGTATGCCTCCATCTGCATTGATGTAAGGTCAAATGGGTTTGGAGGCTTCTGCTCAAATTCATTTTTGGAAACCTTTGAAACAGTTGCATCATGGCCTTTTATTTTCTTGAATATGTCTCCAGCCTTTTTGCCATCAAAGAATTTGTCATCCTTGTGCATCGCTATGATATCATTTTCTGTCTTTATACCTATCTGCCAGAAAGGCACTGACTTGAACCCAAGTATTTCCCGCTCTTTATCGGAAAGTATCTTTAATGCAGGGCCCTGAACTCTGCCAGATGACATAAGCTTGAAGCCGCCTGTTGAATTCTTTATGGCAAGAGTCAATGCCCTCGACAGGTTGATGCCATAATAATAATCCAGGTAGTGTCGTGTCTCGCCTGCTTCTGCCTGTGGCCAGTCCAAATGATGAGAAGCATGTTCATAGGATTCTGTTAATTCATCTTTTGTTAACGTTGAGAACTTCATCCTGTATGCATCTTTCCTGTTGCATGCAAATCTCACTATATTTAGGCCTATGACCTCTCCCTCAAGGTCAAAATCCGTTGAAACTATTATTGTTTCAGAATCTTTTGCCAATCTTTTTATGGCATCAAGGTATTTTTTGGTGTACAGTGCTGACTTGCTTGCTTTGCTGGATTCTTTCCACTCGATGTCAAAGATTGGATATGCCCATTTGCCTTTGTTCTGCTCTGCAAGAGTGTACAAATGGCCAACTGCACAGGTAACTATTATGTCCTTGCCATTGTGCGATATCTCATAATAAGAAACTCCTTTGTCTGTTTTCTTGCTTGCCTTATTGTCTGCCAGGGCCTTTGCTATTTTTTCCATTGATGATGGCTTTTCACAGATTATCAGCTCAGTCATGGATAATTGGCTTGCGCATATTCTTAAAAAGCTTTTGCAATCTCACAATTTCTGTATTGTAAAACAAGAGATTGCTAAAAAATAGATAAATATACAAAACTCGATGGTATATTGGTAATATGACTAATCCAATAGACATTATTGCAGGTTTTATACTGATATTAGGCGGTATAATTACAGCAATAAGTTATGTTAATCTGGGTTTGATTATCGTTGGTATTGGTGTATTGATTGAAGCCATAAAAATAATGATGCAATAAGGTATAAAATGATACAATTAAATCAAATAATCGGAATTGGAGTTATAATCCTTAATTTGATACCCTTTATAATTAAGAAGCCAAAATATCTTTTAGTAACTTCTATAGTTTCCCTCGTAATAATATTTTTACTTTTGTATGAAGCTAAATAACGCCTGTTAAGTTTATTCCACCAAAAGATTTTAAATAGAAGGCTACTTCTGTTGGTACATGGCAAGATCTCATAAAAAAAGAGGCCAGCTTACAGCTTTCATGCTAGTTTCTTTTGTCGTAGTCATTATGGTTGTATTAATGGTTATAATGTACATATCATTGGCAGGGGTTTCTATATCAAACAAGCAGTTTGCCCTAAAGAAAGTGAATGAAGTGAAACAATACATAAATGACTGCATAACAACTGGTTTGGTTGAGGGCCTGAGAAAAGTCGGCATTGCAGGGATAAAGGACCACATGAGGTCCATAAACTGCGAAGGTTTTGGGGGTATTAGCGGAATAAGGAGTGTAAGCGAAAGACCTGAGATCGAAACAAGAATAAACGAAAAAAATATAGAGGTTGACGCTGATTTCGGAATCGTTGTCGGAGATGACAAGGCATCAATAGCAATCAGAAAGCAAAGCTATTCATATGATTTGTACGAAGAAAGGGTAATTGACTCAGATGATGATGGTATAGTTGATTATGATGAAAGGATAGACTCATTAGGCAATGTTGGCATGCTTATTTTGCAGAAAGGAACCATGGTTTCAAATCCAAGAATTTCATTGGGCATAGAGAAAGGCAATGAAATAGGCCAGCTTAGTGGCATAGTTGTTGCAGAGCCATATGGTGAATTTGTGCCGAACGCAATGATTGCCATAATATATGATAAGTGCGATGAAAGCAAGATGGCAATAATAGACAAGGAAACATATGAAGCACATAAAGTTTCATGCCTGACCTTTTTTGGCAAGCATACTTATGCTGCAGCAGAGATAACAAAGGCATCAAGCTATTTTGTAGGATCATGTGATGATTATGAATGTGATTGGGTTACCAGCAGATTAAATGAAGCAGATGGCAGCGAAGAAACAGGAATACAGCAGCAAAATTCAGGGCAAGATGTTATAGGCAATGAGCCAGCTGAAAATCTTATTGAACAGCCTGAAAACGAAAATGAGATTGATTGTACAGATAGTAATATTCTTAATCCTAAATGTCAATAATTAACTTAATCTCTTTCATAATTTAAGGCATTAAAGACAAGGGAATCCATATTCATGTCAGGTATATTCAAGAAGTAAACCATTCCTCCCATGTAATAATAATCTGATACTTCATTATGGATGCCATCTACCCTCGTTCTTTCTATTTCACTAGTCCATATTTTTGCGGACTCTGCATAATTACTAGGATTAAATTTGACGCATTCGCCTGTACTCATCATTAATCTACATCCTACAGATATGTCATTTGCCCAATCGCCTAGGTCAGATATGCCGTTCTTGTTGCGGTCTTCATCTCCAAATGTAAGCTCGTCAAGCTCTGGATGATATAGAGTAACAACACATTCTCCATCAGTGCAGTAATCAGAACTTGAACTTGAATTTCCTGAACCACAGCCACAAAGAGAGGCAGCTAAAACAAGTGGCGAAACAACATGTTTTGCAAATTTTGAGCCTTTTAGCTTATCCATCAATGACATAGAAGAACAGATGAAGGAAAAACTTAAAAGGCTTTGGTTGGTTGTTTTTTAAAGCCTGTTTAAGTAAAGAAACTGTATTGACTTAGTTCTAAATAAATTGCTAGTGGATAGCCAAATGTACTTAGCCAAGAAGAATTATATAAATTATATACCAAACATTTATATAAAATAAAGCAGAAAGCTATGAAGCAAAAATGGGATTAATAAAATATATAAATGACTTTCTGCAAAAAGAAAGGTGGCTAAAGAAAATATCATAGGGCAAAATAATTTAATTGCAAATGTGTTTGTAAATAAGGAGGACCGTCAATATGGATATGAAAAACCTTGAGAAAAAATTGGAAAAAGACGAACCAATAAGAAAGGAAACCGCATATCTTGTAGAAAACCCTATTTATGTGGGTTTTAGAAAGGTTGAAGACAAGGTATATGCTGGTGGAACAAGCATCAAATATTGGATGTAAACATTATTTGGAGCAAAGAATGAATTTTTCTTTTATTTTTATAGGCAGTACTCATTCTTTTATTGATGATTTTTCAAAACAAGAAGAGATAATAAAATTAACAGATCCTAAATTTGTATTGAGTGAAAGTCTGGAGGATTTAAAATTGGATTCTGAGGAGAAGTTCAAGGAAATTCTTAAAAAAAGAGTTGTTTCTAATATGACTTCTTTTGATGAAGTAAAAAAATTAATAGAATTATGTTTTGATAAAAAAATTAATCTAGTAGGAATAGATCTTCATAATTTCGGGCTTGATGATAACTTACAAAGAAAAGTTAAAAACCAAGAAGAGCTCACAAAAGAGGATGAAGGAAAGTTGGATAAAATAATAAAATTAAGAGAGCAACTCCATCTTTCCAGGATTTTAGAGTATAGAAAAAAAACAACACATACGATTATAGTTATAGTTGGTTGCTGGCATTTAAGGCAAGGTTCTTTACTAAGAAGAAATTTAAAAAATTACAAAATTATTGCCCCGGTAGATAAGAGTGGAGAAGTTTTGCTTGCGCCAGATGAAAACAAGGAAATTAGGTATGGAGAAATAGTTTCAAATGGACACAAGGCTGAAAATTAAGGATTCATTGTATATATTAAGAGATTCTGATGACGATTATGTCTTTATTTCGACTGCGACACGCAGAATTAAAAGATTTCAAGTAGATTCTTTAGTTAAGGATATTATTGGCTCTCTTGATTCTGAATTATCAGAACAGGAACTAATAAATAAATTGTCTTATAATTACAGCGCTCAAGACATAAATTTGTGCTTACAAGCTTTGGAAAAGGAGGGCATAGTCAGGAGGTATGAAGAAGACTTAAAACAAGGTAGACATCATAAGCAGCTCTTATTTTTAGACGAAATTACAGATTCAAGAGAAGAAACTTTAAAATTACAAAGAAAAATAGAAAATTCTAGGGTTGCAGTATTTGGAATAGGTGGAATTGGAACTTGGATTGTTAATGGTCTGCATCAAATAGGTGTAGGCGAAATAAGGATTACTGATCCAGATGTTGTAGATGAAAGCAACCTGAACAGGCAATTATTTTTTGATTCCAATGATGTTGGTCGACATAAAGTCGAAGTTATAAAAGAGAAATTAAAAGACGCAAATATTGTAGCGTTCAAAACGATGGTTAAAGAAAATCAAGATCTTGGAGATATAGTTTCTGGTTGCAATTTTCTAGTAAATTGTGCTGATTTTCCGTCAGTTACTGACACAACAAGAATAATTGACAGATATGCTGTACAACATGAAATTGCTTATTGTGTTGCTGGAAGCTACAATCTGCATTTAGGGATGGTTGGTCCAATAATTATTCCTGGTGTTACCAAGACATTCGATGATTTTATAGAGTACCAAAAGAGGGTTGATCCATTGAAAAATATGGAAAAAATAAGAGACATAAGGCAAACTGGAAATCTTGGTCCGATTGCTGGAGCGATAGCGAACATTCAGACAATGGAGATTTTTAAGTATCTTACAGGAAAGGGGAGAATAAACCTCAATAGATTTGCAGAAATTGATTTTATGGATTTAAGTATTGACTGGAGAGATTTTTAACGTTTTAAAAAACATACTTTGAAATTACTTTTTTGGCTTTATGGCCTTGAAGCCAGCATATTTTTGCAATGCCTTTGGGATTTTGATTGAGCCGTCTTTTTGCTGAAAATTGTCAACCAAGCAGGCCATCATCCTTTCAGTGGCTATGGCAGTATTGTTGAGGGTATGCACAAATTTTAATTCTCCGTTTTCATTGTACTTTGTGTTGCTTCTCCTTGCCTGGTAATCCAAACAGTTAGAGCAAGAGCCTAGTTCCCTGTAAGCATTTTGCGAAGGAAACCATCCTTCAAAATCAATTGTTTTCGTTGGCACCCTTCCCATATCCTGGGACGAAAGAACAACGAACCTAAACGGTATATCAAGCTTTTTTAATAACTGCCTTGAATTGTCAAGTATAACTTCGAATTCTTTCCATGAATCTCCTGGCTTGCAGAATACGAATTGCTCAATCTTCTCAAATTGGTGTATCCTGAAAATTCCTTTTGTGTCCTTCCCATGCGCGCCAGCTTCCTTTCTGAAGCATGGAGAGATCCCTGCAAATCTTAAAGGCAGTTTTTTTGCATCAATTGCCTCATTGAAGCAATAGGCATTTAATGCATGCTCTGCTGTGCCTATGAGGTATAGGTTTTCATTTTCTATCTTGTATATCATCTCCTCAAAAGCTCCAAGAGGCAACGCCCCTTCCAAGGCCTCTCGCCTAAGCATGTAAGGCGGCTGCATTAGGACAAAGCCCCTGCTTCTCAGAAAGTCTAAAGCAAAATTGATTATTGCAAAATTTAGCTTCACCAAATCCCCTTTAAGGTAATAAAACCTTGATGCAGCCATGTCAGATGCCTTTTGGGTATCAAGCAAATCCAAGTGAACAAGCAGGTCAGCATGGTCCTTTGGCTGGAACTTAAACTTTGGAATTTTTCCGTGGTGTTCTATTGTTTTATTCTTGCTTGCATCCCCAACAGGAACGCTCTTGTCAACAATATTCGGAATTTCTTTCAGTATCTTGTCCCTTGCATTAATCTTTTCATTCATCAATGTTTCTTTGTCTTCAAGCTTCTTCGGGAGTTCCTTTGCTTCTTTTATAAATGACTCTGGATTTTTGTTTAGCTTCTTTGCCTTGTTTATCCCTTCAGACACTTTGTTTCTTTTGCTTCGCAGCTCATCAACTTCTTCTTTCAAAGATCTCCATTCCTTGTCCAAGCTTATTATGACATCCACATCCTCTTCCGGAAAGCCCCTCTTTCTCTGGCTTTCCTTTACAGTTTCTGGATGCTCCCTAATCAATTTTATGTCAATCATTTTGAAAATGTATAAATTGCTTAATTATAACCTTTTCTAAACCAATTTGCTCTAAAACAGTAGCAAAAGAAAAAGCTTTTTATATGTTTTTATAATATATAAATTGCAAAATATAGTATGCAACAAAAACATTTAAATAGCAAACAAACAATAATATAAGTTTAGAGGTGGTAGGAGCTAAGAATGTCCAGAAAAAAGGATATATTTGAGGTGTTCTTCAGGAGAAAGCCTGCAATGATACTTATTGCATTGAGGAAGAGCACGAGGTTCAGGTACGGAAGCGTTTTAGCCAAGGAAGTAGACTGCACATACAGCCATGCTGTTAAGATCCTGCAGGAGATGGAGAAGGCCAAGCTTGTTGATTTCGAGAAGCAAGGCAGAATCAAGATAATAAAGCTAACAGAAAATGGAAACAAGGTAGCTGAATACATTGAAAGGATAAAGTCTTTGCTTTGAAGGCTTTTCTTTTTTTTATGCCAAAGGTTTTAAAAAGAGGTTTGACTGGCTTTTAAGATGCAATACGAAGAGCTATTGAAAAGGGCAATGGAAAAGATTCCGAAGAAGAATTCTTCAAGTGGTGAAAGGTTTGACATGCCAAAGGTAAAAGGCCATATAGAAGGCAGCAAGACCATTATAATAAATTTCAAGGAGGTATGCGAGGTATTGCACAGGGAGCAGAAGCTTGTGCTTAAATATTTGCAAAGAGAGCTTGCAACGCCAGCAATAATTGACGGGCCAAGGCTTGTTCTTGGGAGAAAAATTGGCGCAGGTATGATGAACCAAAAGGTAGAACAGTTTGCGAATGACTATGTGCTATGCAAAGAATGCAAAAAGCCTGATACTCAGTTGATAAAGAATAATGATGTAACTATAATGAAGTGCACTGCATGCGGTGCAAAGAGCCCTGTGAGGAGCAACCTGTAGATGTACTGCATAAAAATACACAAGAAAGGCAAGTCCAACGTGGCTGCAATATGCGACAAGGAAATAGTAGGAAAAAAATTTGAGGATGAAAAGGCATGCCTGGATGTTTCAGGGGGGTTTTACAATGGAAAGGTTGTTAGTGATAAAGAGGCAGTCGAGCTGATGAAGAACGCCGACATATTGAACATAAGCGGAAACGATGCAGTTGGGCTGGCATTGAAAAATATGATAATAAGAAAAGAGGACATAATATTCATAGGAAAGACCGCACATGCAGAAGTCTTTTGATTTGGGGTATTACGAAGCGATAATACAAATAAGGCCAGCTGACAAGGATGTTTTTGGCTATGCAATCCATCTTATTGAAAAGAGAAAAAATGTTTTCATTTCTAGAATAGAGAGTGAAAAGTTCGGGCATGACATATATGTTTCTGACAGGAAGTATGCTGCTGCAATAGGAAAAAAGCTCAAGGCAAGATTCGCTGGAGGACAGCTTAAAATAAGCAAGAAGCTTTATGGGTATGACAGGCAGAAAAGCAAGAATAAATATCGCGTTGTTGTTTGCTTTAGAAAGTAGTGTTGATTATAGTATAACCATTTCTTTGTATTTGTTCATTTATTGCCACAGGCAGAACGAGGATTGTGCTATCCTTTAATATCCAGACTATCCTCCTTTTTAAAATCTCTGAAATAAACATCTTTTGGCATAAAATATTTTAATGATTGATGTGGCCTTAAAGAAGTATCAGGTGAAATTGTCAAAATGGGGCTAAGCTTGGGGTTGAGAATACCTAAAGAACTGGTTAAGAAATATAGCCTAAAAGATGGGGAAGAAGTAGCAGTTATACCTGAGAAAAAGGGGATTCGAATCATACCTTCTTAGCTGGACTTGAAAATTTATTCCAGTTTGGGTGAATACCCCATAGCTTGCTGTGAAAACTCCAAAAATAACAAAATTCTGTGAAAAGGTTTATAAATTGCCCTTGTTAAGTTTATTTCATGAAGCCGAAGAATAGTGCTGAGAATGAGAACGAAGAAATATTAAGGGTTAGGACCCCGAGAGGCAGGGAAGTTCTAGGCATATTGAAACAAAGGCTGGGCGGCTCAAGGATGAGTGTTGCGTGCTTTGATGGAAAGACAAGGGTCTGCAGGATCCCTGGAAGGCTCAAGAGAAAGCTTTGGGTCAGGGAAGGGGATTATTTGCTTATTGAGCCCTGGGAGCTTGGTGGAAATGAAAAAGGGGATGTTGTTTACAAGTACAAGCCGAACCAAGCAGATTGGCTTAAGAACAATGGATATATAAAAAAGGTAGAAGAAGAAGAATTTTAATATGTCAATTGATGAGGTAAGAATACCTAAAGAGAGAATTTCTATATTGATTGGCAAGAATGGAACAGACAAAAGAATGATTGAGAGAAAGACAAACACTAAGCTGAGGGTCGATTCCAAGGAAGGCATAGTCACAATAGAAGGGGATTTCCTGAATGTATTCAATGCAAAGCCTGTTGTAAAGGCCATTGGCAGGGGATTCAATCCAAGCGTTGCAGAAGAGCTCCTTGACGAGGATTATTTGTTGGAAATAATAAACATAAAGGATTTTGCCAAGACCAAGCAGGACTTAACAAGGATAAAAGCAAGGATAATAGGAAGGGAAGGTACCTGCAGGAAGAACATGGAAAGCCTGACTAATACAACAATTGTGGTTTATGGCAAGACAGTTGGAATAATAGGCACTATACAAGAATGTATAAACGCCAAGCAAGCTATTGAAAAGCTTCTAAACGGGGCGAAGCATGGCAATGTTTACAAATGGCTTGAAAGAAAGAGGGGTGAAGAAAGAATAGAGAAGATAAAGGGCAAGAGGTAGTAGTCATAAATCAGGCCCAAGCAATTTTTATGCAGAAACTTTAGCCGATGCAGCCATGTGGAAGATAAATCATCACTTTTTTACTTCTTTTATTATGTTTAATGTGAATATATGTTATCATGATGGTCAAAATCATCAAAATTTATTATGTCTGTAGAGATATTATATTGAAAAACTAATACAAAATGGCCTATATGCACTCGTTTAGAATCTTTCATGTTATACCTTAAATTTTTATAATGTTCGATGTTTTCGCAGCTTATAACTTCGTTAATCTTTTTCAGAAGTTGTTCATAAAGAGTCTTGTCCTTCTTGGATAACTTTTTCATAATTTCCTGTAAATGCTCGCTTATCTTCCAATTATGCATATAACCCCTTTTAACTAGTGGCCTTTCTTAATTCATCCATGGAACTAAATTTAATGTATTTTCCTTTCCTTATTTTGGCTAATTTCTTTATGTATTCTGGTTTCAATTCTGGCTCTAGAATCTCTTGTTCAAATTTGTCAATCACAAAATTCATGGCATCAGATTTGTTTTTAAAGCCATATTTGCCTTTGACTATGGTTAGTATCCTGTCTTCATGTTCCCCTAAACTTACAATGGCCTGTGTCATATTGCCTCCTAATTATGTTTTATAATAAATCATAATAAACTATTATATAAGGATTTTGGTCATTTTGGCTCTGAAACGAAATCACGTTTTTGTACACAAATTCCAGTTTTTAAATGGACAATGGTTTATTGTATCCTTAATGAAATTTATGCCAAATTTAGTACATTCGTACATGCCTAGGGTTGGTATGAACATATGGGGTAGTAGTCATAAATCAGGCCCAAGCAATTTTTATGCAGAAACTTTAGCCTATATAGCCGAGCTGCTGCCTTGAGTCTTCCCGGGATTTTTGCTGCATCCCTGTGATCTCTTTGTTCTTCTGTATTATTGTCCTCAGCTTTGTCTCAAATTCCTGGGCAGTTTTCATCAAAGGTGTAAAGTCAACCTTCAACTTAAGGTACTTGTCAAGAACTTCTATTATCCTTGCAGCAGCCATGCTGTCAGCTATGTTAACATGGCTTTCAATGAATATGCATGACAATGGTGTTTTTGATTTTAACAATAAAGCCCCGCTTACGCCCATCACTATGCCTTCTTTCAGTGGATCCATGTTAAGCTTTGCAAATTTTTTCCTGCCTTCATTGATGTTGGTGTAAAAAAACATGCTTGTCTTCTCGGGGTTTGATGCCGCAATGCCTTCCAGGCTTATTAGCTCCTTGCATTTTAATTGCTTGCATAAATCCAGGAGTATGTCTGTTATCCTCCATTCAAAAGTATTAACGCCTGTCAAGGCATGCAAAATTACTATGTTGTATTTCGGATCATAGAATATGCTCAATGGCGGTATTACTTTGCTTTCATGTATGGCAGTTATTGGAATTTGCTCTTCCGATGAAATGTAGCCAATTTGCCTTGCATTAAGGTGCTTTATTAGAAATTGTGTTGCAATAGTTCCCACTAACCCAAATCCAGGAAATCCTTCTATGACAATCGGTGATTTCGGCCTTTCATTCAATATCAGCTTCATAAGTTATTATTTTTCTCCTCGGAGTTTATATATTTTTGTATGTAATTTTGCAATGGTAAATGTAAATACATGTTCTTAGAACTTTAGCATTAGTGAATTGATTGCTTAAAAATTGAAGTACCATACTAAAGGACAGGTATCTTTAGCGAGCAGCTATTTAGATAGTCTACTTTAGAATAGTCTACTTTGGAGTATACTAATATAAAAGCAAAACAAGAATTATATTTTTTCAGTTGTGTCTGGGTATTTCGTGTTTCATTTGAACATCATCATGGTCAGGCACTCAGGCCTTTTTCCTGAGCAGGAACAAGCTTGTTATTAAAATTGCAAATGGAACTATCGCAAAAATTGGAATGTTTCTCTGCTTGCTCTTTTCTTTTGAATTTTCTTGTATTTTTTGCAATGCCTTTTCATTGCTTTTTGGGCATGGCTTGCATGAGCCTCCGCAGTCTATGCCTGTTTCATCATGGTCTTTTTTGTTGTTGTTGCACCAAGGGCATAAATCTTTCTTGTCCTCTTTTGCATCAAGGTCAAGGAAAAAGCCAGGCTTGCCATCGTAAACTATGTTGAACCTTGCATTGTTTACCTTAATTTCAAGGCCATTGCACTTTTTTTCTGTCTTAATCTTTACTGGCTCTGGAGCCTGTTCTTCGCATGGAACCATTTTTAAGGCATTTTGAAGCAGGCTGATTTCTTCAAGAGCAAGGCCTTCGCTTTCAAAGCATTCTTTCTTTTGCTGGCTTATTTTTTTTCCGCCACTGCCCCCAGCGCCTCCCGAGCCGCCAGATTGTGTTGATGGGCTTTCAGATATGGTTGGCAGGCCTAGTATGGTTTTAACTTCTGGAGGTACTATTGGTTCAGGAGGAAGAACTTCAGGAGGAGTTTCTTGGCCGCAATTGTTTGTACATCCAGGAGTTTCAGTGCTTGTGCCCCCGCCAGAACTTCCTGTGCTGCTTTCTGATGCTATTTCAATTGTAGCCAGACCTGATGAGCTCAGGTTATGCGTAGATGTCTTAAGAGATCCTGTCAAGGGATTTGTTGCACTTATGGTGTAAAGTGTATGGTATACAGTAGAAGAGCCATCAGATTCATATTCAATCAACATTACTTCAGGTGTTAATCCTGTGCCTGTGCTCGAGGTTATTGCGCTCGCTATGTGCTTGCCTGACTTGTTTGTGAAAGATATGTTCAATTCTGAAAATCTTTTTCCATTGTCAGATGCATAGACCTTGAGGTACCAGAATACTTTCAGGACACTTGATGATATTGTTGCGGTAAAGCCTGTGCTGTTGATTATAATATTTGTTGAACCAGAGTCTCCTGCTGCCTTTGCAGAGTTAAGGCTGTTTCTTGTCATCGTGTTGTTCGTAAGGGTGTTGTTTGATGAAGAGTCTAGGAATATGCCATAGTATTCGCTGTATGTTAATGTGTTATTTGTTATGTTGTTGTCTGATGAATCAAGGATTACAATGTTTCCTTTCTTGTTTTCTGATGAAACCTCTACTGACAATGATGGGTTTAAGTAGCCTGACATCAAGGATATTGATGAGTTTGTCAATCCATTGTATGTATAGTTGTTGTAGCTGTTGGCTGTGAATATGTTTGCCTGGAAATAAGTGCAGTTTGTTTCATCGTTGAATGGTTCCAATGCTACGTCAGACAACCATGCAGCAATGCCATTGCAGCTTGTAGCTATGCTGTCATCAAAAAACAATGTAATATTCTTGTTTTGATAGGCAGCATCTGATGAATTTACTTTCACTAATGCTAAATGTATGTTAGCTGTGCCATTGACTAAAGCACTTACATCTGTTTTGTTATTAATCACGTCCACACTGTCCCCGTTTTGATAATTGTAACTGGAACCTGCACCACTGCCTGTAAAGTTGTATTCTGCACCTATTGCTGCATAAGTATATGGGGCAGCTGTTGCATAGAATGTAGCTGTTACTGCATCCATGCCCCCATTGAATGTAATGTTATTGTTTTCTATTCTTGTGTAATTCGTTGAATTAAGTCTTATGCCTGATAAAGTGTTGTTGTACAATGTGTTGTATAATATGGTGTTGTTCAGGGATTTAAGCAGGTAAATGCCGTAATTTGAGTTGTTGTATATGGTGTTGCCATGCAGGGATAAATTCTTTGAACTTGTTATGTTTATTCCAAAAGCTGTGTTGTTGTACAATGTGTTGTTCACTATAGTTGTGTTTTCGCTGCTGTACAATGAGATGCCACTTTGATATTTGTAAATTGTATGGTTGAATATAATTGAGTTGTTTGTGTTAACACCATATATTCCTGATCCTGTACCCTTCCCTCTGCTTAGGTTTATTATGTTGTTGTATACTGTTATGTTATTTCCTGATAGTACAATTCCATATGTTGTTGCATTGTTTATGATATTTCCTTCTATTGTTATGTTTCTGTTCTCTATTTCTCCATCTTTTGGATCTAGCAAAGATGCATAATTTGGGTGGGTTAAGGCAATGCCTACCGAAAAATTGGTTATTTCATTGTAAGCTATGTAAGAGTTGTTTGTTAAAGTCAGCCATATTCCTGCTGTTCCAATGTTTCCTGATGCGCCTGCGTAAGATATAGTATTGTTGATTATTGTTACATTGTAGCCTTGCAAGCCCATTGTAGGGTTTGAATCCTTGCTTGTTATTATGTTTGATTTTATGTAATAATTATCCCCTGAATGGTTGTATAATCCGTAAGATGGGCCAGAGGTTATTCCATGTGTGCAGTTTGTAAGGGTGTTGTTCATGAACTCATTGTTGTAACCGCTTACAAGTATGCAGACATAGCTTGTTGAAGAAGGTTTTCCTATGTCTATGAATGTGTTGTTGTATATTTTTGAGTCATTAAGCCTTAATATGGCTAAGTCATCTTCATTTATTGCTGCATACTTGCTTATATTGATGAAGTTTTTCCTTATTGTTATGTTTATTGACGGCACTGCAGCAAACCTGAAGCCTTGTTCTATATTTCGCATTGTATTGTTTTCGAAGATGGTGTTGCTTACCTTGTCTAGTTTTATGCTGATGCCTGTGCCTCCTGAAACCGAGAGGTTTACGAAGGTATTGTTTGCAATTGTGCTGGCATTTACATCATAGAGGTACAATGGTCTTGGACCTGATATAGTAGATATGTTGAAGACATTGTCATGGATGTAGCTTTGGCTTGTGTTGGTGATTGTTATTACATTTGTATTCATATTTTCAAAATAGCAGTTCTTGATAGTGATGTTTGAGAGCTGGCCGCTTCCAGGGTTGCTGTTTATTATGGTGGATGTAGTACGGATGATGAGCCTTGTACTGTTGCACTCTAATGTTACTGAGGAGTTTGTTATGTTCATTATTGTATTTGACCCACTTAAGCCATATGTTCCAGAGCATAGCACAACAGATTTCTGCAATTGCTGGCCTGCAAGTGGAACCAAGCAGTTGCTATTTGAGAGAGGCAATGCATCATAGCTGCTGTCCATCCCTGTTACATAAGACATTTCTCCAATGCCATCGCCATTTTCATCATAGTATCCATAATTAGAATAGTAATTCCCGCCTATCATCGAGCCACCGATTATGTTGGTTCCTGAATAATTGCTGGTGTTCCAGAAGTTGAAACCCCTGTCAGTTGTGTATGATTTAAATCGGGAATTGTTCAGCAGGTTATTATAAATAGTGTTGTTATGGCTAATGTCATCTAAGATAAAAAAATTATTATCATCCCCTATTGATATTATGATATTATTATAAACTAAGCTTTTTGTGGTGCCATTATACAATCTAATAACATCACTAACTACATCGATAATAGTATTGTTTGTGATAGTAATATTACCAGAATTTTCTACTAAAATGCCTGTATGGCTTGAAGCTTTTATAGTATTGTTGACTATTGTCGAGTTAGTTTGGTTGCTAATATCTATAGCATTACTTCCAGTGGAATTCATTATTAGATTCTTATTTATTGTATTATTATTACCTGAATTTATTAAGCGTATAGCTGATACAGAATAAATTATACTATTATTATATATTATACTATTGTTGGATCTAGAAAAGATTATAGAGGATGTTGAATTACTTATATTGTTCTCTGAAACTGTAATATTGTTTGAGTTTTCGATAGTAATAGCTTGTGTGTAGTTTAACATAAAACAACCTGTTAGTGTAATATTGTTTCTTTCAATTATCCTAAGGCCTATGTTGCGCGCCCACCCTATGACATTAGTTGAATCATTACCATACAAAATAGTCTTGTTGCAAATGACATATAGGTTATCACTACTTATTGTAATTGATGTGTTATCTCCATTATTATCATTTAAGTAATATGTACCTGAACAGAAAGTTGTGTTTTCTGTAATGTACAAGTCATTAGTTGGCTCTATACAATCGCCGTAATCTATACTTACATTGTATAATATTGGCCATTGGGGGTTTGTATCATTATCTAAGCTGCCAAAGAAAACCTTATATTGTATGTAACGTGAATCTGGAGTTACAGTATTGTTTAATATACTGTAATTGCTTTGTAAGAAATATGTGTTTGAGGTATTGTCTGGACCAACAAACGGCCGTTGTTCAGCGCAATTTGGAGTCAAGCAGCTTCTTACCCTAAAAGATACATTTGATGTATGATTGGTTATGTTTTCTGTCCATGAGATATTTCTCCAGTTTGTGACAGATCCTACATCGTAAATCTGGCTTGTATAGTTTCCAGAAAATCCACTATTATTTAACTGCAATGCTATTGTTGTTGTATTGTAAATTGTTTCATTGTAGTTTCCTAAATCGAAATTAGCTTGTGTTAATGTTTGCAAAACAGCAAAACCTGTTGTTTCAAGCTTTAAAAACTGCATAGCATATAGTAGTATTGTTATGGAAAAAATTATAGCTATTAGTTTTATGTTAGTTACATTACCTCTTTTTTTGTTTTTAACCATATTATATTTCTTCAAAGTCTATATACCACTTGTTTTTTTCTGCATCAAATTTGAAAACTACGCTATATTTTTTGCTTGAATCTAACTGAAAAAGAATTGGTTTAGGCAAAGTTGTTTCGTAAGAACTTCCACGCTTGTAGATTTTTCTTTTTAATTCCATACTTATTAATATACTTATTTTTTGATTTATTTAATTATTATTTATAACTAATCATAATCTACTTATATATAAAAATAGTGTTATATTTATAAAGTAGTAATATATTAATTTCAACAATAAATTATTCATATAATTGGAGAATGATATTTACTAATGATTGGTTATAGAACTACAATACTATAAATTATATATGGATTACTAAAAATGATAAATATTAGAAGAAGGAAAGGAAAAAGCCTAGAAAATGTTGTTGAATCAACAGCTCCAAGAAGCATACTCTCAAAGATAGCATGGCCAACACTTTTTATCATTTCATCCCTTTTAGGATTGAGTACTGCAATAAAGATTAGCAAATCGAACCAAGGAAACACAGAAGAATATATTGATGCAATTTATTATTCTAAGTTAGATATTGAATGCAGGCAATTTGGTGTTAATAATACAGGGCAGTGCTTAAGACCAAATGTTAAAGTAGGCATTTTGGAAGTTAACTCTGATGGGGTGTGGGGGCAAGAAGTAATGCCTAAACCAGAGAATGTTTATAGGATAGGGTGTTTTGGTGCAAGCACGACTGCAGGCTACAGAAGCATAGATAATATAGATGCATGGCCCGAGCATTTACAAGATATTATGAATGAACAATATAGAAGTGTTAAGTATCATGTAATAAATTTTGGGGTGGCATCTACATCCAGCAGGTTCTCTCTTGCTAGGTTTTTAAAATTTAGCAAAAAATATGAACTAGATATGATGATTTTTGATTGCGGTCAATTATGGGGTGTAAGGTGCGACGCTGTAGGCGAGAAAAACTATGAACTGTTTGAAAAATTTCTTTTTAGTGGAAATGCATCGTTGTTGAGTACTCAGCCATGGCTTAGGCAAAATTTAGATTATTGGCAATGGCAGCGTGAAGAGAGAATAAGAGAGTTACTTAGATTTTCGCCAGTAAAAAACTTTCTGGATGACAGAGATATTTTTTCTGAAGTAAATTCATCATATCTTAAATGTTATCAAGACTCTAAGAAAAAGAAGAATGCTGTAGATAAAAATCGATGCAAGGTTGATGAAGACCTTTTCATTAGGAAAAGCAAGAACAAGCCTTCTGTTTTTGGAAATGTGCCTATTGGCATGACCATTACTGCTGAGTATTCTAGAAATGTAATCAAAATGGTGACATATGCTTTAGATAACAACATAAAACCTGTTTTATTGCTGAATTTAATGGGTGATAGATGCTTAAGTGAAAACACAGAAGCTTTTAGAGAGCATTATCATAAATGCAATGCTTATGATTTGACTCCAGCTGAGTGGTCTGCCCACATGAATGGCCCAGTTAAACGTACAATGGAATATATAGGCAGTAATTATAATATACCTGTTGTTAATCCTTTTAGGG
>Ga0209541_10006313_pt1 | contig 20257 bp, 19 predicted proteins | sample RifCSPlowO2_01_FD_184027 | JGI IMG/M metagenome (GOLD analysis project Ga0209541, IMG submission 184027) | Groundwater microbial communities from Rifle, Colorado - Rifle CSP2_plank lowO2_0.1 (SPAdes) (version 2) | ecosystem: Environmental > Aquatic > Deep subsurface > Groundwater | place... | reverse complement strand
TTTTTTGAAATAATGTTGTGATTGAACATCGGCGTGAAATATGTTTTTCAATATTCCATATCTTACGCGGTCGCGAAAAGATGGAATATTGTTTTTTGAGCATTTATAAGAGGATGGACATTCACGGCTGGTATATCAGCGAGATACAAAGCGAATGTTGCGCGTTCGCAAGAAAACGCCAATAATGTTGGGGTTATTGGGGGAAATGGTTTGACTTGCAAGATAACATTGTTATGTTAATCTGTACACGTGCGTACAGAAAAGCATGACTCACATCCTAAATCGTCGGCTATGGACGCGCGATTTGCAGCGCTTGCCCGTATGGGCGAGATAGTATTTCATGCGCGTGACGCGGCCGCTATCTGGGAAATTACAAATACGAATACGCTTCACACGGTACTCTCGCGCTACGCGCGCGCGGGACTTTTATTTCGTTTGCAAAATGGCCTCTACTCCATAAAGCCTCTACGCGAGCTTGCCCCGCTTCTTATCGGGAGCAAGGCGATACACGGATTTTGTTACGTGAGCACGGAAACTGTCCTTGCGCGCGCTGGCATCATACAGCAGAAGGTGTCGCATATCACGCTCGTCGGCAGCGTAAGCAGGAGATTCATGCTTGCCGGACACGCCTATCGCTCGCGCCGCCTCTCTGACAAATTTTTACTCAATGATGCGGGGGTACTGCGCGAGGGAAGCATACGCATCGCGAGCCCTGCGCGCGCCGTTGCCGACATGCTGTATTTCAACCCGCGGTATCATTTTGATGCATCGGCGCATATTGATTGGATAGAGGTGGATCGCATGCAAAAAGATATTGGATACACAATTACAAATCGCAAAAATGTATGACACTCATCCTGCCTGATAAAAAAGATGCTATACACAAAGCGTGGATGTTCCGCGTTTTGCGCGCGGTAGCTGACGATGCGCATCTTACACAGGCGCTTGTTTTTAAAGGCGGGACATGCGCCTCGATGCGCGGTTTTCTTGACCGCTTTTCGGTGGACCTTGATTTTGATTATGTCGGAAGCGCGGATGAAACGATTGCGATACGCAAGCGGCTGGAGAAATTGTTCTCTGACCTTGGACTTGCAGTGAAAGATGCCAGCACAGAGGTGCCGCAATACTTCTTAAAATATCCTTCCAGCGAGGGCGAGCGCAACACCCTTAAGTTTGAGGCGACAACTCTCATGAGTACCGCGAACAAAACAGAGAAGGTGCGGCTCGCGGATATTGACCGCGTGTTTTCGTGCCAGACAATTGAAACGATGTTTGCGCACAAGCTTGTTGCGCTCGTTGACCGGTACGAGCGGCACGGGTCCATCGCAGGGCGCGATGTCTACGACATACACCGTTTCTTTCTGAACGGGTTCTCGTATGACAAGGACGTGATAGAGGATCGGCGCGGATGCTCCGCACGCGCGTACCTGAAAGAGCTCCGCTCGTTTATTGCGCGCCGCATTACGGACACTATAATCAGCCAGGAGCTCAATGTGCTTTTATCGCCCGAGCAATTCAAAAGGATTCGGCACATCCTCAAAGAGGAGACGCTTGCGTTTCTTGATGATGAAATTAAACGATTGTCATAGTTCTAAAATCTTGCGTGTTCCGGGAAAAACGGCAATAATGCTGGGATTATGGGTGAAAAATACCGCTTTCGGCCTCTCGTTTGATATATGAAAAAACTTCTAGTGGGCTTTGTCGGGCAGGGATACATAGGCAAGAACTATGCTGATGATTTAGAGGGCCGCGGGTACGAGACGATTCGCTACGCGCTTGAGGAGCCGTTCCGAAAGAATAAAGACAGAATAAAAGAATGCGACATTGTTTTTATAGCGGTTCCCACGCCGACAGTCGCCGGAAAATTTGACGCATCCATCGTGGACGCATCTATCGGGCTCGTCGGCAAGGGGAAGGTTGCGCTGCTCAAGTCAACAATTATTCCCGGCACGACCGTTGCCCTTCAAAAAGCGCATCCGGATGTCGCGGTTCTGTACTCTCCGGAATTTTTGAGCGAGACAACGGCGGCATACGATGCGGCGCATCCGTTTTCCAACATTGTCGGGATTGCGGAGGATAACGAACGAAATCGCCGCGCGGCGGAAGCCGTGCACGCGATTTTGCCGAAAGCGCCTTTTACTTTGACGTGCACTTCCACCGAGGCGGAATTGATAAAATACACGCACAACGCGAGCGGCTACGTGCAGATAATGCTCTTTAACTTGATGTACGATATCGCGCGAAAACATGGGAGCGATTGGTCGGCAATCCACCAAGCGGCCCTTGCGGACCCGATGATATGCAACCGCTACGCCCAGCCGATCCACAAAAGCGGGCGCGGCGCCGGCGGGCACTGCTTCATCAAAGATTTCGCGGCGCTCAAGGAAGTTTATAAAGAGACCGTAAAGGATAAGGAGGGAGTTGCGCTCATGGAGGCGCTTGAGGAGAAGAACATTCAGCTTTTGATTTCAAGCGGAAAGGATGTGGACCTTCTCGCGGGCGTCTACGGCAAGAGCGTTTTGGATAAAGCGCGGGAAGGAGTGGTTCTGAAGTTCCGCCCTACGCCGGCTCGCGAAGTGAAGCTTTTAATTTGCACGCAAGCCGTGGACAAAGGCGATCCGATACTGGGCTTTTTCCACCAGTGGGTGGCGGAATTCGCTTTGTACGCGAGCGAGGTGCATGCGATTTGCCTTCAGCGCGGGGAGCGGTCGCTCCCTTCCAATGCCCGGGAATATTCGCTTGGAAAAGAAACCGCGCATGGGCCGCGTTTTTGGAAACGCGCCCTCTACGTCCTGCGTTTCTGGCGCTACGTGTGGCGTTTGCGCAAAAACTACGACACCGTTCTGGTGCACATAAATGCGGAATACGTAATACTTGCCGGCCTCTTTTGGCGGCTTGCGGGAAAGAAAATAGGGCTTATTGCGAACGACGTTGGGAGTCTCTGGCGCACGCATCTCGCGGCGCGTCTTGCGGATGTTGTTTTTCATACAGACCCGAATGCGTATGTCGCGCGGTTCCCCAATGCGGTTTTGGTTCCGGTCGGCGTTGAAGTAGAGATTTTTGCGCGCGAGGAGCGCACCGCAAAGAAGATTTCGCTTCTCTTTGTGGGGCGCATCGCGGCGGCCAAACATTTGGAGTTGATTCTTGCGGCCGTGGGGCGCGCGGCAGACGGGAAAAAGGACGTGCATCTGGATGTCTACGGAGTTCCGGCCATTCCCAGCGACGAAGCCTACTTCAAGAATCTGCGCTCGCGATTCACTGCGCTTGAAAGTTCGGGGGCGGTTTCATATAAGGGTGCCGTTGTTCATGAGAAAACGCCCCCCGTATACGCTTCGCATGAAGTGTTCATACACGCGGGCTCCGCTTCAGGTTTCAATAAAGCCCTTTTTGAGGCAATGGCCTCCGGATGCCTTGTCGTTACGGGGAATCCCGAATTGCGCGCCGTTGTGCACCCTAAACTTTTTGTGAGCGAACCGACGGAAGATGCTTTCGCCCGCGCAATTAGTGCGGCCCTGGCGCTTTCGCCGGATGAGCGCGAGCGCGAGCGCGCGAAGCTTCAAGCATACGTCGGGCGCGAACACTCTCTTTCAACCATCGCGGGGGAAATACTGGAGAATATGTATCCGCGCGAGAGAACCTCTGCACCGCCGGAAGCATAAGAGGCCGCGCCACCGATATGAGACTTCTCATCACGACACAGGCAGTGGACCTTAACGACCCCGTCCTTTCTTTTTTTCACGGGTGGCTTGAACAATTCGCGAAGCACTGTGAATCGGTACATGTGATTTGTCTCAAAGAGGGAAGGCATGCATTGCCTGCGAACGTTTCCGTGCACGCGCTCGGCAAGCGTCCACTCCAAGGACTCCCCTTGGAGTCCAAGGGGAGTCCTTGGATAGCACGGACTCAATACATCTGGCGCTTCTACAAATACATCTGGACTTTCCGAAAAGAGTACGATTCCGTTTTCGTCCACATGAATCAGGAGTACGTGCTTTTGGGCGGGAAGTTTTGGTGGTTGCTCGGCAAACGCGTTATTTTCTGGCGCAACCACAAGATGGGCTCGGTGTGGACGCACATCGCCGGATTTTTCGCGCATACGGTGTGCTACACCTCGCCCGAAGCGTATGTGGCACGGTTCAAGAATGCCATTCAAATGCCGATTGGAATTGATACGAACCTCTTCAAACCGTCCGCGGCGCCTGCGCCCGCGGGGACGATACTCTTTCTCGGCCGGCTTGATGCGGTGAAAAAATCCGATGTTTTCCTGCATGCAATGGAAATCTTGAGGCGCGACGGAAATCCGGCGCATGCGGATGTATACGGAGACCCGACGCAGGGGCGCGAAGATTTTGCCCGCAAGCTAAAGGCGGATTTTGCCTCGCTCAAACGGGTTTCGTTCCATGCGGCAGTACGCAACGACGAGACCCCGGCGATTTACAATGCGCATGCTATCTATGTAAATCTGACACCTTCCGGCAGTTTTGATAAAACGATAGGCGAGGCAATGGCCTGCGGATGCACTGTTGTAGCGGCAAACGATGCGGTTCAAAGTGCGGTGCCACCGGCGTGTTTGGTTGACCCGCAATCCGTTGAATCTGTTGCGGCCGGCTTGCGCGCGGCGCTTGCTTTGTCCCCCGACAAGCGAAAGGAACTTGCGTACAAAATGCGCCAGTACATCGTGAAGGAACATTCTCTCGCATTACTCGCGTCGCGTTTATTTGCATTGTATAAGCCTGCGGCATAACCCGGTAGTATTATTTCGGCTCTCTTCAAGTATGATGATCTATATGTTGCGAGAAGTCGGAACTGCGGGTGATTCAGTGATGTTGATAACTGTGCGAAGCACAAGCCGAAACTGCACTAACCGGGCATACACACAGAAAACATGATTAAATCCTTAAAACAAGCGCTTATTTCAGCCCTGTCACTGTTTCCCTCGCGGCTTTCCGCACTATCCATTCTCATGTACCACTCCGTTTCTGATTCGGGCGCGTTTTTCGCGGTCGCTCCAAAGAAATTTGAACAACAGATGCGGTACATCCGTGACTCCGGCTTTCATTCTGTCTTTGCGTCGGAAATTCCTGAACGCATGCATGCAGGTAAACTTGCGAACACGGTGTGCGTGACTTTTGACGACGGATATGAGGACGTATACACAAACGCATTTCCCGTACTGAAATCTCTGGGCATCAAGGCGACAGTTTTTCTTATTACGAATGAAATCGGCGGCTCTTACACCAACAGCGAAGGGCGTACATTCCCGCTTCTCCGGCGCGGGCAAATAGCGGAGATGCTCGGAAGCGGGCTCATAGAATTTATGCCGCACGGGCACACTCATCGCAAACTCCATCAGCTTAACGAAACGGAACAAGAGAAAGAAATTGTCCTCTCCCGCGACACGATAAAAAATATTACCGGTTCAGAACCGCGGACTTTTGCTTATCCGCGCGGCCGAACAACCCCCGCGATTTCCGCCTTGTTGCGGCGTTTTGGATTTACGCTAGCGTTCGGCGTCGTTCCAGGATTGGTGCGCCCCGATTCTGACCAATACAACTTGCCGCGGAACGCAACTGACAATAATGTCGGATTTCAGGAATTCAAGCTCAAACTTTCTAATCGTATAACGTGGTACGCGGCGCTCGCGCGGCTATTCCGATAAAAATATGGAGTTGCTCTATCTAGCGCCTATACGCCTGCCAACGGAGAAAGCGCACGGCATTCAGATTATGGAAACATGCGCGGCCATGTCGCGGGCTGGCGCAGAAATTGAACTTGTCATTCCGAACCGCAAAACCCACATTAAAGAGGACCCTTTCAATTATTACTCCATAAAGGAGAGGTTCCCCATAACGCGACTCCGCGTGCCCGACACTGTTTCGTGCGGGCGATTTGGATTCATTTTCTACGCGGTGATTTTTGCGATTCGCGCCGCATTTTACTCGCGCAGAATCGGGGCGGATTTTATCTACACGCGCGACCCGATAACTCTTTGCACATTGGGCGTCTTCCGCGTTCGGCCTCTCGCATGGGAAATTCACACGGCCCATCCTCGGGTGCCGAAATTTATCATGCGCGGAGTAAGCGCGTTTGTTCCCATTACCCGCGGCCTCGCCCGTTGGTACGAAGCGCGCGGCGTGCCGGCTGCCGATATCCACGTGGCACCCGATGCGGTAGACCTCTCTCTTTTCAATGCCGTAAAAGACCGCCAGAAAGAGCGCGCGGCTCTGCGCGCGCGGCTTGAAATACCGGCGGAGTCAAAAATAGCGCTCTATATAGGGAGTTTCGGGCTCTACGCATGGAAAGGCGTTGATGTCGCGCGGAAAGCGGCTGAACACGCTCCCGAAATACGCTGGCTTTTTGTCGGAGGGACAGCAAAGGAATGTGAAGAACTTACGCGTGGCGCGCCGAAGCAGGTAATGACGCTTCCTAGAGTGCGTCGCGAAGATATTGCGAATTTATTATGTGCCGCCGACGTGTTATTGCTCCCGAATAAAAGCGGCGACCCGGCATCCGAGCGCGACACTTCGCCGATGAAGCTTTTTGAATATATGGCAAGCGGCGTACCCGTCGTTGCCTCCGATGTGCCGAGTCTTAGGGAAGTGTTAAACAAGCGCAACTCTTTTCTCGCGCCGCCGAATGACCCAAAGGCGCTTGCGGAAGAGGTTCGTGGCATACTATCAAACCCTGATGAGGCAGAGGCGCGGGCAAGTGCCGCCCGCATAGATGTGGAAGCATACACATGGGACAAACGGGCAGAGGACATGCTTAACTTTTTGAAACAGCGAACAAAGACCGGTTGATATGAAAGGGGTGTTGCAAAGATTGAAAGAACTCTTTTCCGCGATGCGCAAAATATCGTCTGTGTACGGGCGCGGGCCGCGCGCCCTCCTGTGGTTCAGAATGATTTTGACCATCATACAGCCGCGCCTGCCGCGCGCGATGCGCCGCGCGCAGAGGCTGGACCTCCAGCTTCAGGGGAAATCCTTCAGTATCTGGATGCAGGACAGAACGAGCCTCGCCGCGTTTGAAGAAATCTTCATCCGCGGCGAGTATTCCGTGCCGGATATTCCGCAATCGCGAATTATCATGGATGTCGGAGCGAACATCGGTGTCGCAAGCGTATATTTTTGCGTACGATACCCCGGAGTGCGGCTCTACTCAATAGAGCCCGACCCGGATGTCTGCACAGTTCTCCGAAAGAATCTCGCCGCATACCCGAATGCCTCGGTGCACCAGTGCGCTCTCTCGGATATTGATGGGGCAATAGATTTTCACATACATCCCACGAGCAGTATCGCCTCTTCGCTTCAGTCGCGCGTTTCCGGAGAAAAAATAGTGCCGGTGCCGTCGCAGACGCTTGATACGTTCATGAAAGCGGAGCGGATACCCGCGATAGACCTGCTCAAGTTTGACATAGAAGGCGCGGAGGGACATTTGCTTCGTGCCGTCAAAGACCTTCGCGTCGTCCGCTGTTACGTCGGCGAAGTGCACCCGGACCTCATGGACGCATCGCTCCAAGACATTAAAGCGCTTTTTGCCGGATTTAGTGTGGAGACAACCGCTATTGGAACAAAACGCTTCTTGTTGAAAGCAATTGCGAATGGGTAGCGACTGATGCAACTCGCTCCCGCATATACCATAGTTGTACATATGTACAACTATGGTATATCAATACTACTCGTCGTCAGAGGGAAGAGCGGCGCACTTTCTCTATCAGTTCCTGCACACGCAAACCGTCGGCGAACGATGGGACCATCTGTTTTTTGCGGGCGCAGGCGCCAACGAATTTCTTGGCTAATTTCCTCACTATTTTCACCCTTTCATCCTCGTTCTCTAGTGTCTTGTCTTTTCTTACTTTTATTAATTTCTCGCCCGCCTCGCCGTATATTTTTACGGCAAATTTATCCACAATGGCATTTTTGTTTGCAAGAGAGATAGACCCGTGTTCGCAGTTAAACACAAGTTGATGCCGGGTAAGTTTTGGAGAATTGCAGGACACATGAACATCGCCTGTGGCTCCGCTTTTAAATTTCAAGAGCATATCAAACCCAACCTCGCCCCCATTTCTGCTTTTGGAAGAATAAATGAATGATGTTTTCGCATTCATAATCTTGCCAGCAAAATGTTCCAAGTAGTAGAGCCCGTGGGAAAAGTAAAAAGACAAAGCCCCGCCGCCCTCGCTCACTTTCGTTCTCCATGTTTTTCTGCCATAACGGATGTCGCCGCTCTGCCAATTCCACTGTACGGACACATGCTTCAAGTTACCGAACATTTTTTTGTCTAGCAGCTCTTTTACTTTTTGCCACTCCGCTATTTCCGGAAAAATAAAATCAATGCAGGTAACTGTTCTCTTCTTTTTGGCGAGTGCTAAAAGTTCGCGCGCCTGCGCGAGGTTTGCCGCTAGCGGTTTTTCCGCAAACACATGCAGGCCTCTCGCGATCGCGGCTTTTGCAATTTCATACTGCGCGCGCGGAGGCACGGCGATGGCGACCGCATCAACGTCGCTCCTTTCCAGGAACGCCCGCCAATACGTCTTTCTTGCGCACACGCCTACAACGCGACAGCCCTTAACAGACTTGAATGCGGACAGAAGCCCGATCTCGCCGAATCCCGAGCCGATGATACCGACTCTCAACATATTATATTTATACCCTTGAGTTCTTAATTATCCTCAAATCTGGAAGTGGAATCACAAAATCCGATTTAAGCCCTCTGGCTTTCAGGCGCTTCATGATCGCATCGGCGTAATGCCACGCCATAAGCACGACGTAATCCGGTTGCTCCTTGAATAATATTTTTTCGTTGACCACCGGTATGTGCTTTCCCGGAAGATACATCCCCAATTTTAGCGACGTGGGAAGCTCTGCCAGATAGGGGATATATTCCGTGTCTACGCCGTAGTAATTGAGTAGCGTTGAAGCGCGCCCGGGGCACGATTTTCCCACGATGGATTTTCCCGACCTTTTCACCTTTATCAGGAAATCCATAAATTCAAGTCGGGCTTTTTGGACGCGCTTTGCGAATTTCTCATAAGTCGCCAGCTTATCCAATCCAGCGGACTTTTCTGTTTTGAGAAGACGCGCCACATTAGGGGCTACGGCCCTGCCTTTGCCTTTCGTGACGTGCACGCGCAGATTGCCCCCATATCTGTCGCCCCGCTCCACATCGGTCACGGTGAAATCATATTGATTAAAAAGCGCGATTAAAGACCGGAGCGAGTATGTTCTCAAATGCTCGTGGTATATCGTGTCAAATTGTCCGCCCTGTATCACATCCAGGAGGTAATGCGTTTCAGAAATAAACACACCATCGTCCTCCAACAAATTGTGAATTCCCATGATGACCTCTCCGATTGTCTGCATGTGCGCAAAGACATTGGTTGTCGTGATTACCGCCGCTTTCCCGTATTTCCTCTTTATCTTCTCCGAGGCCTTGACGTCAAAAAACGATTGAACGGTCGGAATGCCGTGGGCATTTGCATATTTTGCGATATTGGTCGGCTCAACACCGAGAATTCTCACGCCCTCTCTTTTAAAACCGGAAAGTAGAGTGCCGTCGTTGCTCCCGACGTCAATTGCCAAATCTTTTGACGTCAAGTTGTATTTCTTGATAAGCGATAGGCAAATATTCCTTTGGTAATCAGCCAGCGGCTTGGAGATGCCGCTCCGATACGGATAATCAGGATGATAAACCTCGCTTCCATCCACGCAGTAATCTATTTGCGCGCCCGTGCACGCTTTGCACCAAATCATCCGCAGCGGATAGGTTTTTTCGGGCTTACTCAATGCTTCCTTTGTGAGCAGAGTATCGCAGAGAGGTTGATGTCCCAGATCTAAAACAATATAAGTTTTTGCCGAATTGCAAATCTGGCAGCGGGGAATATATCCCGTTTTTACGAAATGGTGTTTGGGGTAGGGAGGTCTTTTCATAGCCGGTTTTTCTTTTTGTAGAAATCAACAGTTTTCTTTATGCCTTCCTCAAAGCGCACCTTCGGCTTCCAGCCAAGTTCACCGTTGATTTTCTTGTCCGAGAGCGCGTACCTGAAATCGTGGCCGGGCCTGTCGGCCACATACTCAATTTCTTTTTCTGTCTTTCCCAATATGCGGAGTAATATTTTCGTTACTTCAAGATTCGTGTACTCTTTTTTGCTTCCGATATTGTAAATTTCACCGTCTCTGCCTCTGCGAAAAACGAGGTCCGTTGCCTTCACATTGTCCTCCACGTAAAGCCAGCTCCTGATATTTCCTCCTGTCGCGTATAGCGGCACTTTTTTCCCATGGAGCAGATAGTTGATGAATTTCGGTATGAGTTTCGTAGCATCTTGTCCCGGCCCGTAATTGTTGGAACTTCTGGTGATGACAAACGGCAGATTGTAGGTTTGCCCGTAGGACTTGAGCAGAAGCTCCGCGCCCGCTTTTGAGGCGCTGTAAGGATTGCGCGGATTGTAGGGAGAATTTTCCGTGAACGGCGCTGATTTCGCGATTAAATCTCCGTAAACCTCGTCGGTGGAAATTAGATGGAAGCGGGATAGTTTATAGTCGCGCGCGAGTTGCAAGAGATTGTTGGTGCCCTCCACGTTCGTTTTGATGCAGAGACTTGGGTCTATAATGCTGTGGTCAACATGAGTTTCAGCCGCAAAGTGGATGATATGCGTTGGTTTGTAGGCATCAAATATCTGTATCATCGCGGGCATGTCGCAGATATCCACTTTTTCAAATGCGCAATTTCTCTTTTTTTGGACGGTGACGTTGCGCAAATCGGCCGCATAAGTAAGCGCATCAACATTGATGAAAAGCTCCCGCGGGTATTTCTGGACGGCATAGTTAAGATAATTACTGCCGATAAACCCAGCACCACCAGTCACAACGATTCTCTTTTTGTAGTTCATATCAGTATTTCTCAATACACAAAAGTTACACTGCCACGACACGCCCGCTGACTGGGGTGCTGGACAGGCCCCGCACCTCCGGCCTGCCCCGTAGCCAGCGCAAAGCGCTGTGGTACTGGGGTCACTATGATTCGTTTCGCGAAGTTACTTCTCATGGCGTCTGCGCTTTTTCATAAATAGAGAAGCCTTATGCAATGCTTCAATGTTGCCTATGTCAAACCATTCTTTTCCCAACATGTGGGCGTGAAGCGAACCCTCTTCAAGATATAGCGCGTTTACGGACGTAATCTCGTATTCTCCGCGTGCGCTCGGCGGAATTTTCCTGATTTTTTCAAAGACGCTGTTGTCATAGATATACAGCCCCGTAACCGCGAGATTGCTTTTCGGTTTCAGCGGCTTTTCCTCAATGCTGATTATTTTTCCTTTGCTGTTCACTTCCGCGATGCCAAAGTGCTTCGGGTCGGGCACTTTCTTTAAAAACACGGTCGCGCCTTTCTTAAATTTCTTAATGGCTGGAGCGATGTCGTCCATGAATATATTGTCGCCCAAAAACAGAACGCAATTGTCATCGCCTATATAATCCTCCGCGATAAAAAGGCCGTATGCGATTCCGTTCGGCTCGTTTTGAATTCCGTACACGATCTGTATCTGTTTTGAACTTGCTGTTTTAGGCACGAAGTGCTGTCCAGAGCCGAGCAGTTTTACGAACGCGTCAATGTGGTGCGGCGAAGTAACCACCATTATTTTCGTTATGCCCGCATCAACCAGCTTTTCAATCGCGTAGTAGATGACCGGCTTGTCAAACACCGGCAGTAAATGCTTGTTGGTAACAAGGGTAAGAGGATGGAGTCTTGTGCCGGAGCCACCGGCAAGAATAACGGCCTTCATGGCGGCAATACTATACTTTCCATGATATAGTGTCCAATCATGCCCACACACTAAATTTGCGCTAGATTTTATGCATTACGTATATACACTCTGTAGCTTAAAAGATAAGGATCTGTACGTGGGTCGCACAAATAATCTTCGGCGAAGACTTACGGAACATAACAACGGAGAATCCTTTGCCACAGCTCCACGCCGCCCGTTCGTTCTAGTATACTACGAGGCATATACTGATGAAGAAGATTCGGTTCGTCGCGAGAAAAGTTTAAAGCGACGCGGGCAGGCGAGAGTACACCTCATGAAAAGAATTGCGGCAAGTATTCGCCGAGCGCAAAATTAGTGTGTGGGTATGTTGAGCGAGGGCAAGAAATCCGTGTGCGTTATTCTTGCCTACAACTGTGGCCATCTCCTGGAGAACACATACCGGCGCATTCCCTCCGGCTCCGTGGACAGAATAATTCTCGTTGACGATGCATCCACTGATAATACCCTTGAGGTCGCGCGCCGGTTGGGAATTGAGAGTTACACCCACGAACACTTGGGATACGGCGGAAACGTAAAGTATTCAATCAGGAAAGGGCTGGAACTTGGAGCCGAGTACATTATTGATTTGCATGGAGACGGCCAATACGATCCCGGGGCGGTGCCTCTTGCGCTCGCAAAGGCGAGAGAGGGGTACGACCTTGTGCTAGGGTCTCGTTTTTTTGATATCAAACAGCCGCGGCGGGACGGGATGCCATGGTCGCGGTACTTGGCGAACATCGGCCTAAGCGCGATTGAGCGTTTCGTCTTAGGCCTTCCAGTAACGGAGTTTCATACTGGCTTTCGGGTTTACACGAAGAATTTGGCGGAGGCAGTCGCGCTTAATGTCTCCTCCGACGATTTTCTTTTCGGTTTTGAAATAATCGCGCAAGCTGGATTCTGCAACCTCAAAATAGGGGAGATACCGATACGATGCAATTACAAGGCGGAGCACACGTCAATCTCAATTCCCAAATCAATTATTTATGCGTTCCAGACGTTCAAGACATTGGCGCTGTTTCTTTTGGCGAAGGCTAGTTTCAGAATCAAGCTGTTCAGTTGCAAAAATAGATAGAGTACGGATGAGTTAATGACTTAATCAGCCAGACGTTACTCCAAGGGTAGTCCTTGGAACGGTTTAGTTACCCTAGGGATAATCCTAGGGTTAATTTTGACTTTTGCGAGAACGGGATTATAGCCCGCTTCAGTAAATAACCTAGATATGACAGTATCAAACAATCACTCTTCTGTTATTATGCAGAGACTTTAAGATTTTCATGATAGACGCGCTGATCCAACGGGTGAAAAAGCACGAGCAGATTGGGAGGTTCCTAATTGCAGGCGGTTTTGCATTCGCGGTGAACATTGTCGTGCTCTATGTTTTGACGGACATCTTTCACATTTATTACCTGATTTCCACGGTGCTGGCGTTTCTGGTCGCGTTCAACGTCAGCTTTTTTCTCCAAAAGTCATGGACATTTAGAGATAATTCACGGGACAATTTGCATGTTCAGATTCCCCTTTACCTTGGAATGCAGGTCGCGAACCTAGTACTAAACACAGGCCTCATGTACGTGTTCGTGGAATATCTGCACATTTGGTACATTCTTTCGCAGATGATTATCACGACTGTCCTTGCAACCGTTATTTTCCTTATAAACAAAAAGTATATTTTTAATAGACGGGAGAAAGACGCTTGAACACAATGCCCATTTGGCTCGTTTGAACTATTTAGTCCCGTTTAGCCTGCTTAACCTACTTAGCCTGCTTAACCTATCTATCCAATTTGGACCATCTGACCCGCTTGACGGTCGCTTTCAAACCCCTATACTTCATTCCATAATGAAGTATTGGAATGAGAGAAGGTTGCGGAAAGTTCGTGAGCGCAGGGAACGCGGGGAGAACGTTTCAGCCGCGCGCGCCATCGCGCGCATGCACAAATCCCGCGTCTATACGGCGGGCGATGCGGAAAAGAACAGCAACCTGATGCTTAATGCACTCGGATCGCCTTTGCGCAGACAACTGCTCATGCGTCTCCAAAAAGAGGGCGCGGTGTCGCTCTCAAAGCTGGGCCGGCCCTTGGGAATGAAACTTCCTGGGCTGTACAGACAAATGCAAGTACTTGAGCGCTCGGGTCTTATTACCACGCACAAGCGCGGGCGCGTGCGGGTGTGCGTTTTCAATAGCGGAGCGTTCAGAGAACTCTCGGCTTGGCTCATGTCGCACGCACGATAATAGGTAGGAGGTAGTATCAGGAAGTATCCCGATACTTCATTTTAAGATGAAGTATCGGGATTTTGAATAGGCTCATTCTCTATCTACTATCCATCCATCTATTTCTCTATCCATCCATCTATCCATCTATTTATCTATACATCCATCCATCTATTTCTCTATCCATCTATTCCCTATACAGATGCCCCTCTCCATGCAAACGTATACACAGGGCGTATACGATTTGCTCGGAACAGCCGAGCGCGAATAGCGCGACACTTTTTTAGTTTACCCTGCGCACGATGTAGGAATTGCCGAGCTGACGCGACGCAAGAAATTCCGGAAGGGCATTTGTGTCCTGGGGAGAGATTACGCACGCCTTCACATGAATCTGAAAGCAAGTTCCTGCCGCCATCTCGTCTGCGCGGCATAGGTTGTCGCACTTTCTTCGGATTATCCATACAGAATGCGTATCGGCAAAACGCTCAATATACGCATCCTCCTCTTCGGTGCTATATGCGATGAACGCAAGCGGTTTGAAGGTGGCGTTTTTTGGCAGAAGCTCACGATTTTCTATCAGGAATCGGAAACGGCCCATGTCGCTCCTCGTTTCCCCCAAGAGAGGGAGGGATTCGTAATTGACCGGAAGCGTCATGCGCTTTGCCGAACTATCAGCGATAAAGACATTATCGGGTGAATTGTATTTCTCCAGTATCGTTTCCAAAAGCACTGTTTCCGACGAGGGGTGCCAAAAAAGCTGGATTGCATGTACGTTTACCACGACGAACAAAACGCCGGAGAGCGCGAGCGCGGCGAGCGCCGCACGATTTCCTATTGCGCTCATGAGTATCGCCGCGGAGAAAGATAGGGCAATCGTAAGCATAATTGCGTATCGCGGAGCCGCGTCAAATCCTATTACCACATGGAAGATGAGGTACACCAAGAATGGGTGCGCGCAGGCAATGACGAGCCACATGCGCCTCTGCGAAGCGGCGAAAAACGACCGATTGCGGAGCGCGAGAAACATCAGCGCGCCCGCGCCAAGGACGTACAACACAACAAGTGGCTGGGTTTCCAGAGAAAAGATAATCGGTTTGTATAGTCGGGCGAACCAGTCTATCGCGCCCTCGGCGCCTCTCGTTGACGCGCCCTTGAAAGCTTCGGCTATCGTATATGCGCGCCACACGAAAGACAGCTGGGTAAGGGAGAAGAGAACTATGAGGTACCAGTACTTCAAACAATAGTTCCACAGATCGCGAATGCTCACGTGCCGCAACAGGAGCGCGTACAGCGCGAGGAGTACGCTGGAAAACACGCCGACCCAGCTTTGGAAGAATGTCAGCACGGCGCTCCACACGAGAAGCGCGACATAGTATTTCTTTTCGATGAACGGGCATCCGAAATGGGCGAGATAGTATTCCTGCGCGATGAACATAACGCTCATCGCGGCGACGAAAAGAATGTAGAACACCCACATCTTCGCCGTATGCAGGAATTCTATGACCAAGACGTTGCTTAAGAGAAAAAAGAGAAAAAGGGTGAGAGTGAGCACAAGCGGGCGGGGGATTTCACGCTTCCGGAAATAAAAGAAAAAGAAGAGGAGGGTTCCCAACGCCGCAACCCCATTCACGAGCCGCAGTACATGCAGGAGCTCCCCCGTGTTAAGTGCGACCCACAGTTTCGCGTCAATGATGGAAAAATCCGAAGCCGCCAAGACCGCGCCTAAGACGGGTATCATCACGAGAGTGTCAACATATGTTTGCGGGCCGCCGTAGTAGGCGCCGGAAGGCGTAAACTCCCAGCCGGGTAGCGTTCCTTTTTCTATCGCAAACAACGACGTGCTTAAAAAGTAGCTTTCGTCCCCGATAATATCCGGATTATTTCCGAACGGGTTAGGATTCAGGGTCGCGAACGCGATAAATATGAAAAATCCCAGCAAAGATACTTTCTTAAGAACGCTCATACTGGAACGCATGCGACCACATTTGCCTGGATTTTTCGGATGTTCTGCATAGCCTACTACTTTTTCACCGGACTTGCGTGTTGGTGACGCTAAGCACTATCTGAAGCTTTTCCTTCGCGGCGAGGCGAAGCTGATCAGTACTCTTGAAGAGTTCTGTGTATTTCAAAGGCAGCCAATCCACGACACGCGGATCGTCCTTGCGCCCTGTGGTGACGGTGATCGCGACAGTCGATGTTGCCGTAACCTCTCGGTCATCCTTACTCACGCCGTGATACTTGCGCGTGCCCGTTAACAGCTCAAGATATCCATCGTATTCCTGACGTGAGATTGTGCGGTTGTTCCAGTTGAGACCCTTAATTTTGTCATCAAAGACAAAGAGCGTGTCTCGTGGCGCATCTCTGATTATGGCAGGTAATTCATGCAGGATCGCCTGCTGTTTGTACCAGTCCATATCAAGGAGAAAGAAGTTGTACCAGATAAAGGCAATGCAGAGGGAAAGAAGCGCAATATGAGCGCCTTTCTGCATGTTTTTGCGAATGAGGACAACAACGGCGCCATATATGAACAGTGCACTGCCAAGCGGGAACAATAGGGAATGTCTGAGCCCGAATCCATAACCGTAAGTATGTGGCGGTTTCCCGACCGCGACATACGGAAAAAGCGCAAGAAAGCAGAGCGCCACACCCGCGACAATGATCGCAGCGCCTTTTGATATACGGATCTTCCCGAAACTGAGATCAGAATCGGCCTCCGTGCCATGCAGAAGGGCGCGGTATCTGCGGAATAGGAAAAAAACCAGGACGGCAGCGATTATGAGTCCGACCGCAAAATATTTACGCTCGAGAAGGACGAAGGAATGTACAAATGGCCAGAATATACCGGTGTACATACCGCCCCAGTAGCCACTGATGAAGCTTGAAATTGTTGATAGCAGCGTCGCCCCTTCCCGGAAAATAATCGGTTCGTTATATTCAACGCGGTCGCCGAACGGTTTGAAATATATGAGTTTAATTGCAAGGAACGCGACAGGGAGGATCAACAGATAAAAATAACGCTTGAGCCACGCGAATACTGTTGTTCGGGCGGATCGATAGAGGTGTTGTTGCGCGAAAAGGTACATATGCAACGCAATGAACGCAAAAGAGAAAATCGGGAATGAATTGACGAGAAACGACAAGACAAATAATATACCGGCGCCTATTTCGCGTACGGCACGCTGGAAGCCTCGTCGAGATATATCAAGCGAGAGAGAACATGCGAGTAGGAATAACAGATTAGCCAGAGAGTAATACGCGAGGAATAATTCAAATCGTACAAAAAACGTCGGGATGATGAGATAATATAAGACGAGAAGTATTGCTGCGGTATCATTCCATTTGAGGTATCGCCGTAGGATGTGCAGAAGTATCAAGCCGGATATAAGCCACGACGCGAATATGATTATTCGAGTCACCAGTATCGGGTCAGGAAAAAGCGCTGCAAAGCGGATCAGTGCGTAGTAGTGATACAGTCGTTGCGGATCAATTAGCGTGTGCCACAGCCAATCGAAGTCAGGTCGAACAAACTGATTTAACAATTCCCACCCGTCCCAATAATCGGCGCGCAACAAAAGCATCGGACTCCATGCGATCGTGTAGAGCGTGGTGAGAAGAATTGCTGGTTTTTCGAGAAATTTTTTCATACCTTGTCAAACGTTGTTCCTGGACACGGTATATATTGATCGAACTTTTTTAAGAACGCCTATACATGCAAGCTTATCATTCAGAGGCTATCGGGTACAATGACCGGCACGGCTATGAACAATATACGCGTCTCGATGCGCAGAGCGGTTTCTGGGGCATTGTCCGGTAAGACCGTCGGCAGGATCTTTTTTAATGAAGCAGTGCGCAGAGAGTGCGCACAGCTTTCCGGCCGCGTACTTGACCTCGCCGGCGGTAAAAGTCCCAGTTATCTGCCGCTTCTTCCGCGAACGATTGAACTCGTGCGCACGGACATTACCGCGTCCGAGGGCGTTGTGCGCGTTGATATCAACGCCCGCCTTCCTTTTCCAGACAAATCATTTGATGCGGTTTTCTTGTTCAATGCGCTCTATGCAGCCGAGAACCCGGAGTCGCTCGCGCAGGAAGTACATCGTGTCTTAAAGCCGGGCGGCGTATGGTTTATTTCTTCGCCGTTTGTTGCGAATGAAATGCCGGAACCGCATGACTATCTTCGCTTTACCGCCGAGGGGCTTGAACGAATCTTCCGCGATGCAGGATTTTCTTCTGTTTCTATAAAACGCATGGGAGAGCGGGCGACTGCCGCTACACAGCTTTTGCATCCGTTCTTTCTGTTTAACATCGTCAGAATGTTTGTGTACCCGCTGGCGCTTATAGTAGACACCCTGATTCCGCGTTCTGTCAGAGGCGCGCATCCTTCTCCCATTGGATATTTTGTGCGTGCTACGAAGTAAGCGAATTATGGGTACAAAGAAAATCAGACTTGTTATCGCAACGAACGATTTCATTATCGGAGGCGTACAGCGCCTCATTATTGATACGCTTGCGCATCTTGATAGAAACCGTTTTAACATATATCTCATTACGCTGATTCAGTTTCCTGAAACACGAGCCACTTTTTATGACCGCGTACCCGCTGATGTGAAAGTGATTAAGCATAATTTCAGGAAATTCACGGATATCCGCGAGTGGTTTCGGCTCGCGCGTACGCTCCGCGAAATCAGGCCCGATGTCGTTGACACGAGCTTATTTTTCACCAACACCATTCTCACCGTATTAAAGCCCTTTTTTGGATACGCAGTCATCACCGGAGAGCATAATTCGGGCGATGCCAAACCCTTTCTCATGCGCTTGGTTAGCCGGTTTCTTGCTCCGCTCAAGTACACAATTGTGGCCGATGCCAAAATGGTCGCCGATTTTGTATCTAAAACGGAACACATTCCAAGAGACCGTTTTACCGTTATTTACAACGGAGTTGACCCTGCGGCCGTCGAAAGAGCGAAAAGAAAGTATGCCAATACGCGCGATGCTATGCGCGCCGAGTTCGGCATTGGGCCAAAAGAATTCGTGTTCTTAAATGTTTCTCGCATGGTCAAACAGAAAGGGCACGAGCTGGCCGTGGAAGGATTCCGTCTTTTTAATCAAAAGTACCCGGGCTTCCGCCTCCTGTTCGTGGGAGACGGTTCGAGAATGAACGCTGTGAGAGAAAGGGTGCGGGCCTGCGGACTGGATTCTCAAGTAATTCTTGCCGGCGAGAGCACAGTTGTGCATCGCTTTTACGCAATCGCAGACGCATTCCTGCTTACGTCGCGGCGCGAGGGATTTTGCATCGCGGGCATGGAAGCGCTTGCGTTCGGATTACCGCTCGTCTCCACGCGGGTGGGGGGCGTTGTGGAATATTTGCGGGACGGCGGGAACGGCTATTTTATCTCCGAGTTTACTCCCGAGGCGGTCTCGGAGGCGATGGAGAAAATAGTTTCTACCGACCTCGTGCGCATGAGTGAGGGCGCACGTGAATCCGCAAAACCGTACACCAGCGAGCGGGCGGCTGCGGCCTACGAGCAACTTTTTCTGCGAAGCGCGGGAAAATGATACACTCGTGAAGTATGTCTAAAGAAACAGAAGCGGTGGCGCGCGAGCGAGCGGAGCGTTTCTTGCGCGAAGGCGGGAACTACACCGATCCGTACGAGCGCGAGAAATTGGTTCGTGATTGGGTGCAAAAAGGGGATGTGGCGGAGCGCGTTGTAGAAGATGTGCGGCAGCGGGCTGGGGAAGTGCGCGGCAAGAAGATACTTGATATCGGATTTGGCAATGGTCTCTACTCAATCGCATTTGCGCGATCTGGTGCGCAGGCGTATGGCCTCGAGGTTAATGAGGTGCTCCTTCAGATCGCTCGCGAGAATGAACAGGACGCCGGGGTAAACGTGGATTTTCGCGTATACGACGGCACCACGTTTCCGTTCGTAAATGATTTTTTTGATTTCCTATTCTCGGTTAGCGTTATTGAGCACGTGACCGATGCCCGCATGCTTATTGCGGAAGCAAGCCGGGTTCTGAAGCCGGGCGGGAAATTCTACCTTGCCTTCCCGAACCGCTTTCGTCCGCGCGAGGCGCATACGGGTATTTTCTTTTTAAGCTACGTTTCGCGTTCATTCGCAGAATTCTTATTGCGGCATGTGTGGAAACGCAACACCGTAGAGGAACTCAATCTTCATTTCCTGAGCTACTGGTCTATGAAGCGCCTGTTGCGGGGAACTTCGTTCCGTCTCAAATTTGAGTACGGAGGAA
>Ga0209541_10006312_pt1 | contig 20258 bp, 27 predicted proteins | sample RifCSPlowO2_01_FD_184027 | JGI IMG/M metagenome (GOLD analysis project Ga0209541, IMG submission 184027) | Groundwater microbial communities from Rifle, Colorado - Rifle CSP2_plank lowO2_0.1 (SPAdes) (version 2) | ecosystem: Environmental > Aquatic > Deep subsurface > Groundwater | place... | reverse complement strand
TCATAGCCTAATATTATAGTACAACGGTCAACTAATTTTTTCTATAACTTTAAAAAATAAAGAAAAACGGCTCGAACTCAAAGAAAGCTTATTGCGACAACCTAATCGCCACGAAATTTTTGCAAGAACCGTCATGAGCGGGAGACGGTATTCGTGACGGACTCCTCACCCTGCTAAATGATAACTCTGAGGAAGCTAAATTACTAGCATTTCAGTTAGAGACTCTGAATAGTCATTTGCTCGGAAGTCAGTTTTTATAAGTTTGGAGCTATTAACCTCTTTTCCACCTCGGACATTTCTACAGCTATTTTATCTTTCTGGCAATAATATGTGCCGTCTGGAAGCAGGCTTATAAGTGTATTATCACGACTCTTACATTTAGGACATTCTGGTCTAAAAATATTTTTAATGCTACCACCCATACCCAAATAATACCCGAAATGTTTGCAGTCGTAAAGACTACCACATTAATTATCAGTAAAAACTGATCAAGCTCTTTCTTTTTTTTGTAGCTGGGAACAGTTATTTGTAGACGCAGAGGGGAATGACACCCACGAAATACCTCACCCCTCTACTCACTATTGTTTAGTGCTGGGAGTAGTTGATGATTTCCGAACCGCGAATTGGCTAGAAATTATCAAATATCCCGAATTAGTTTATCAAAAAACTAGTCAATTACTTAATGTTTGATATATCTTTCCCAAAGCTTTTTGAAAAAGGGCATAGTAAGAGTTGAGAGCCAGAAAGCCAATGATGGAACAATAGCGTTAAGCCAAGGACTCGAAATTTCAATAGCGTCAAGGTAAAAACCTATCGTTAAGTAAGTGAACAAGATTAGAATAATTCTTCGAGTGTAACTTACTTCCCACTGCTTTTCTTTCTCTACTTTCTTATTCCTCTCCTCAATTTTTGATACTCTTTGCTCTAATTCTTGAATTGTAGACATTTTTATTTTTTTTAAATAGAAGATTTAACTTTTTGAAGCAATTAAGCTCATCTCGATGCTTGCACCAAGAGGAAGTGCTTTAACGCATACTGCTTCTCTTGCTGGTAAAGGCTCGCTGGTAAAATATGTTTTATATACCTCATTTAATTTAGGCAATTCAGAAATGTCCGTAACATATACATTAACTTTAACTACGTGACTAAAGTCAGAATCAGCTGCTTTTAGTATCGCTGTTAAATTTTTCATTATCTGGTGAACTTTTTCTTCCGTTGAACCTTCAACCAACTTACCGTCAGCCGTATTGTGTATTTGGCCAGCGACATAAATAGTCCCATCGCTGACTACTGCTTGCGATAGTAAACCTGGTGCTGAAGGGGCATTGGGAGTTTCAACCTTTGTTTTATTCACAATGAAAGTATAGCAAATCATCACGGAAGAGATTCCGAATTCAACAAAAATAGTCGTAAAAGATATAATTACGCTATGGAAGCAACTACAAAAGAACATGAGGGATTTAAAGGAGTTATAAGGCCTCTAAGAGAAGAAGATATTCCTGCTTTGAGAAATCTCCGAATTTTGGCTAAGAGACTTCGAGCAAATCGCCCATGATGAAGTCGAAGGTGATATGGCAACTTTAAGAGAAAGCTTAAAAGATGATAGTGGCAAGAGAATGTTTGTAGCGGAAAGTGCAGAAGGTAGAGTAGTAGGCATGATGGGTTTATCTGAAAAACCAAAAAAAGAGTTGTTACCTTTTACTAAAACAGACAACCCTTGTGAGTTGATTGTTGCCTATGTTCATCCCGATTACAGAAAAGGGCAAGGAGTTGGAACTGCTCTCATTAATGCATCACAAGATTTGGCAAGAAGTTTAGGGAAAAAAGAGATTCTTCTGGAAAGTGGACCAAGAAATATCCAATCAGGATATCCTTTTTATGATAGACAACCTGGATTTCAAAGGGTCGGAACAATAAAGGATTTTTATGGACCAAGATTGGATACAGTAGTCTGGCAAAAAACGTTAGAGTAGACTGTTTTTACAGAAGACTAGTTTCTATGAACTGAGCAAGTCCATCCTCGTCAATAGTCGCCACAATCAAATCAGCTGCTTTCTTAAGTTCCTCAGTTGCATTACCCATGGCTACCTTATAGCCGGAAACTCTAAACAAAGGTATATCATTCCCCGAATCTCCGACTGATACAACATCTTTTTTCTCAACCTTTAGGATATCGAGCAAAACCTCAAGAGCATGTTGTTTGGTTGCAAGTTCATGAGTAACATGAATGTCTTTCTTCCCTTCTTTCCATGAGGGCATCGGGTGCGCTGCAATATCTTGCACAGTATTTAATTTAGCAACCAAATTGGAAACGTCTTTCTCATCGAGTTCCATAATATACACTACACTTTCCGCTTTACTGGCTTGTTTTTCATTAGGATCCATTGGCACGTCATCACCCAGAAGTTCATCGCCAAAAAGTAATTTGCACGCTATGCCTTTGCTAGCATTTACAATAGCACCTACCTGATCTTGTGAGAGTTTCTTTTCCCAAAGAATTTTCTCAGTCTTTGGATCAATTATTTGTGAGCCGCCCGATATTACGCATGGAGCAATAACATCTAACTCCCTTAAAATTTCACGGCAATTCGTAATGGGCCTTCCGGTTGCAACACAAACTTGCATAATTTTTTTTGCAGCCTCGACCGCCTTTACTACTCTAGGCGATGGAAGAGCGTCCTCCTTAAGAACAACAGCAGTGCCATCTAAGTCAAAAATAAGAACTTTAAACGAATTCTGCATGATTATCTTTTCCCAAACCAAGCCACTAAAATTTTTTTCACCTCGTCTCTGAACGGCCCTTCTTTTATGCTATGTGGTGCATTTTTCATAACTACATGAGTTAGCTTACTTTTATCCTTTACTGCATTGATGTAATTTTCCATAACTTGATGAGGAACAACATCATCTTTTTCCGATTCAATAATGAGAACTTTCCCTTTAAAATTACTGATAGCCTCAAGAGAAAATGTTTCGTTGGACTTTTTGGGTTGATTTCTCCAAGCATAAACCGCCGGGTCCTCGCCTCCGCTGGTTTGCATTTTAGACTTTTCAAAATCCTCGTTTGGATATTCAGCCGGCACTCTCAATACCAATCGACTAATATTTCTTTTCCTTGTGAGAAGAGTTACAAGATATCCCCCAAAGCTACTTCCCACTGCACTAATATTCTTTTTATCTGCACCTTCAACATTCACCAAGTAGTCGAAAGCCGCTAAAACATCGTCTAAAAATTCTTTAGTTGTTGCCTTATTTATATCTCCCTCGCTAGTTCCATGCCCCCTCATGTCAAAGAGTAAACAAACATACCCTAACTTAGATAGCGACTTAGCATATTGGTAACTTCTTTTCCTTTCGCTTGTCCACCCGTGAACAAAAAGAATTGCCGGAAATTTATTCCCCTTGTTATTAGGGTAAAAAATTGTTCCGTCTAACCTAAGTCCATCACTGATAAAAGAGAACTCTTGGTTACTCATATTTCAACAACCACTGAAATTGGCAAATGATCAGAGGCTTTCGACTCCTCAACTTTAAACGAACCTGTTTTCAAATCTTTACTGGTAAAAATATAGTCAAGGCAAGTATCTAATTTTTGAGGATTACAAATTCGACAGCCTTCAGGGTATACACTCCAGGTGGGTGTTGAAGATGGGTCGGAATTAACAAGAACTTTTTGCATACTCTTAATCACTGAGCTTTGAGGAGTTGCATTAAAATCACCCATAAGAATGGTGCGTTCGGATGGAAGTTTTTTTATCAAATTCGAAACTTGTATATCTTGCTCCTCAGATCCTTTCTGGTGGGTGTGAATTAAATGTGTGCTTAGGACATGTAAAGTTTCATCTCCTACCAAAATGTCCGCCCTTACGGCCACACGTTTATCTTTTTCAGATAAAATATAAGTTTCGGTCTTAATTATTTTATGTTTGCTGAAGACAGCCGGCCCATCTCTATAGACTTTACCGCCCCAACTATGCTCAACAGAACCAAAAGCATATTCGTAACCCAATTTGCTCAGCATGTTTATAACATCTCGTTTGGGATCATTATCTACTACTTCTTGTAGACCGATAATATCTGCCTGTGCCATTTTAAGAAACTCTGTAACTTTGTCGAAGTATCCGTTTATCCAAACATTCCAAGAAAGTATTTTATATTTCATAACTTTTTGAGCTTATCTTTGTAAAAAGATACTATACTCTGATCTCTTAAAGTGATGAATCTATCCTCATAGCCTGGGGGGTTTTCTTCTGACAGGATTTTCTCTACTTTTTCTATTGGAACCCATTCAAGATCGTGGCCCTCAGTTATTTCGTCATTCTCTAATTGTTGCTCTGATGGATTACCAACAGCTCTTGCAATGAATACATAAGATATTTGGAGGATTTTAAGTTTATTTCTATACTCAATTGTTACTGGGCCTTCGTCTGTTATTTCGCAATCCCAACCAGTTTCTTCTTTAACTTCACGTTTGAAGGCATTTTCAATTTCTTCGCCTTTTTCGATACCACCACCAGGCAATTTATGGTATTTTTTTGTTGTTACGTTTAAAAGTGCGACCTTTCCGCCTTTTATAAGTATTCCCCTTGCAGCTTTTCTAAGTCTATAATTATTAATCTCTACCTGATCATTCTTGGCTATACCTATATCGCTCTCCTCAAGTTCACAAATAATATAACGTTTCATTTTTTACTTTAATGGCCAGGTATTTATCATATTACGTTTTTTAAAAACCGCATTACACGTCAGTAGGGTAACAGAATCAATTGTATAAGGTTCTATTGAAATAGATTCAGACAGTTCTTTGACCTTTAGTTTGAACTGATCGGAGGGTTCGGGAAATCTTGCTAGGGTCATATTGCTGAAAAAGTATTTATCATTCGTATATTTCTTGTCGTCAGGAACGCCAGCTTCTTTTAACTTACTGTCTAGATCAAGAACCAAATCGTCTAATTCTTCGTCAGTTGTGCCAATGAGAGCCAGATTATTGGGAAAAAGAAGAAGGCGGTAAAAATATACCTTGAAGTTTTCATGATTTGGGACAACTTGAGAAAATACTTTTTCTGCTTTAGCTATATCGCTCTGAGCAAAATGAGGCGGGTCATTGATTACCCTTATGTTTTTTATAGTCATGTGAAGCGAATCTTGTGAGTAGTAAAAACAGTTAGGTTCAACTCCTCTAAGTGGATCAATAACTTGCTTCACTATTTGTTCTTTTAATGACTTCTTTGGAATGTGAACACTTGTAAGACAAAGCCTACTGTCATCTTCATAATCTTCAACAGGAGAAACTAAGCTGAATTGTAAAGAATTGTTATTTACTTGTTTCTCAATTTCATTGATTACGGCAATCTGCTTCCGTTGGTAAGTGGTCATAGTATCAAAGGATCTCCGTTTTTAAATACTTCTCTAGTCGTGCTATTTCTAAAAACTTTTACTTTACCTCTACCACCAACAGTTATTTCTTCATCTGCAATTGTTAGAAATGTTTTCTCTTCAAGTGCAACAACAGGTTTATTGTTGAACTGAAAATACTCTAAGATTCGTTCATCTCTGCTTTCGGCAGAGAGTTTGCTCTTATCGTGAGGATCGACATAGTGTGGGTTGATGTTGAATGAAACAATGCCGAGGCCTTCAAAAACATCTGACTTTATAACATTCCAATCATTTGTAGTTAGAATACTTTGCCCAACGATATTAGCTCCTGCACTCAATCCCATGTATGGAGTTCCCGCTAAGATTTTTTCTCTCAAGAGATCCAAAAGCCCTTTATTGTGAAGTCTGTAAAGCAAGTGGTAAGTGTTACCACCTCCAACCAAAAAACCATGAGAATCTTTGATAACTTTTTTCGGATCCTTTTCCAATTCAAGATGTCTTAATTTGACTCCAACATTTTTAAGACTATCTTGGGCTTTTTCAAAGTACTCTGTGGGAGAATAAACTGTGGCTGCGGAGATAAATGTCAGTTCTTGATTGCTGTTCCAAAAACGAGCTATATCTTTTTTACACCATTTGTATAATGGTTCTCCAGAATTGCTTACAAGAAGTAATCTCATTTTAACTTTCTAAAATAGACTTTAATTTTTGCAGTGTCTCTTGAGTAAAAGGTTCTTCAAGCTCACCAGAGTCAACCCACTCATAGTACTCTAATTTAATCGCATTTTTTTCAATAGGTTCGAAAGTGTACCTCACATGGTAGTTACTGTCCTTTTTACTAAAGACAAACATTTTATTTTTCTTAAATTCTGATACTTCATAATTAGACCAATTTCCGCTTTTGTCTTTGTTGCTATAAATAGTCCCTTTTTTGACAGGCAATTTACTTGTCTTTTCGGAAACAATCGAATCTATCCACTTTGGAGTGTTTGTAGGGTCTAAAGTGAACTCAAACACATCTGATACAGACCTATTGATTTTAATTGTTAGACTATTTCGTTTCATAAATACAAAGTTCAGGTTCAGAAACTGCTTCTAACCAAGCTTTAATAAATTTTTCTTTGGAAACTTTTGTATTTGGAGCGTAAGCTGGGTCATGGAAAGTAACCTCGTCATCGCTTATTGCTAACGCTACAACTCTGTGAAGCGAAAAGCCTTCGCGGTCTCTAAGCGTCCTTGAATCAAGAACTACTTCACAAACCTTATCACCGTTCACGGCTTCTTCTAACTGCTCAAATGTGGGATTCTTTCTAACTAGGGAAAAGTTTGGATGTTGAAGCACTTTGCTTATATCAGAAGAGTAAGATTCAAGATCTTTAGAATTTTCTAGATAATAGTTGAATTCTTTTTCGGAAACTGAGTTTTTTAAACTAGCTAGACCGTCTTTAGCCCAGGCTTCATAATCAAGCGTGTCGTATTCTTTTATAAGAATGCCTTTGTCCAGAATCCACAGCCAAAACTTGAAAGCCCACACCACATAACCTTTTTGCCATTGAGATATTTTTGCTAATTGTTCAAAAGTAATATCTGGAAAAAAGTATTTGGCAACCATTGTGTAGCAAGCTAAGGCACAAGATTTCGGATCTGGTTGTTTTACGTAAGGAACTTCAATCATAGGGTGGTTACCTTTTGTTGCGGTTTCCAAGAAATGTCAACAAAGTTAATCACCTTTTCCGCAGGCAGATTATTCATATCGTGTGCAAGCCTACCGGTTTTCTCGTCTGCTTCTTCTGTTTTGTCTACAATCAAATATCCTCTACCAAGAGTGTCAATAATTTCTTCTGTCTCTTTAACTTTGACTAATTCATCATTTTGAACCATGATACAGATGACCTCTGTGGACTTAGGAATCAAATTAGCCTCACTGTGAATCTTTTTATAAGCTTCCATTAAAATTTTAAGATTCTCGTCTGTGTCCCCAATAATAACCCTCTCGTTTGTCGCACCTCTTCTTAGATAGTCGGACCATTGCTCAATAATTGGATCTTTCTCATCTTTGATTTTCCCAGATGTTCCGGCAAGCGATATTAGCCGAAGCACCTTTTGGGCTTTATCAGGTCTTTTTTGGGCAATCTCAATTAGACTATAAAAGATAGCCAAGCCTCCAAAAGAATGGCCGACTAGGTAAATCCCATCAAACATATCCCCCAGTGCTTCCAGTGCAATCAGTGGTTCTATCAACCAATCTGCAATCGAGTAAGAATCCTTATTGCCTAAAAGTAATTGGTTATGTCTTTTAGCCCATTCTTGCTTTTGAGGACAATTGAGATAATTGTTCGAGTGTTCACCATTGATAATAGTTCCGTTGTGTCGTGCTGCAAAAACTGTGAAGTTGTTTTCTAAGAGTTTGTTAAGCCATAGCTTTTCTAAGCGAGAAGATCCATCCCCGGGAAAGCCCGGTTCGAAGATGATTAACTCTTGGCCACCAAATTCGGGGCGATGCAATTTGCCTTCTACAAAGCCACTTTTCGATTTTAGAGTTATCCATTTTGAATCGTGATAACCGGGAAGTTCAATTACACTTTCAGAATCAAAGTAATTGCCAAAATTTCTCGCCTTCACAGAGTTACTTTAGCACTTTGAGGCTAAAAGCTCGAATTTAGACCACAAGTTAGTATAATTCGCCTTGTGCCGAGTACAAACTTATTATTTTCGGAAATTAAAGAGAGGCTGAACGATCAATTGCAATCAATCGACAGTCTCGATACAAAAGCTGGAATAACATTAGGTTTTATAGGTGTAATACTAGCTGGACTTGTAAACTCCGCATGGTTTTTAGACCTACCATATTATTACTTACTTATCATACTAACTCTCATTTTTTTGACAACCTTTTTTATTCTGAGAGCCTATTTAGTTAAAAGTTATAGAAAAGACCCGGATCCAAAAGCATTGGTAGATAAATATGAAAATGAGAACGAAGATAAAATTAAAAAACAACTCATTAGAAATTTTGAGGAATGTTTTAATAAAAACAAAAAGTCTCTTGAAGATAAAAAGGATAACCTTAATTTAGGCTTTACATTTCTGTTTGTAACAGTCATAGCACTAGGGATTATTGTTTTTCTTTCAAATCAAAACATAATTTTAGATAAATCAAGTAAATATAAATTCCATCATAAATGGGGGGTGGTTAAATATGACAGACCCTAATGATGACCAAAATCAACCACGAGATGGAGAAAATGGAATACCGCCTGTAGCCGACCAAGATATTGCATCTAATATAGAAAAGGGAGAAAAATCTGATCCAATCCCAACAGAAGCAGATCAATCCTTAGCTTCATCGCAAGTTGCAAACGAGGGAGAACAAGAGGTGATTAAATAAAGAGCAGCATATGATTGGAACTTTAGAACTCAAATCAAGACCTCTGAGATTAGGATTTTTAGTTGACCCTGCTAAATCAAGAGCTATAAGAGAAGCGATTGAGCTTAATTCGATTATTTGGGCAGGAGCTTACAATCCTATAATCCCAGTTTACAGAAGGACATCGAGCATTTGGAAAGACCCTTTCAAAGCTCCAAAAGCCAAAGATATTGCTAGAGGCTACATTGAGGCTTTCGATCCTGACATACTTGTTGAATGCAGTTCTAACTTGCCGGATTACATTAAAACTTTAGGTTTGCCTCTAATCAAGGCACACGATATTTGGAAAATTCACGCTACAAGTTATCAAGGTGATAAATTTAACCCAAAATATGGAATAAGCATTTTTGACATTTTCAATCTTATCTATCAAGAGCATTTTAGGTACCAAGAGAAGCATCCTCCAAAAGTGATTATTCCTAAGCTTCCGAGAGTTAACAACTTATTTTGGATAAGTGTATTTGGCAACTTACCCAAAAATGTTGCCCAAAAGATCAGTAATGACTATAAAGAGGCATTGGAGATCGAAGAACCAAAAATTGTGCCATCTGAATTACAAACTAATTTAAAAGGAAACATATTATTTCCTAGGCGATTAACACAGTACGATCTCTCTTTTAGAAAGAGATCAGGATTTAGGAACGAAGACTGCGTCTTTTTCATGGACGCAACAAAAAATCTAGACATTATTGATTACTGGAATTTGCGTGCGTTGGGAAGACAAGTTATTCCAGCCCCGAAACAATTTTTGAAAGAAAAATCACTGAGAGAAATAATAATAAATTTCGTTAAATCATCACGAAAACCTTTACGTAACAATCCTCAAATTTACAATCATGCGACTTTTATACGCAGTCGAAACACTACAATGGACGACATGCAAGCGTTCGCCAAATCTTTGGAGATAAAAAAAGATTCGAACGATAAATCTGATGAGAGTATGCTTTCATTGCAACATTGGTATCCAAGAGTTTGGGATGACTGGGCAAGAAGTAAAGATGGAGCAGAAGCTGACGAGATTTATCACGAAGAAAAGGAAGTGGATTTAACAGATGACAAAGACAGTGTCAGGATACGTTTCATACTACCCAGTTTTGTCTCAAGATATGGTGGCTTTGAAGAGCCCCGCTTTGCAAATGAAATTAACTTTAGACTTTACGGAGCAGACAAAATGTACGCTCAGGTATTTCCAAAAAGCGATGGCGAAAACTTTATTCGAACTATTTCCGGAATCTACTCACTTGGGAATGAGTGGAGGGTTGGAAGAAATGGGTTAATAAGACAAATTCAGCACAAAAATGTTGAAAACTGGAATTTTCCACTGGCACAAGAAGTGTTTTCCGCTTGGATGAAAGATTTGGGTTGGGAAGTAAAAATTTCAACGCCAGGCTTATTAGCAAGGCAAATTTACTCACAATTAGGTGGTTCATTGAGAACTTTAGCAAATGAGAAGCTACTTAAACTTTTTGAGAAAATGAACAGTGGGAGCAGTGAAGGAACTGGACTAAGTGTGGGTGAGATTAAAAATCAGCTAAGTAAAAGCCTATATGACTACTTAATATCTCTAGGCGTATTCAAGACAACAATAAAAATTCAATGCCCAAACTGTCAAAGGCACTCTTTATATTCGCTAGAGTCTATAAGCGAAAATCTATCTTGTCCAAAGTGTCTTAATGATTTTAAAGCGATTGGAAATATAGATTCAGGGGGATGGCATTATAAAACAGCTGGTCCTTTTAGCCTTCCAAATTATGCTGACGGAGCGTACACAGTACTAATTACTATTAGCTTTTTTGAACACAATATGCACAGCTTGAGAATTACTCCAGCCTTGAGCTTCGAGGCAGTAGATAGCCAAAATAAAGTTTTAGAAGCAGACTACGGCGTGCTTTGGCGAGACTCTATTTTTGGAGAAACTATGGAGGGGATTATATTTGGTGAGTGTAAAACATTCGGTGATTTTCAGCAAAAAGACTTTGATAAGATGAGAAATCTAGGGGAAAAATTTCCCGGAGCAATCTTAGCGTTTTGTACCTTAAAAAAAGACTTGAAAAAAAGTGAAATTGTAGGAATTACAAAAATAGCTAAAGCGGGCAGAAAAATGTGGAAAAACGAAAGACCAAAAAATCCTGTGCTTGTTTTAACTGGGAATGAACTATTAGGGTTGCATGGCCCTCCGTATTGCTGGAATGACAAACATGGTAATAAATACGATCGTGCTTATAGTCTTTTAGATGTTGCGGATGTCACACAACAGATATATCTTAATCTCCCATCTTGGCAAAGCATATTGCATAAAAAAATTGACGAGAAAATAAAAAGAAGTCAAGAAAAATTAAGCAAGGTGCAACCAGTAACTTCTCAAGCTTCATCAAAATAAAGATATAAAAAAGCTACCCCAACAATCTAATCGGCTTTCGAAAATTTGACAACAGACTGTTTTCTGCTACGCTTAAATCATACCTAAACTAAATAAAGATTAGGTTGATATGACAATGTAAATGGAGATTAAGATGTTAAGAAAAACAAGTTCTAGAAAACCTCTTGTTCTGCTTTCTCAGAAGGAAATCATCGAAAGAATCAATAAATCCACTCGAAACTCCTATAAATACTTCAGCCTTCTTGGCTGGAAAGGAATAGTACGTGGATAATCTTGCTTTGGTTAAGAAAAATCAGCTTCAAAGGATTATTTTTCCTCCTCAGCAAACAAACAACAATTTTACTCATCCTCCACTCATGATTTTTGACTGTATGGACATTTCAGAAAATACTCGGAATGAATATCAATACAGGCTCAAACCATTCATTTCATTCATTCAATCAGGTGGATTCAATCGAAACAGCTATTTGGAGTACAAGAGGCAACTGTCTGAGCGGACAGATTTAAGTGTCAGTTCCAAGAATAAGTACCTAATTGTGGCAAGGATATACTGCAAAGAACTGAACCGGCAAGGATTTATGCCAACAGATATTACACAAAATGTTAAATCATTTCAGCAGTCTCGAAAGCACAAAAAGGATGGGATGACAGATGACGAGGTACGGAGACTCCTAGAACGAGTCCAAACATTTGATAAGAATTACGATTCGTGTCGCAAAAAGGCACTTCTCAGCCTCTTGATACTTCAGGGACTTCGTCAAATTGAAATAGTGAGACTTAATGTGAATGATCTTGATTTTGCCTCACAAACCGCATTTATTCAGGGTAAGGGTAAAGATGATAAGGAAATGATTGACCTGCACCCAGTTACAGTTGCAACACTCAAGGAACACATTAGAAAGAATAAGATTGCAGACGGAGCGTTATTTGTTAGCACAAGCAATAACAGTAAGAAACAACGACTAACCACTAAATCCATCCGGAACCTTATAAACCCTATTTTGAGATCGCTTGAGATCGACAAGACTGTGCATGGGTTCAGGCACTACTTCACAACAAAGCTGATTCAGTCATATAAGGGAGATTTGCTCACTGTAGCCCAGTACACGAGGCACAAAAGCCTTGAAATGCTCCAAGTGTACAACGACACCATTAGACACAAGGCTGACCTGCCACGCTACTATCAAACATTTAATGGTATTGATTTTGATCGAAAATGAGTGTCCTACTTCCCATAATTTACATTACAAGAAATAAAAAACCATAGTAAAAAATAAGTGAAAACCACCCAACAAAAACTGTTAAATACTCCAATAGAAACAGAGGAACAAAAGTTAGAAAAATATCGAGGTTTTGAGTTAAGGACTAAGAGCGGATACAAGCTAGATGAGGTCGTGAGCGCCCTTCAGAAGGAGATACGCAGGGGAAACGAACTTATGGCCAGCTATTGGGCTTTTGAGTTAAATGATTCCGGTTTTTGGCGTTACTGTTTTCGAAGGTTTCAAGTTATTGCAGGTGAGGACATTGGTCTTGCGAATCCTCAAGCAATGATCCTCGTCAGTAGCACCTACGCCTCATTGCTCCTGCAAAATGCTAAACAAAAGATTACACAGGTCGATAACAACATAATAGGACTTGTAGTCTCTTATCTTTCTAGGTCTGCTAAATCTCGACATATTGACTACCTAGGCGGTGTCATCCTGAAACGCAAGGAGAGAGGGTGGAAACCGGATGTTCCTGAATTCGCAAAAGATGAACACACAGCTGTCGGTAGGGCTATAGGGAAAGACGACAACGAGTTCTTTAGGGAAGGTTCTAGAATAATAAATAAAAAGAACATTCGAGGCGAGGACAAGATTAAAAAAGAGTGTCTAACTCTTTACAGGTTTCATGAAAAAAGAGATGAGAGCCACTTTTAATAAGAACGCTACCCTAGCGTTAAAACTATCTTGTCGATTAGAATTTAAGAAGTTCGTGGACAGGTATTTTCAACGCTCTTGCCAGTTTGTTAATGGTTTTGAGCGTAGGATTTCGCTTCCCGGCTTCAATGGCCACAATTGTTCTCGCGTCAACACCTATTTCAACTGCAAGGTCTATTTGAGACATCTTGAGGCTTTTTCTAAGTTTTTTGACTCTATCGCCCAACTGCTGGTAGTTCATGGCTTTGTTTCTCCTTATTGACAAAATCTGACATAAATGTCATAAAATTGTCGGAACTATATTTCCGAATTAGGCGTGGATTACGTACGAGTAATTTTTAGATGAAAAAGATACTAATTATTGTTGCTATCGGTATTGCACTTCTATTTACAATCGGGGTAATTGCAGCCCTATTTACGGGTGATGGACAAAAGAGTTTTGATCAGGGCAAACAAGATGCTAAGGAACGCATTGAGGGTCAAACACAGGAACAGAGGCAAACCCCCTACACGATAGACGCAAAAGCAGAGGTCGACTCAAACCGCATAAAAGTTTCGGGAACTTCCAACTTGCCAAATGGTGCCATTTTAGACGTTACAGCACAAAGAATGGTTGTTCTCAAGAATGAGACTGAGGAAGTTGCAAGTTTAAAAGGAATGGGTGTTGAGAAAGCCTCTGTTTTTGATGGTACCTTTACAACATCTGTCACACCCCTAGACAGTGATTTCAGGGCTTGGCTTGGCGCTGTGGGAGATGAGGTAACAAGCATAGGACCTAATGTGCTAATTACTGTCAGGTTTGATCCAGCACGTTCACAGCCTTCACAAAAAGAGGAAGTACTCTCAACAGTGGGAGACAACCAGCTACAAATCGAAACCACTGTACGTTTCCCTTTCACAAGGTAAGCAACCCTTTTAGCCCATAAAGAATTGTCGAATTAAGGGGTTGAGTGCCAACGTTGATATCATAGCCCATTAATATGTATGGGTGTTGGATGATGAGGGCCTAAGACGAGTGTGTCCTATAGCTGATATAATTGTGTTGTGACAGATACTGATATTCTAGAGTCATTAACTAAGTCCGTGGGCTTCGTTATGGAGCAAATGGTCAAATGCGGTAAGAAAACTTGCAAGTGTGCTATTGATCCCTCACAACGACATGGACCCTACTATTACTATCGCTTTTGGAAGTTTGAGAATGGCAAATATGTCCGAAAGAAAATGTATATTGACTTCAAAACTTATGAAAAATTAGGAGACGCAATCGAAATATACAGAGGCTTGATCGCAGGTTCTCAGGGTAGCTATAAAATCGATAGAAATAGGGTGATTGAAGCACTGTTAAATAGGACACCTTTCAATAAAGAGGCACTCAAAAATTTTGAGTTCAAAGTGTCAGATGTTTTCAAACTTTATCCCGAAGGTTATTCTACCTCCGACTTGATATAATTCTCATGAAAAAGATGGATATGAATTATGAAAACTTCTCGTGTTGAGATTGAGATTGATGACAATCGTGCCTATACCCAAGTTGCATTTCTTGTAGACATCCCTGCATTTTTAGACGATGTCGAAAAAATTAGAAACAAATATAAGCTGAAAACTCCTTTTGATTTCGGTAATATAGACTCGCTCCGCAATCATTTAGCTGAAATACTCGGTTACACTGTTCAGGATATTAAAAATTCCGACAAACAAAAGGCACAAGATTCAAGCCTAATTTCAAAAATAAACTTCTCTAAAAAGAAAAAAATGGAGAAAGGACTTGAAAAATACAGAAAATTCCAAGACTCGAAAAATAATAGGCTTGAAAAAATTGAAAATAGAGTATCTAAAATGGAGGATAAATTGACCGATGAGATGGAACAAATAAGGAGAAAATATCAGTTTCCGGCTATGTTTGATACAGTCGTTCACCAAGCAGTTTTTTATAATAAGATAACTGGCTTCAAAACAGCCACGACTTGGTTTTTCGAATGGCCACCAAGGTCCTATGAAGCAAAAGATACTGTTGCTCAAAGAGATCACCATATGGTAATTGTTGTTACTCCCTACTCACTGGAAAGGGACGTACTTGAAGCACTTCGAGAATGTAGGACGAAAATCAGAAAACACGTAGAAAGATTTTCTCCGGTTTATCACATGATCGGAAAGGACACTTTTACCAATATCAGAAGGAACCGAGATTGGCATTGGAAACAACTCAATGGGGAAAAATACAATCTGATTTTGGATGAGTGGAACAATATGTGTCCTTATTTTAAAAAGAACGAACAACACCCAAATGGAAAGAAATGCAAATACTGCGATTTAATTGAACAAAATGCGATTGAGCAAGCAGTTTCTAGATACAGAAAAAACCTTCAATTCCCCAAAAACTGACACTTAGAAGGCTGCTAAACAGTCAGTGCCTTCAAGCTAAACAGCATTTATGATTACAGTTGAACTTGCGTAGTTCAATCCAAGGCAAGGCAAGGTAAGGATTCGCTTAGATTCACCACGCAAGTTCATGAATATGAATGATGTAGCTGAATTTCTCACCAAAGACCTGCAAATTGCAGCCTCACTCCTTGCAAGCAATGCAAAACTCCTCCGATTAGATCAAGAAAGCAACTTCTATTGGTTTGTTTTTGAAAACAAATCTCTTTGCGAAAAACTATCAACTGATTATTGGAACAACGAACTTCAAGTATCCGCTAAGTCCTATTCAAACGCACTCAAGGAATTAAAAGATCGCTTGTTTTCGAAAGGTTAAATGAAACACCCAAAAGAATCGAAACGAATGTTAATCAGAGATTTCAAACAAAAGCGTGGGGACGTATATCAAAAAAGGTGCTACAGGATCAATCTCTGTGAAACAGAAATAGGCATACTGAAAGCATCTTTAAAGTATTTCAGAATGTGTGAGCTTTTTGGATATGACTGCTGGTCTGTTGGAGGAGGAAGCGCTGATACAAAGGGCTACTGGTTTTTGTTTGTAACCGGTGATCTCTATGAGGTCTTGGATAACTTATCAGGAGTTAAACCGAATTTCGGGTATTGGGGAAACGTCAAATACATTGGCAGTTTGCTGAATAAAGACATAAAAGAATATCAGAAAAAAGCTAAAAAAATTGAGGCTGAATTTGGACGTTCTATATTCGATTTAGAACTTGACGCTCTGAACAAAAAAACTCAAGAGAAAACCAAACATGAACACCGAGCACAAAGCAAGGTCAGTAGGGTGAATGACATGACAAGAGACAAAATGATCGATGAATTAACCCTACTTTTTGGATGGAAAGGTTTTGACAACTATTCAGACTCCGAGTTGAAAGACAAACTTGAGAATTTTCTTAGTAAAAAACGGCAGGAGGAGAATGAATAATACATTCAAATCACTGAGTATTGACCAACTAATTGAAACTTTGGGCTTAACCATAAAAAAAGATGACACCAACAAGCTGGTTACTTTTTTAGGTTTGCTCTCGGCTTATACGGAAAACTCCCAGTTTAATATATCTTTTAATGCACCAAGTTCGACAGGTAAGTCATACATTGGAATTGAATTGTCTTTCTTGTTTCCCAAGGAAGATGTAATTAAGATAAGTTATGCATCCCCGACAGCCTTTTATCACACTGGAGTTTGGAATAACGAAAAGAAAATTTTGGAAGTTGACCTTGAGCGTAAGATCTTAATTTTCCTAGACCAACCCCATAACCAACTTCTGCAACGTCTGCGACCGCTATTATCACATGACGAGAAAGAAATACGATCAAGAATCACAGATAAGACCGAGAAGTATGGCATCCGGACAAAAGAGGTTGTTATTCGAGGATTCCCTTCCGTAACCTTTTGCACAGCAGGCCTTCGGATCGACGAACAGGAAGCAACACGAATGTTTTTGCTGTCGCCGGAAATAAGCCAGGAAAAGATAAAGGAGGCTATAGACACAAAAATTTCTAAAGAGGCTGACCCTGAAAGTTTTCGAAAGTGGCTAAATGAAAACTCCGAGAGACAACTTTTGATTGAAAGAATCCAAGCAATAAAGAGCGAAAACATTACAGAAATAAAGATAGGTTCTTCGAGAAAACTTGCCGATGCTTTTTATCACAGAAATGCTGCACTTAAACCCAAACACGCAAGAGATATTGGCCGCATATGTTCTCTTATAAAGGTTTTAGCATTGTTAAATCTATGGTTCAGAGAAAAGGATGAATCCACCATTATTGCCAACGATAATGACATTCAAAATGCTTTGGACCTTTGGGACAATATTTCGGAAAGCCAAGAGTATAATCTTCCTCCTTATGTCTATGACTTCCACAAAAATATCTTAGTTCCTCTATTTAATGAAAAGAATAGTGAGTCTGACAGTGTTCTAGGGAAGCAAGGTTTAACAAAGCAAGAGATACTCCAAAAACACTACCAGGCTTATGGTAGGTATTTACCTGACTGGCAGTTCAGGCAAGAGATTGTCCCAATGTTGGAAACTGCCGGACTTTTGACTCAAGAGAAGGATGACCTTATCGATAAAAGGAAAATCCTTTACTACCCCACAGTACCACTCACAATACACCAAGACACAAACAATAGTGAGTCAGAGGGTGTGGTAAATGAAATAGATTCTGATAAAGAACTATTTTTAGACGCGGTTGAGTCTACATTGGCGGAGGGAAGTAATGCTAACTCAAGGAGAAGTTGAAAAGTTTAAAAGCCTGGTTTTAGAAATTTATGGCAAGCAGCTTACAAATGAAGAAGCGGAAAATCAAGGATCACGCCTGATTCAATTATTTGAACTCATCTTAAAAAAGGAAAAGGAAGCAATTAACACTATAAATTCCGAGCAAAAGGTGGTACAAAATGAATATAGATGAAGATGATATGAACGATTTTACTCTTGGATACCTTAGAAAGTCAGAGGAGGACAAAAAGCGACAAGTTCTATCCCTTAATGACCAAGCGACAGAATGTGACAAACTAATTCAAGATTATGCTCTTACTTTAGTAGTTCCCTATTTCAAGGAAGAAAAATCAGCCAAAGTTGCTGGGAAAAGAATTGAGTTTTACAAAGTGGTTGACTTAATAAAGGCTGGCAAAGCGAAGGTTATTGTTTGTTGGGCAGCTAATCGTTTAGCAAGAAACGTCAAGGACGGAGCGGAGATTATAGACCTTGTTCAAAACAAAGGATTGAGGATTATTACTCCATATACCCAGTACGATTACTCAAACTGGTTTATGTTGATGATTGAGTTCGGAATGTCCACAGACTACTCCTTGAAGCTCTCAAAGGATGTTAAACGGGGTTTGATGTCGAAAGTAGCTAAAGGTATCAGACCAGGTTTAGCTCTCTTGGGTTACGTCAATGTCGGGGAGATAAAAGGAGAAAAAACCATTGAGAATGATCCTCAAAGGTTTGATCTTTGTAAGAAATGGTGGGAGATAATGCTGACCGGCAAGTACACCCTTGAGCAGTCTTTGAAGAAAATAACTAAATTGGGACTCAGAAATAAAAAAGGCAAGAAGATTTCAACTACTGCCGCTTACAGATTTTTCCACGATATTTTCTATGCTGGATACTTTCAGTGGTTAGGAGAGATACATAAGGGAATCCATAACTCTATGATTACCCTTGAAGAGTTCAACAAGGTTCAAAAGATTATAACTGGTAAATTTAACGGTAGATATGAACACCCACGGGAGGTAAAACCCGCACCGCTGGCCGGGTTTATTAAATGCGGTGAATGTGGAGCCACGATTACATCTGACCGTAAAGTTAAGAAATATGTAAATGGTACATCTCAAGAATTCAGGTGGTACCGATGTAAGAAGAATAAAACCACTATGTGTACCCAAAGAGCCTATTTAACATCGGAGAACTTGGATGAGCAGGTCAGAGTATACATTAACAACCTGGAGCTAGACCCCGGATTTATTGATTGGGTCAAAGCTGTGCTTAGAAGGAGAAACAAAGAGGAGTTTATGTTTGACCGCAAACAAAGAGAACAGGCGACCAAACATTTGCAGGAACTCAGTAAGGCAAAGGAGACTGTGTATGGGATGAAAATTGACGGCCTTTACGCAACGGAAGCCGATTATAAAAAAAGGATTGGGGAAATTCTCAAAGAAGAAGTTGACGTTAAAGAGAGAATGAACTCTGACAGGCTATCCTACTGGGAAAAAGTTATCGATGACACACTAAACTTTGCCACAAGGATACTGGAGCTGTTTAACAGCAAAGACCCAAATATTAAACGGATGGTACTTCAAATTTTGGGGTCGGACTTAAAGTTAAAAGATAAAAAACTGTATCTTGAGGCTAAAAGTGTCTTTGTATTCCTAAGAAACAGACAAAACCAACTTTTTGAAGAGAATGGTCTGGTCGGACTCAGAGAAATGCCGTTAGAACAAGCTAATCAGGCAAAAACTGCTCCTCCATTATCACTTGGAGCGGGAGACGGGCATCGAACCCGCGACCTTCTACTTGGCAAGCAGACGCTCTACCACTGAGCTACTCCCGCAATGTTGAGTTACACTCGACCGCGCGTCGAGTATTATAATGCAAAAAGGTTGTAAAGTTAATAGCTATGGCAGTTTGTGATAAAATTTATGTCCAAGAATGCAGGTGTGGTGGAAAGAGCGCATCGCAATATGAATTGTGAATTGGCAGACCCCGCACAGTAAATATGCGGAGCAAGCGCGCCGCGGTGCTGGAAAGATTCGTTTTTGTGCTTGCACAAAAAGTGACAGACAGGCAAAACAAATTGGCCGAAGTGGCGGAACCGGCAGACGCGCAGCGTTCAGAGCGCTGTGAGCATTTTGCTCGTGGAGGTTCGACTCCTCTCTTCGGCACCACGTCAAACGTGGTTAGTCGAGTTTGCTCGACACACAATGGCCGAGGTGGTGGAAAGAACGTTCACTAAAGTGAAGTGATAGACACGCAGAATGTATGGGCCGGTGGCGGAATAAATTCGTTTTTGCTTTTGCAAAAAGTGATATACGCGTATGCCGAGGTGGTGGAACTGGTAGACACGCAGCCTTGAGGGGGCTGTGCCGGAAACGGTGTGCAGGTTCGAGTCCTGTCCTCGGCACTATTTGATATTATATAAAGGAGTTTAAGGATCCGTAGCTCAGTTGGGCCCGGCCTTTCCGGCCGTAGGCCCAGGGGCTGGCGCG
>Ga0209541_10006311_pt1 | contig 20259 bp, 26 predicted proteins | sample RifCSPlowO2_01_FD_184027 | JGI IMG/M metagenome (GOLD analysis project Ga0209541, IMG submission 184027) | Groundwater microbial communities from Rifle, Colorado - Rifle CSP2_plank lowO2_0.1 (SPAdes) (version 2) | ecosystem: Environmental > Aquatic > Deep subsurface > Groundwater | place... | reverse complement strand
TTTTGGATCATTTTATTTTTAATTTTTTATTTTATTGATTTTTTTATTTATTGAAAACTATTTTTATTGGATTTTCATTATTGCAATTTTTTATTATTATTTTTAATTGATATCATTTTAACATTTTGACAAACTCATCAAATAGGAACTCCGTATCTGTTGGTCCAGGATTGTGTTCTGGGTGCCATTGAACAGACATAAACGGCTTTGTTTTATGCTTTATTCCTTCATTTGTCCCATCATTTGCGTTGACAAAAAATTCCTGCCAATCTTCATCCAATGATTTCATGTCAACAGCAAAACCATGATTTTGAGTTGTTATATAACAGCGCTTAGTTCCAACTAAAGTACAAGGTTGGTTTTGCGAGCGATGCCCGTATTTCAGCTTGTAAGTGTCGCCGCCTGCAGCAAGGCAAAGCAGCTGGTTGCCAAGACAAATTCCGAATGTTGGAATATTGTGCTTCATTGCCCTGCCTATGTTGTAAATTGTTTCCTTGCACATTTTAGGGTCGCCAGGACCGTTTGAGATGATTAATCCGTCAAAGAAATCTGTGAGAAAGTCATAATCATAAGGGACCCTGACAACAGTTAGGTTTCTTTTTATCAAATTCCTTATAATGTTGTTTTTGATCCCGCAGTCGACAACAACAACTTTTTTATTATTTTTATTTTCATTGTATATTATTGGTTCCTTGATAGAAACTTCTTTCACTATATCAATTGTGTTGGGGTCATAGGAAGGAACATCATCGTCATTGACTATTATTCTGCCAAGCATTGCGCCATTTTCCCTTAATGTTTTAGTCAGTTTTCTAGTATCAATTCCATAAATTGCCGGAATATTTTCTTCTTTCAGCCACTCTGCAAGGCTTTTCTTTGCATTCCAGTGGGAATATTCAAAAGAATAATCGGATATAACTAAAGCTCGAACTTGTATCTTATCCGATTCAAAATTTTTTAATAAATCATGTTCTGTTTCTTTTCCAGGAACACCGTAATTTCCAATTAACGGGTAAGTTAAAACAAGAATTTGCCCTTTGTAGCTTGGGTCTGTCAATGATTCGGGATAGCCAACCATGCCTGTGTTGAATACAACTTCTCCTGAAACACTATTTTCAGAACCAAAAGAAAAGCCCTTGAACTCTTGACCGTTTTCTAGAATTAGTTTGGCTTCCTTATTCAAATGCATATTAAAAAAAAGTAATAATCTAAAGGTATTAATAAAGGTTGCGGTTGGTAAATAGTCAAATTGATTATATTCTCTTAAATGAGGACGGCAAGCTTGCAATATGAGTGGCTACTTCATCTGCTCGTGAGTAAACCGATACAATCGGTTGTTTACTGACTGGCTGCAGAAATCTAAACAGATGAACAAAATAATCTATTGCCTCGTTCCCGTGTACTATTCTCTTAGTTCTTCTGATGTCACTTTTAGTCGTATATATAGCATCTGCTTCTTCGTCACTTGTTCTTAAACCTGCAGGCATTGAAATTTTTGCGTCTGGATGATATTTTTTAGTGAGATAAGCGTCTATAATCCTAGCGAAATTTATCAATTCTTTAAGATAACCATTACCTCTGTGTTCTGTTTGTATCCCTATTTTATCGTATAGGATAAACTCAAACCCATTTGGGGTCCTTACCCTAAATGCCAGCAATAAACCGGCAATCCGATCATAGTTGTTTCCATTTGTCTCAGCTCTTACTTTTGCTTTCTCTCTTTTCTCAGTATCGACTAGCAACACCATATATTCAAAATTTTTCCAAAGTGGCGATTGCCTGTAATCAGGCAGAAGTTCCATCTCTCTGTCACGAAAAAACTCATTTATTCTAGATTCAAGACCTGCCTGTAATTCTGGCGTAACAACAAATCCGTTCTCATCTTTAACAAATTTTTCCAAAGCCAGCCCATTCATTGGTTTTGTAGACAGGGGGCGCAAAAGTGCGAGGTCACCAAAATGTCTTTCATCAGGCGGCTCTACAGTATGATCAGAAGATAAAACATCCAAATTAAAAATACCCATGCTACATAAAAATTTTTATCAATTTAAAAACCTAACGCCCCACTTAAAACTAAATTAGACAAAAATGTCCAAAACAAAACATTTAAAAAGTTGACTTGATTTTTAATATTTTAATTTGAAATAAAAACAAATAACATAAAAACAAACAAAAATGCTAAACATCACCAAATTGACCGAAAGCTACATTTTAGAGCACCCCTCAATTAAGGATTGCTTAAAAAACGGATTAATAAACTATTCCTCTCTATCCAGGAAAATTGCCTTAGAATTAAATCTAAACTTAAAAAAGAATTTTGACGCCATCTTAATAGCATGCAGACGGCTTAAAAGAAAACTGAAAAAGGAAGAAGCGTTCGAGAGCAAAATCTTAAAGATACTGAAGCACAGCAAAATTGAAATCAAAAACAAAATAGTTGCTATAGTGCTGGAAAAAGACATATTCTTTGGAAATTTGATTAATTTAGAAAAGGAGATTAAAAAACAAAAAGAAATTTTTAGAGTAATTGAAGGAGTTTCAGGAATTACAATAATAACAATAGAGGATTTTGTTGATTTAATAAATAAATATTTTAAGAACAAAATAATCCTTGAAAACAGAAATCTTGCTGAAATCACAATCAAAAGCCCAAAGGAAATAGAAACAACTCCAGGCACATATGCTTATTTATGCTCTTTATTTGGAGAAAATAATATAAATATTGTTGAGACATTAAGCTGCTGGACTGACACAATATTCCTTGTTAATGAAAATGATGTTGGAAAAGCAATGAGTTTGTTGAGGTTTTGATTGTTTCATTCACAAGCTAAAATAAACTGAACCATCACTTTCAATTCTCAAATCTCTGTAAGGTTGTCCAGTGAAATCCCCTGGACTTAAACTGCCTATTGGCTTTTTCCCATCAATATAGCTTTGGGCTTCCTGAAATGCCTTCTCTGGAGGCAAGGATTTTAAATGATTATGAAGGGCAGTTAGCAATCGGAAAGTTTCGCGGTCTACACCTTCCATCACACGCTTGATCGTCATTTCAAGCGGCGATAATCTTGATGCTTTTTTTATTTCTTTATATACAGCAGACAATGCCAATGCTGCCGCACTTAACCCAAAAATAGCAATATAATACTTTTTATTCATTTGACAATCCCTTTCTCTTCCAAATAATGCCCGAGTTTTTCCTGCTTTGTTTTAAGATACTTTTTATTGATTTTATTTGGCTTTATGACGATTGGAACTCTTTCAACAATTTTAAGCCCATATTTCTCCAATCCTTCTATTTTTCTTGGATTGTTTGTTAGCAATCTTATTTTTGATAGTCCCAAGTCAGCAAGTATTTGAGCTCCGATTGTGTAGTCCCTTGCGTCTGCCTTGAAACCAAGCTTTAGGTTTGCTTCAACTGTGTCCATTCCATGATCCTGGTAATGATAAGCAGCAATTTTATTCATCAAGCCTATGCCCCTTCCTTCCTGTGCCATGTAAAGAAGAACTCCCCCATGTTTTGCAATAACTTCAAGCGCTTTTTCCAGCTGCGGGCCGCAGTCACACCTCAATGAGCCAAGCGCATCGCCTGTAAGGCACTCTGAATGCACTCTGACAAAAACATTTTTTTTGTCTTTTACATCGCCTTTAACCAAAGCAAGATGCTGCTCCTTATTGCAGTCTTCGTAGCAAATGACCTTGAAATTGCCGTATTTTGTAGGAAGATCTGCTTCTGTTGTTTTCCTGACTAATCTTTTCATTCAAAAAGCGGTAATTGATTTTTATTTAAATATTTTCTTGATTAAAAAAGCAATATTTATATATTTGAAAAGATTTGATATCTTTATGGAAATAAATAAGACAATACTTATAGCTGTGTATGTTGTTGTAGCATTGTATTTCCTGTACAGATTGTTCTTTAGAAAAAGCCCTTACCGGGATGATTATGAAAAATTATACAATGAAATACTTACATCTGACAAGCACAAGGTTAAGGGGCAGTATGACAAGGAAGAGTAAGTTTAACTTGCTCTTATTTTAAAGCTAAAAAACAACCATAACAAGAACAAAACCAAAGACAGTATTGTTACAAACCTAACTAAGTTCTTATCGTTGCCAAAGCCAAATGGAATAAAACCTATAAAGCCGCCAATTGCTATTTTTGTATTTGAAGCTGCTTCTTTAGAGCCTTTTAATACACCAAAGAACACTATAATAAAACCTATGATTATTAACAAAACTCCAAAACTGATTAGCTGCTCCATTTTAAGAGGCATATTGGCTTGATATATAAATAAACACTTAAAAGTTTTCTATTTCTGAACATATATTTTCTAGTTCATATTAAAACCGAAAGGTATATAAATATGTAATATACAAAAAGGTATACTAGTATATCTATGAATAAATAGAATATACTAGGGTTCAAAAAAGAGACAGAAAACGCAGGTATCGAAAGCGAGCGAACTCGTTTCACTCGTTCACATCTACCTTGCAACCTTGAAGGCAAAGAAACAATCTGTTTGAAGCCTTGTAAGAATCTGCCTCTTTTTTGAGACTTTGGATAAGGAAACTACCCCTTGAAGTAAGAGGCCTAAATGGAACCTGAGCTTGAAACTTTCAGAGAGAATGTGGATTCATGGATAAAGCAAATAAGGAGAGAGTTTGCCGACTTCTCTGATCTGCCTTCAGTCGTAAACGAAAACACAGACAATATCCAGCACAATTACGAACTAATCTATGAACTAAAAGACGAGATTGAAGAATTAAAGCAGGAAATAAATGCTTTAAAATTAATCCAGATAATAAGCCTCAAGCAGAAGATGAACCAGAAGGCAGAAGAGCAGACACATACTTGATAATCTAAGTTTTCTATATTTTTAATGCCAAAATAAAGATAAAAATATAAACAGTGTTTGCTAACAATTTGTGCATGGCTTTGGTGGAGTCTTTTTCCGGCATAAGGGGAATATACGATAAAGATTTAACAGAAGCTGTAGCAGTGAGGTACGCTTATGCCTATTATTCTTTCTTAAGGAATAAATCCAAGAAAAACAATCCGACAATTGTTATCGGCATAGACACCAGGCCATCTGGGGTACGATTAAGCGACTCTATTATGGGCATTTTAGACTGCAACTTTATTGACGCAGGAATTGCACCAACTCCAGCGATTGAATTTGCAGTCAGACACTTCAATGCTGATGGAGGCATTATAATCACAGCATCCCATAACGAGCCGTACTGGAATGGCTTCAAATTTTTGGGCAATGACGGCGCTATATTAAGCGAAAAGGACATGAACGTTGTTATTAATGATTTCAGGCTTAAAACACTTCCAAATTTCCATAAAATACAAGACAGAAAAATACTTGAGAAGAATACTGAGCTAATGAAAAAATATACGGAATTCCTGCTGAAAGTTATTGGTAAAAAAAATACTGAAAACATAAAAAATTCAAATCAAAAGATTGTTATTGACCCGAACGGAGGGACAGCGGCAATTGCAAAAAAGATCCTAGAGCAGATTGGTGTGGATGTCGTTGGGGTTAACATGCCTTATGGCGAATTTAAAAGGGCAATCGAGCCAAATGAAGACTCATTGATTTACCTGAAAAACATAATTGATGACAATAAAGCTGATTTTGCAGCAGGTTTTGACTGCGATGCCGACAGGGTAGGGATTTTACTGAATAATGGACAGCTATTATCAGGTGACTATATCCTTGCATTAGTTGTGGATGAGGTTTTATCAAGTTTAGACAATCCAAGAAATAAAATAATTGCCATTAACAATGCAACTTCCCATGTTGTCAGGGATGTTGCAAAAAAATTTGGCGCTAAAATAAGGGAAGTTGAAGTGGGCGAAATAAATATTGTTGAGGAAATGCACAAGTCAAAAGCAGTTTTAGGGGGAGAAGGTTCTAGCGGCGGAGTTATAATCCCGCCATCAAAATGCAGGGATGGGATTTTGACTTTGTTAATGGTTTTATCAGCAGTTGCAAAACGAGAAAAAAGGATAGAAAACATAATTGAAGAACTCCCAAAATATTACACCCTAAGAAGAAAGATGGAGTTTGACAAAACAAGGCACGACAATATCAAAAAATATTTAAAAAATCATTACTCAAAAAAAGATTTTGAAGTCAAAGAAACAAATATAAAAGGCAGCTTAAAAATTTTAACTGGCAAAAACTCATTTGTTTGGTTCAGGGCGTCAAAAACAGAGGACAATATTTTCAGGATAATCACCGATTCCGACAAAAAGGAAGAGGCTGAAAAGCTGATGAAAGAGGCTGTTGAGGTTTTTAATAAGGCAAATGAAAGAAAATAAATTTATTAAAAAAATAGAATCAGAGTTATTAGCAACCTTATTTGATTATGTAGTTCCATTTATAAATAAAAAAATCAATATTAAACCAACACAAAAAGAAAAAGATTCAAAAATAAATAATCTTGAAAATATTCTAAATAACCCAAAACCAAAAATAGATTTTAAAGACATAAGAGAACTGGAAGCAATTTTATTTAAAAATTTAAATGAGGGTATTAAAATTAATAAAAATATTGGAATTAACTCCAAAAATATCTTCTATTCATTAGATTTAACAAGAAAGAAAAACAATGATGAAAAATCCAATAAATATTCAATTTCAATAAATTACGAAGAAAATCAAAATGAAGATAAACTCAAAATATCAGTAAAAGGAGTTGGAAAAGGGGTTTATTCTACCGAAATAACCAATAAAAAAGAGACAAAAGATAAAGTTGCCCCTTACAGCGTCAAAATTTCTTATCAGGACAATTATGCTGAAGAAAGACTGCATATAACATACAAACAGCAATTAAAAAATTATATGCAGCAGCATATTGAGAGCAAGGAGGATATGACTAACAGGGTACCCCTTAAATGGCTTAACATTCTGCCGGAAACAATGATGGGCGGTGTTCTTGGGTTTACATATCTTGGCGACAATTCCATGGGAAGAAGGGCAGACTTGACAGGAAAAACAGCGAGAATGGTTGATATCCATGAGAGCATACATACACCAGACGAATACGAGACAAGAGTTTTGACGAGCTGGATAATGGAAAAAACGAAATTGAAATATGTTAAATAAAAATCATTAAATCCATTTTCTCAAAATTGCCGAAACCTTTATATAGACAAAATAGAAATTAAATCTTATGGGAATAAAAGTGCTGTATCAAAAGGGAATTTTTAAGCCTTTAGATAAGATAAGGGGTATTAAGGAGGGGGAAGAGCTAGAGATACATATTGAGCGCCATGAGTGGAGTAAACTTGCAATGAAAAATCCTTCTTTCGATTTCCTGAAGAGTGAACAAGATATCTATACTAAATCTGATATAGTTAAGCACGAATGAAAAGAGGAGATATTGTTTTAGTTAAGTATCCTTTTACTGATTTTTCAAGTGAAAAGCTTAGACCTGCACTTGTTCTTTTGCCAGAGGATGAAGAAGGAGATTTCTTATTAGCATTTATAACCAGTGCTGTTATAAGAAAAAGCCCTTTTGATATTAAACTTTCAAAAAATGGAACGGGTTTGCATAAAGATTCAACTTTATGCCTAAAAAAGATAATGGCTGTCCATAAGTCACTTGTATTAGGGAAAATTGGCAATGTATCTGTTGAGCAATGGAAATTCATTGAAACTACACTAAGTAAAATGTTAGGTTTTTAATAAAAATTTTCCACAAACTTTAAATCTATCGAATTTTCCTGTTGTTCTATGACGAAAGTTAATTTCATCACTCAGGGGTGCAGCAGCAATTCAAGGGAATCTGAAATAATGATGGGTTTATTAGATAATTCTGGTTTTGATGTTGTTAGTGATGAAAACATATCAAATATTAATGTCATCAACATATGCACAGTAAAAGGTGATACAACAGCTTTAAGAGAAATCAGAAGACTAAAAAAATTAAATTCAGGTAAAAAATTGATTGTTGCGGGATGCATAACTGAAAGCATTGTGCCAAAAATAAAAAAACTCGATGAAAATATAAGCTTTGTAAACACGCATAATTTTGGCAAAATATCAGCTGTTGTCGAGAATTCATTGAATGGGAATGTTTTGGAATTGCTCGATAAAAAATACGAGCAGAAAGTAAACTTACCTTCAATAAGAAAAAATCCTGTTGTCGGCATTGTTACAATTCTGAACGGCTGCAATTACTTCTGCACATTCTGCTCCACGAAATTGGTAAAAGGAAAACTGTTTTCCTACCCGATGGATGCTATAAGGCAGGATGCAAAAGAGCATTTAAAATCCGGATGCAGGGAAATCTGGATTACCTCAAATGACACAGGCGCTTACATGGTCGAGCAGGACGGAAAGCAAAAGATAGTTGAGTTATTAAAACAAATATTATCTATTCCAATAGACTTCAAATTAAGGCTTGGAATGATGAATCCTGGCAACACAATTACAATTTTAGATGAATTGATTGAAATTTATAAAAATCCCAAAATGTTCAAGTTTTTGCATATCCCCATACAAAGCGGAAATGATGGAATATTAAAATTAATGAATAGAAAATATACTGTTGAGAATTTTTTCGATGTTGTTAATGAATTCAGAAAAAATATACCCGAAATCACGATTTCAACTGACATTATTGTGGGTTTTCCTTCTGAAACAGAGGAACAATTTGAAGATTCATTAAATCTATTAAAAAGAATAAAACCCGATGTACTAAACCTATCACGATATGCTGTAAGGGAGGACACAATCGCAGCGAAAATGAAACAATTGTCGACAAACACATTAAAGCAAAGGTCAAGGACAATGACAAATATGTATAGAGAAATTGCACTTGAAAACAATAAAAAATGGATTAACTGGCAGGGTAAAATATTGATTGATGAAAAAGGCAAACATGATTCGTGGATTGGAAGGAATTATTGCTATAAGCCAGTTGTTGTTAAAGGTGATTTTAATTTGGGAGATGAAATCGAGGTAAAGATTGTTGATGCAACAAGCTTTGATTTGAGGGGAGAGCTAACAGAACCTTATATTAATTCTCTCAATTCTAGAAACTTATCAGTTAAATTCAACCCTTCAGCAACAGGCTTGTATGTTACGTAGCCTTTATATGTATTAACACCTTTAGCAAACCCTGCATCATTTTTTACAGAATTAATAAATCCCTCATTTGCTAGTTTTAGAACATAAGGCAAAGTTGCATTTGTCAATGCGATTGTTGATGTTCTTGGATATGCTCCTGGCATGTTTGTCACACAATAATGTATTACTCCATGCTTGACAAAAACAGGGTCAGAGTGCTTTGTTGGCTTTGATGTTTCTATGCATCCTCCTTGGTCAATGCTTACGTCAACAATCACGCTGCCTTGCTGCATTGACTTAACCATCTCTTCTGTTACAACATGAGGAGCTTTTGCGCCTGTAACCAAAACAGCTCCAACAACCAGGTCAGCGTCTTTGACATGCTTTGCTATATTTTCAGGAGTTGAAAGTAGTATATGTGACTTTTTTCCTATCAATTCACGCAGATTATCCATCCTCCCCTCATGCCTTCCAAACAAGTAAACATTTGCTCCAATTCCATAGGCAGTTTTAGCAGCATGCCTACCAACAACACCATCTCCGATTATCACAACCTTACCATAAAAATTCCCTAGAACCTCACCAAGCATCATTCCTTTCCCATTGTTGAATTTTGCGAGATAGTAAGAACCAATTGTTACAGCCATATTGCCTGCAACTGCGCTCATCGGCGCAAGCAAAGGCAGCCTGTGATAGTTATCCTCAATAGTTTCATAAGCGATAGAAGTTGTTTTTTTGTTTAGTAAGTTAATTGTCAATGATTTTTCAACTCCAGCAAGATGGAGATAGGTAAATAAACTTGATTTTTCATTTAAAAATCTGTACTCATTTTCTAAAGGTTCTTTAACCTTGACAACTAAATCGCATTTCCATGCTTCTTCAGCAGAAACAATTTTTGCCCCTTGTTTCTGATAATCCGAGTCGGAAAATCCAGAGCCAATGCCTGCATTGCTTTCAACAAAAACATTGTGGCCATGAGAAACAAGCTGCTTAGCGCCATCTGGAGTCAAAGCAACCCTGTTTTCCTTGTCCTTGATTTCTTTTGGAATGCCTATTAGAATTTTAAATCACCCAGTTTATGGTTAATTTTTTATGTGCAATGAAAATGAATGTACTAAAATAAAATAATATTCCTATTTTATCCCAAATGTCTTGTTAGTCATCTCTATTGATTTAGCACCATCTTTAAATCCCATCATCGCCCTTATGCAGTCAACATTTTCCGGCACGACATCTGATTCTTGGTGGACAGCCTGCATATAAAGCAATTTGTTGAACGAGTTTGATATGACTCCGATTGCTTCCTGCCACACGCAGATTTCTGGCATATCGCCCCTCAATCTCCCAAGGTCCCTTGCAAATTCAATGATTTCAGCAGTCGAGCGAAGATGCTCCGCATTTCTTACTATCCTTATCCTCGTTGAATTTTTGAATAATTCAATGATATCATCAACACTTGCTTTTTTCTTCAAATCAACAGTTAAAGTATGGAGGTGCATCAGGGTTGACGGCACGCTCAATGCAGTTGTAAATATTTCAACATTGTGCAAAACAGTCTGGACATCCGGGCCATGATGGCTTGGCATCTCCAAAACAGGCACGATTGCATTTATAGGTCCATGGTGAATGTCGCCAGGGTCAGCTCCTCTTCTTATCATTGTCGCATGCACGCTTGAAATTCCGTATTTTTGATCAACAGCATGCAAAGTCCTGCACAACCCGGTTGTGTTGCAGCTTACAATCCTTACATAACTCTTGTTAAGCGCTTCATTGTAGTTGCATTGGGCAACAAAAGATATTCCAGCTATTTCGTGCTTTTCTCCACCTTGGAAAATTGCCTTGATTTTTTTCGGCTTATAGTATTTATCAAGGTTTTCCTTGCCGATTTTTTTTGGCGTTGCATCAACAATGACATCAGACTCGTCGAGCAAATTGTCAATGTCGCCATCCGGCTTTATGCCGTTTGATTTCAAATCATTGTCGTCGCTGATTGTAAAAATCTTGTAGCCCTTCTGCTTTGCAACCTCTGTATTGAAGCTGTAGGAATGCGCAGTGACTCCTATTAATTTCATGTCCTTTTGCATTGCAACTGCATCTGCAACCCTCTTGCCTATTGTTCCGTATCCGACAACTCCGACTTTTATTGGCATTTTTTAATTTGAATTTTGATTACCTTATTTCTTATATTCAATATGTCGCTTCGCGACAAAACCTTGTGCTCGGCTTAACTTTTCTGCCATTAAGTTAAGCCTCGCCTATTGATTCCTTAATTTTTATTGAATAAATCCGAGGTGAAAATTTATTGAGTTTCGTGCGATAACGCTCGCACGCTCGCGTTCAACTCAGTAAAAATTTTCGCCGAGTGTAATTTTTGTGTTTTGCGAAGCAAAACACGGATTGAATTATTTAATTTATCTAACTTATTTTTTAATGCAACATCACCATGCTTAAATCCTTGTTCTCCATGTCTTCTGTGTATTTGCCCATTGTAGCGAGGCTGTTAAGCTTGGCCCTTTTCAGGAAAGCTTGCTGGGCTGCGTGAATGTTCTCGTCTTTGCCCTGCCATGACTTTAATGCAGGATCCTGCAAAGCCCTTGCGTAAGAAAAGCTGACATACCATGGGAGTTTTTCATTTAATGTGTGCATCCTGTTTAAGTGGGCAGTTGCTTCTTGCGGTGTCTGGCCGCCGGAAAGAAAATTAATGCTTGGAAGTTCGGGAGGAACTGTAGCTTTTAGGCATTTTACTGTTTTTCTTGTAACCTCGTCTACATTAGCCCTATTATTTGCTTCCTTTCCAGAAATAACCATGCTTGGTTTCAATATTGTAAATTCAAGCATTACATTTTCTCTTTTTAAAGCCTCAAAAACCGCTTTCAAAACTCTTTCAGTCACTTTATAGCAAGTGTCAATAGAGTGGGTGCCGTCAATCAGGACTTCTGGCTCAACAATAGGCACTAAGCTGTGTTCTTGACAGATTTTAGCATATTTTGCCAAGTCTTCTGCATTTTTTTTGATAGCCATGTCTGTGGGAGTATTCCCGCTTATGTGATAGACTGCGCGCCACTTGGCAAACCTGCAGCCAAATTTTTTGTATTTTTCAAGCCTGCTGCCCAGCCCTTCAAGGCCTTTTGTGTATTGCTCAACCGAGCCTTCAAATTCAGCCAAGCCTTCATCGACCTTTATACCAGGCACAACACCTGCATTAATAAGATGCTTTGGAAATAAAATGCCTGCATTAGTTTTTTGGCTTAATGTTTCTTCAAAAAAGATAACTCCGCAGATGTACCTTTCAATGCTAGGCGCTGTCAATATCAGATTGCGGTATTGCCTTCTTGTTTCCTCTGTTGACTCCACATTAATACTTGCTAATCTTTTTGTGGCAGTTTTGACACTTTCGTCTGCAGCTAAAATCCCCTTTCCGACAACAACCATGTCCTTGATTGTGGCTTTAAGCTCTTGTGTTGGCATATGCTTCACCTCATGATTTTTATTTGTAGATTTTATTTTTGTTTTTAAATTTCAATTTGTTGCTTCGCAACATAATTTTGTGCTCGGCTTCGTTTTTCTGCCATACCACTCAGCCTCGCCTATTTATTAATTGTAATTTTATGTATTGGTGAGGCAAAAATTATTGGCAATAAAATTTTTGCCGAACTCTATATTTTGCCGAAGGCATATTGAATTATTATATTAAACTCTTTTTCAATAATCTGGAAAGTGCTCAAACTTATGCCTTGCCTCGATAAACCTTATTGTTTTTGTCTTTGCGCGCATTACAATGCTGTGGGTTTTTGCGCCATCACTCAGGAAACTTACACCTTTGAGGATTGTACCGTCTGTCACGCCGGTTGCTGCAAACATCGCTTCATTGCTGCGGACCAAATCATTCATGGTCAGTTTTTTATTTAAATCAGTTATGCCCATTTTTTTTGCCCTTGCTTTTTCTTCTTCATTTCGAAATTTTAATCTGCCTTGTATTTCGCCGTTAAGGCATTTCAATGCAACAGCTGCAATAACACCTTCTGGAGCGCCGCCGATTCCAAATAGAATGTCTACACCAGAATCTTCAATTGCAGGTGCTAAAGCCCCTGCTATGTCCCCGTCTCTTATGAGCCTTATCCTGCAACCGCATTTCCTTATCTTTTCAATCATTTCCTGGTGCCTGTCCCTGTCTAAAATTATTACAGTAACCTCATCAATTGGCTTATCAAGTTTTTCAGCAACAGCCTGCAAATTTTCCTCAACAGAAGCATCCAAGTCAACAGCGCCAGCGCATTTCGGGCCAACTGCAATCTTGTCCATGTAAGTGTCCGGCGCATTCAGCAAGCAGCCTGCCGGAGCTGCAGCAAAAACAGACATTGCATTCGGGTCGCCTCTTGCTGTTATTGTCGTTCCTTCAAGAGGATCAACGGCAATGTCAAGCTTCATATTCCTGCCAGAGCCAACCTTCTCTCCAATGTAAAGCATGGGCGCTTCATCTCTTTCGCCTTCGCCAATGACAATCGTGCCGTCCATGTCAATTACGCTGAATGCTTTTCTCATCGCTTCAACAGCTGCATGGTCTGCTGCCTTTTCGTTGCCTTTTCCCATCCAAAAAGCCGAGCTTATTGCAGCAGCCTCTGTTGCCCTTACAAAGTCCAATGCCAAGTTTCTATCCATAAAACCCCCTGAAGGTGTTTTTTGCACCTTGTATTTAAACTTTTCTATTCATCATACTTTATCATACAAAAAACGAAAGCTTTATAAATAACCTTAAAAATTAATGATTGTTAGGGGCAATAAATGAAGGAGCGCGTTACTATAACTCTTGATAAGAATATTATAAACCAAATAGATAAAAGAATAGACGGATTGGACATAAAGAACAGGTCGCAGGAGATAGAATTGCTGCTTGCCGAAGCGCTTGGCACAAATATACCAAGCAAAGCAGTCCTTCTGGTTGGAGGAATGGGCACAAGATTAAAGCCTTTGACAGACACAACTCCAAAAGCGCTTCTTAAAGTCAATGAAAAGACAATAACAGAGCATCTGTTTGATTTGCTGAAGAAATATGGAATAAGGGAGGTTATTTTATGCACGGGCTACTTGAAGGATAAAATAAAAGAATATTTTGGCGACGGAAGCAAGGTTGGCATTAATATTACATATGTTGAAGAAAATTCGCCTTTAGGGACAGCAGGGCCATTGAAATTGGCAAAAAAATATCTTAAGGAGAGCTTTATTGTGTCGAATGGTGACGAATTGAAGAATATCAATATCCCAAGAATGTTCAGGCTTCACAAAAGAAAGAATGCATTAGCGACAATTGCCTTGACAACAGTTGACGACCCTTCTCATTATGGAGTTGCAAGGTTAGACGGCTCAAGGATTGTTGAATTTGTGGAAAAGCCAGTTAAAGCGCCGTCAAACTTAATTAGTGCAGGCTTTTATATTCTAGAGCCGGAAGTTATCGATATGATTCCTGACGGGTTTTCAATGCTTGAAAAGGATGTTTTTCCAGAACTCGCAAAATTAGGAAGATTAAGGGGATTTCCATTTGCAGGGCAGTGGTTCGATATTGGCAATATTGAAAGGTATAAAATTGCAGAAAAGAAATGGGAAGGAATAACACAATTTGAGGAAGATGAAACGGATTTGGGGTGAAAATCAATTTATTGTTAAACTCAATAAATTTGAAGTCCTAAACGAAAGAGGGCAGTTTTCCGTTGGTCTATCTAACTTTAATAAGTTCGATAATTATTTAAACTTCAATCCAAATTGAAGTTATAAATAGGTATTTAAATATCACTGAGTTCCTAAAAAGAGGAGAATAAATATGAGTACAAAAACATTTATTTTGGCTATATTTTTGTTTTTAATATTACCCCTCATTTTTGTGGTTGCACAGCAAGAGCATAAACCTATTGAAGGTGTTCCCGTTAGTGGAGAAGGAAAACAGGTACCGCAAAGTATAATTACAAAAGCAAATGAATACATAATTTCAATAGTGGAGCAATCATATTTCAATCAATATTTTGAGTTCATAGGTGGTTCGGTATACTCTGCTGGCAAAGATGGTTCTTCTTACTCTGTTTTATACAAATATCTAATCCCAATGGAAGACGTTGCAGTTAGTGCCCCAGAAATAATAGTTCGTTTAGATATGGATGGAGACGTAGTTTCTTACAGAGGTCCAACAAAAGCATACAATTTTTTGAAAACTAAAGAGCAAGTATTAAGCATCGCGAGAAAAAATGGGATGTACAACCCAACTGGTGCAGAAATTGTGTACGGAGGGCAAGGATATCAATCTGATTCGGGTTTAATTACTGAAAGTTATATGTGGGATGTTTTCTCTGATGTTGTTGAAGAAGGAACACCATATGTAATCTATATAGACATTGATTCAGGAAATATAATTGGAAAGTTAGCCCAAGGGTCTACAGAAATTAGAATTGGAGAACAAAGTAGAGAATTTACACCAATAGGCAAAGTGATGCCTATAACAACAAAGCCTACATTCAAATCTTATTTGTATATCGGAATAGGACTTTTAATCTTAATTTTTGTAATATACATCCTATTAAAAAAGAAGCGACAATTTTAATAGATTTTGATGATGGTTCTTTTTATTAAGAATCTCCACTTCAAGCAGGCATTATCCTAAACCCATTATTTTCAACTTTTATAAGAACAATTTCTCCTTTCTCCAAATTGAAAGCGTGTTCCAAATCTTTAGGCAATCTCAATATCAAATTACTTCTTATTTTACCGAGTTTTGCTTTCAGCACTTCTTTTTTCAATTTATTCAATAGTAATACTTTCTGTGCTTGTTCAGGGTCATAATAAATTTCACCACAAGAGCATTTCCATCCATCTATGGAATACTCATTAAATTTCATTCCTTTAACAAATTTCATTCCTTTGCTACATTTATTACATTTCATTTTTATTTCCTCCTACTAAATTTTCCAAAATGAATCAAAACCCAGCAATCTTCTCTCAAAATTTCGTGGTAATCCTTTACAATTACAACATTGTAAGTTTTCTTTCCTTTATCAAGCCATTTTTCTATTGTGCCTTGTTTTCTTTTTCTTGGCGCATCGTAACCTTCTTCCAAAATCTTAACAACATCATAAATGGTTTTGCCTTCTTGCATTAATTCTTGCATAGCAGAGTGGCTTATGGCAATTCTAAGACCTTTATATTTCTCATTAAACATACTTATCTAACGTATGTTAAGTGTATATGTTTATAAACTTTTCTTTTTTTAACGGAAAACCGCGCATCTGAATAGAAAAATAATTAAACAAACGTATATTGAAATTTTTTATGCTGTCAGAAATCTTCAAGGCCTATGATGTAAGGGGCATTTATGGGCAAAATCTGACAGAAGACATTGCTTATAAAATTGGAAGGGCTTTTATTTATTTTTTGAAGTCTCGAGAATCGCCAAAGGCGATTTCGATGATGCTCGAGAACACGCATAAGCGGTTCTCGACATGTAAAGAAGTTGTTGTTGGAACTGACATGCGCATTTCTTCTCCAAAACTGAGCAAGGCTTTTATGAAAGGCGTCACAGAGCAAGGTGCTAACGCAATTTTCATAGGACAAGTATGCACCGATGCAGTTTATTTTGCATCAGGATTTTTGAACAAGCCTGCTGTTATGTTTACCGCTTCCCACAATCCGCCGCAATATAATGGAATAAAATTCTGCAAAGCTGATGCAATCCCAATCAACGAAGACACAGGATTAAGGACAATTAAATCAATAATGGAAAACAAACAATACGAAAATATAAGTCGAATGCGAGTGAGCTCGTTGCGAACTCGCTCACAACTGACTAAAAAACACGGAAAAATCATCAAAAAAGATGTTTTAAAAGATTATGTAAATCATGTCAAAAAATTCATTAATATAAAAAAATTAAAAAAACTGAAAATTGCTGTTGATGCAGGCAACGGCATGGCTGGAAAGATTATTCCATTAGTTTACAAAAACCTTCCAGTAAGAGTTGTTCCGCTTTATTTCAAGCTTGACGGCAATTTCCCAAACCATCCTGCTGATCCTATGAAACATGAAAATTTGATAGAACTTCAAAAGACTGTCAAGGAAAGGAATTGTGATTTTGGCATTGCATTTGATGGTGATGGTGACAGAATTTTTTTTGTTGATGAAAACTGGCAAGTAATTAATAGTTCTATTATTTCGGCGCTTATAATAAAAAATATTCTAATCAAAAATAAAAAGCAAAAAATAATATACAATTTAGTCTGCAGCCATATAGTCCCAGAAACAATAAAAAAATACGGCGGAACTCCGATACTTGAAAGAGTGGGCCATTCTTTTATCAAAGACACCATGAGAAAAACAAAAGCACTTTTTGCATGCGAGCATTCCGCGCATTATTATTACAGAAAAAATTATCGTGCGGATTCCGGAATCATTACAAGCCTTATTGTTGCTGAAATTGTTTCAAAGGAAAATAAAAAATTGTCGGAATTATTAAAGGAATTTAAAAAATACCATACCCTTGAGGAAACCAGCATTGAAGTGAAGGATAAAGAAGCAAAATTGAAGGAAATTGAAGCAATTTATAAAAAACAAAATCCTAAAAAAATATCAAGGCTGGATGGCATTACATTTGAATTTAACAACTGGTGGTTTAATGCAAGGCCAAGCAATACAGAGCCATTATTAAGATTGAATCTGGAAGCCAATTCTGAGGAATTGATGAATGAGAAAAAAGAGGAGCTAGTTAGGATTATAAAAGCTGCTTGAAATTTGAAATTGTGTTTTATATTGTTGATTGTCAATAGAATTTAATATTGACGTGCTTAAACCAGAATGTTTTGGAAGGATGCTAGAGTCATAAGTAAATGGAACAAATTTATTTTTAGTTTCAGTTGAATATTGCGGCCTAATGCTGAATCTGTCCCAATTTTTCTCTATGAACCCCCGCAACATATCATAGTGCTCAAATGCCCAATCACTTTTCTTTGTTTCAAAAAATTCATCTAAACTCATTATCAGTTTAGGACCCTCTGTATTTTTAGTTGGCTTGTATGCGGCCCATTCTTTAGGGTCTTCAAGTTCTACTCGAATAAAAGTCGTTTCAGAAGGTACGCCGTCAACATACGTCTTTACTCTGTCATACACTTTGCCATTTTCCCTTAACGCTTTAAACAATATAGGATAAGCATCAGGATTTTCTTCTTTGAATCCCCGTACTGCAGTCTCCAAAAAACTTTCTCCAACTTTGCCCGTTTCGCCATGTAATGCTAATTTTCCTCTTGCTTCAACATACGGATAAGTTTCAGTTTTTATTTCAAGCGAAAAATAAACTTTTCCTGTTTCTGGGTCCTGATGAAAGAGAAGAAATGTAACTCCGTCGTATGTATCGTAGTTTCTTTCGCTTTTGGCAGATGCCGATTCTTCGCTGTTTGCAGCATACCATCTAGCACGCTGTGCGAGCATTGCACTTAATACTTCACTTTGGTCAACGCCGAATTCCTCAGCTATTGATTTGGAATCTGCTACTGCCCTCTCCAAGCCTGATTTATTAGCAGAAATTCTTTTTGAAGCAGTTTCTTTTGATGCCCTTTTGTATTCAACTGTTTTTGCGTATCTGTCTTCACTGGCTTGTGATTGATAGATCTCCCTACCAGTTAGTCTAGATTCTACAGAATCCGCTTCAATTCTTTCTTCAAGTGGCGCTTCAGCTTGAGATGCTTCTCGCGCTTCTGCGTCTGCTGGCACATCCTCAGCTATTGCTTCTTCCATTTTCTATAAAAGTTTTAATTATTATACGGTAGTGAAGTTTTAACTGCTTAAAAATTTTGCTGTTTTTAATGCGTTGAAAACAATCAAAATTAAAAACCAAAACCCAAAACATAACCTTTAAATACTATCTGGTAATCCTAGCCATTAACAGAGAGAAGAGAAAGGTGTTATTATATTTCTTCTCATTATATGAGATGGTTAAGACGAAATTAAAGCCTGTTTTGCCGAGCTTGAGGGAAAAAAAGCGCTATCTAGTCTTTGAAGTCATCTCAAAAGAAAAAATAAATGACGTTAATTCAGTTTCAAATGCAATATGGCACTGCTCTTTGCAGTTTTTAGGTCAGTTGGGAGTTGCAAAAGCCGGCTTAATGGTGCTTGATAACAAATGGAATCCACAAATTCAGAGAGGCATTATAAAAGTCAGCAACAGGCATGTTGATGCTGTAAAGGCAGCCTTGACATTCGCTGACAAAATCGACAATAAAGATGCAATCTTTCGAAGCATAGGAGTTTCGGGAATTTTGAAAAAAGCTGAAAATAAATTTTTGAAAAATATATAAATCTAAAAAATGTTGTTATAATCAGTAAAAAACATTAAAATAAAAATAATAGAAAACGGAGGAATAAAAAATGCAACAACCAATGCCGCATCAGTTGATGGGTTATGACAGGGCAATAACAATGTTCAGCCCTGACGGAAGACTATTGCAGGTTGAATACGCTAAAAAGACAGTAAGGCAGGGTTCAACAGCAATTGGAATGGTATGCTCAGATGGTATTTTGTTAGTCGCTGACAAAAGAGTTGTAGACAGCTTAGTTGTCCCAGAGTCTGTTGAGAAGATATGGCAGATTGACCAGCACATAGCGGCTTCTGCATCAGGAATATTGAGCGATGCAAGGGTTCTAATTGACAGGGCGCAATTAAGGGCGCAGCAAAACAGGGTGACTTATGATTCAGAGATTGACACTTTGACAATTGTGAAGGACATTTGCGACTTGAAGCAGATATGCACCCAAAGCGGAGGCTTAAGGCCTTTTGGGGTATCAGTATTGGTGGCTGGAATTGATGACCATACGCCAAGATTGTTCGAAACAGATCCGATAGGAATATACTTTCAATACAGGGCAACGGCAATTGGCGAAGGAGAAATTGAAGTTGAGGAAATCCTGCATAATGAATACAAGCCTGAGTTGACAATAGAGGATGGCTTGAAATTGTCATTAAAAGCCTTGAAAAAAGTTTTGGGAGAAAACTTCAACATGGACAGAATTGAGGCAGCATATATCAATATAACAGAAAAAAAATTCAGGAAAGTGACAAAACCAAAAATAGAGAAGCTGGCATCAGATTTCAAGGATGAGAAAAAGCCTGCAAAGAAATAAGCTAAGATGGTTACAGTTGATCAAG
>Ga0209541_10006310_pt1 | contig 20263 bp, 23 predicted proteins | sample RifCSPlowO2_01_FD_184027 | JGI IMG/M metagenome (GOLD analysis project Ga0209541, IMG submission 184027) | Groundwater microbial communities from Rifle, Colorado - Rifle CSP2_plank lowO2_0.1 (SPAdes) (version 2) | ecosystem: Environmental > Aquatic > Deep subsurface > Groundwater | place... | reverse complement strand
CTCTGTGGAGAATGTACAGGGCGACAGGAGATGAGGATTACCTGAATTTATTGGTTGAGTATAATGAGTATGATATCATGAATTTGAAGAATGTTGCTGAAAAATGCATAGAGAGAATGAGGGAGTTAATGTTTAAATCTTATTAGAGATAGGCGATTAAGTTGTCGTAATGATCAATCCAGCTCTTCCTTGTCCTGCTGCGTAGAAGAATCTCGTGACCTTATAGCCTTGAGCACTTGCAGCCTCTAAAACACTTAATGTGTCTTGGACATTAAAGTCAAGGTGTGGAAATTTAAGCTCCGTTGGCAATGGACTAGTGAAGGGGAGACTTAATTGCTGGCCTTCCCTATCTGCTGATAGCGGAAGATAAAGCGAGAATGTTCCTGATTTAGAGCGTATTCTTGCAATATCAGGCTGATTTCCTGGATTTTTCCTAGTTAGCATCATTTCGGCACTGTTTTTATAATCCCATTCTTCATACCAGGGAAAACGGCGAAATTCCGAAACTTGGTAACCCTCTCTCATTGCACATAAAATCACATCGGACAGATTGCTACCGGAGAATGCGACATAATGGCTTTGCTCAGTTACCTTTCGCGGATGATTTAATCTGCGAGCCATGGAATTTGCTGCATCATCTATTCGGTTAAGTGTATTCTCAATTAACCCAATTAATGTGCTTTTAAGTGACATATTCGAAGGTAATCCTAGATATTTTTAAATCTTTCGACCGAATTGAGCAATTGATTATGATAGCAGCATCATACGTTAAAAGCTGAATAAAAAACCAATCATTTTGAGAAGATAAAGCAATTAAGGTAGATAGTTATTAATCTTTATTCAATCAGCACTTTTTATTCAATCAGCACTTTGCTGCCGATGCTCTGCCCGGGCATTCCGGTATCAAACCTGACCCTTAAAGCGCCTGAATTGCCGTGAATGTTTGTAATCTGCCCGTTCAATTGCTTTCCGGCAGAAGTCTTCCAGGCTACTTTCTTGCCCACCAGATTTGATGCCTTTTCCTTGTTGTCAACGCCTGAAACCTGCACTATCATCTGATTGCTTCTCTTTACCCTTCTTGAGCCCCTGAAATGGACTATTGTGCCTTCCATAGGAATTTGGATGTTATTCTGTTTTAAAAATGTTTGCGTTCTAAACCTTTTTAAAGCCCGGTTTATATCTATGATTAATGGCGAAAACCTATTCAGAGCTGGAAGCATGGGGCATATTTGTCGGGGCACTGATAATCGGGGTGGTGCTGACAAGCGTGTTCTGGGCTTTTATAACTACCCCAGAGAACCTGAAAGATATAGAAAAGGAGATTGAAAATGCATCTGAATCAATAAGCATTGAAATTCCGAATGATTTTGTGACATTCTGCAAGGAGGTTGACGGCACGGCAAACTGGGACAATTCCGGCTTCAGGGAGTGCATTGTCGAAAATCCTTCAGAAAAAAATCTGGTTGTGATGAATTTGCTTTGCAGAAAATTCAACCTCACACTGGCTTACGGCTCCTACGGGGTCAAGTGCGAAGGAAAAAGCTGAAATTCTGTAAAGCTTTAAATAGGATTAATTTTTATCATTTTATAGCAAACGCAGTAAATTTTCGTAATCAGTAATGCGTTTGTTATGTCGAAAATCGCAATAATATATTCAAATACTTACGATTTTCGAGCATGCTCGGAAATTTTTGCAATCTCAATCAATCATAAAAATTTCCGACATATTAGAACGAATTAACAACTTTATGAATATTTAATTCGTTCTCTATAGTATGCCAAGGTGGCAGAATCCGGTATTGCGCTCGCCTCGAAAGCGTGTGTCCGCAAGGACTTCTCGGTTCAAATCCGAGCCTTGGCGTTCAAAAGGGGGAAATACGTGAATAAATTTATGCCCAGAATGATTTTTTTCATTTCTGCATTAGTGACAGTTCTATTCGCAGCAAGCTGTTCTGAAGATGATATAAACAAATCCAATGAAAACAACGAATTGACAGCCGCGGCTGTTTCAAAAATATACAGGGCGTGCAAATACCCAAATGAAGAGTTCTGCGAAGAAGCCTGCTGCAAGTCAGCTGAGAAGTGCAACGATGAAACTGCATTTAAAGAATGCGATTTGGAAGCAGGAGAATGGAAAAACGGATTATTTTCCGACTCGGGCTGCATTTCAGAATGCGTTGAAGACAGCAAAGCACCAAGCCTGGCAGAAAGCGGCATAGCCCAAAATCAGCAAACCTGCATTGAAGGATGGAAATGCCTTAACAAGTTCGACAGGATATACAGAAATTCGGACTGCACTTTTGGAGAAACAGAAAGGTGCAATTCAGGGTGCGTGAATGACGCCTGCGCCAAGCTGTGCAGCCCTGGAGAATTAAGCTGCAGGAACGGCATCCTGAGGATCTGTGATGAAGCCGGGAAAGAGTGGAAGCATCACATGGACTGTGAGTACGGGTGTGAAAATAGCACCTGCCTGGATTCGGCGGCGGAAACCGGCAATGAAACGGTGCAAGCGCCCGATTCAAGCGAGCCTGAACAAGGAGATTGCGGGGCTGAATGCTTTTCAGTGACTTTCAACTATGACCCGGAAGGGGACGATGTCTTAAATGACGAGCATGTTATGGTGGAGAATACATGCTCATTTTCGTGTGATTTATCTGGGTGGGAAATAAGCGATGCCGCGCCAAGCAAGCCAAACAAGTATAAATTTGGGAATTTTGTCCTAAGCGGCGGGAATAAATTTAAGTTACATACTGGCGTGGGTGCTGATGCCCTGTCTGATTTATACTGGAACAGGGGCCAGGCGGTATGGAACAATAATGGAGATACATTGTATCTTAAAAATGCAAATGGCGACTTAATATTCTCTAAAGGCTACACTTAAAATGCCGCCGACAATCTCTCTGTGCATGATAGCAAAGAACGAAGAAAAATACTTAGAGCAGTGCCTGGATTCTGCAAAGGGTTTGGCTGATGAGATAATCATTGTTGACACGGGCAGCACCGACAGGACAAAGGAGATAGCCAAAAGATTCGGTGCAAGGATATTTGATTTTGAGTGGATTGACGACTTCTCTGCTGCCAAAAACGAGAGCCTGAAGCACGCATCAAAGGACTGGATACTGGTTCTTGATGCCGACGAAGTCATTGAAAAAAATGATTTGGAAAAGGTAAGAAAATTGACGGAAAATGAAAATGGGTTCGCAGGATTTAAATTAGAGCAAAGGTCTTACATCAGCAATTATTTTGAAGGCGCTTTGGAAAATAAATCTGATTTCGAATTGGCCAAGAAGTATTCGTTCTACATTTCTAATTTTTTGGTGAGGCTGTTCAAGAATAACCTTGGCATAAAATTCCAGCACAGAGTCCACGAGCTGGCGGAAGATTTTATGAGAGAAAACAATTTAAAATACAAGAAAACAAGCATAATCCTGCACCATTTCGGCTCTGTGAAAGATGAAAATGCTGTAAAAGACAAGGCAGAGCAGTACTCAAGAATAATTCTGAAGCAGCTGGAAGAAAACCCTGAAAGCCCAAGGTACAACTACCAGGCCGCGCGAATGTTTCTGGGCAGGGGGAATCTCAATGATGCGCTGAAATACTTTAAAAAAACTGCAAAGATAGACAAAAATTACAAACTGGTCTTCTCTGAGATCGCCAAAATCCACCTGCAGATGAATGACAAGAGCAGGGCAATAGAATATTTCAAAAAAAGCATGAATCATAACCCTGAAAATCCGGGCCCTGCAAACAATCTTGCTGTCGTTTACATGTCTCTGGGGAAATTTGGCAAGGCAAAGAATATTTTGGAAGAGGAATTAAGGAAGCACCCCGAGAATAAGGCTTTGAGATATAATTATGACGAATGTTTAAAGAATTTAAATTATAGCAAATCACACTAATATTCGTAACTTTTTATTGTGATTTGCTTATTAGGAAATAACAAATGTATCAGAAAATTAAAGTTATTTCCTATAATTCATATTTTCAAAATAACCAGATTCGTATTCCCCATATTTTTCTTTTCAATAACATCCCTCTCTGACAATTTCTTCAGTATCCTTGAAATCTGGACTTTTGTAAAGCCCGATAAAACAACCAGTTTGTTCTGTTCAATCATGCTTTTATTGTCCAGCAAAATTTTTACAACTGTTCTTTCCTCCCTCGGCAGTATTTTGAGGACCTTTTCCAGCTGCATCTTGCTTATTTTCATCTGGAACATAATGACTATAAAGGCGCCAATGAGAACTGAAACAAGCGAGATTCCATAAACAATCAAGGGCAGTTGCTCATTTGTTGATGAAGTGTAAAATCCGTTTACCAGCGCAAAAAGAATCCCAAGTACGAAAACAAGGGTTAACCCTATTACGAGCCTCTTGTTGTCTACTTCCATTTACTTTTCAATCTCTTTTTTCAGCCTCTCAAATTCCTTTGAGTCTATCTCGCCGGCAGCAAATCTTTTCTTCAGGATGTCAGTTGCTGATTCGCCTGACTTAAATCCGAAGCTGCCGCTGCTCCTGAAAAGCCACCAGATTACCATGAAAAACACAACCAGAATCAGTATCTGGAACAGCCAGTTTATCCACATATGGCCTATGCCATAGCCCATCATTCCATAGCCATGCATCATCTTATTTGCCCCCATTACTTTCATTTATGTTCTTGTTTATATAACTATTGAAAAAGTCCAAATTTGATTTACAAATTTAAGCTGTCCTTCGGACAAAAGATAGTGCTCGGCAAAAATCTTCTGCCATTGATTTTTGCCTCGCCTGTTTATATCATTAAATTAATCGAAAAAATTACCCCATCATAGGGCAATGGCCTTCTGCAAAGCCATTTTCTTTTGCATGTTTTTCCATCTTCTCATGAATCTGCTTTGCAAGAGCAAAGTCAGCTTCATTCTCAACCCAAGGCATTATATTGAAATCATATTTTTCCCTTAGCTTAACCAAATCGCTAAAGGTGCCTTCTTCCATGAGCTTTTCCATTTCCGCATGGTGCTGTATCATGCCTTTCATCACGCTGCCGTGCATCATGCCCATTCCCTGCATTCCCATTTGCTGGCTGTCTTTATTTTTCCACATTCCCTGCGCTGCCGCTATGCCCGCAATGACTAACAGGCTTAAAGTGGCCACGGCAACCAATGCTATAATCTTCTTTTCCATTTCCATCACTCCGGATTTGCCCAATCCAATGGTTTCATAAGATGAAACGAGATAACTATTTTGCTGAAACTTGGTATACTAAGAACATAAGAGAGGAGTACAATACGAAACGATTACTCAAAAATAACGAAAAACGCATTACGAAAAAACAATAAAATAAAAGATAATAAAGATCTAAGGTTTACCTCCACTTGATGCTGCATCCAATCGCAGGCGCCAGTTCTATGCTGACCTTCCTGTTGTGAATCAAAGCGTCAACCGCATTTCTTAAGTCGGTAACTGTCGCTTTCGCCTCGTCCTTCGGGCTGTCATCAACCCTGCCATGATACCTCAGCTTCCTGTGCTCGTCAAAGACGAAGCATTCCGGGGTGCATTGCGCGCCATAGGCATTTGCAACAGACTGGGACTCATCTCTTAAGTAAACGAAGTTATACCTCTTATTCTTGGCGTATTCAACCATCTTGCCAAAGCTGTCTTCAGGGTAGTTTGCCCCGTCATTGGCGTTAATGCCGACAACCTGGGCGCCTTTAATGCCGTATTCCGACTGTATCGCCTTTATCCTTTCAATGCTGCCCTGCACATAGGGGCAGTGGTTGCACATGAATACTAATACAAGAAGGCTTTTGCCCCTAAAAGAGTCAAGGGTGTATGTCTTTCCATCAACTCCAGGCAATTTGAAATCAGGGGCCTTGTCCCCAATTTTTAATTTTGAATTCTGAATGCTCGCTTCCATTGGAATCGGAAATAGGTAAAGCTGATTCAATATAAAAATTTATTGTGTGATTTTTGCAAGGTTAAAATCTGCGTTCTATTCCAAAACCAGTCCGCATTTCTTGCAGTAGAACTCTTCATTTGCGTAGTCTATATCGTTGCTTCCGCAGTCAGGGCACTGCCTATTCAGGTCTTCTCTCTTGACAGTTTCCAGACTCCTTTGACCCCCAACATATGCCATATACTCGTAAAAGGAATAATGCCATTTTTAAAGCTTTCGGTTTTTGTGGGTGGAGGCGGAAAAATGTGCCGCAGAGAGGCAGTTTAAGGGTTGGAGGCATCATGCAATTATAATGCCGAACATAAGTAATTAATAAAAATAGCTATGTTCGGCGAATATAATGAAGAACAAAACATTATTAAAAAATTAGGTTCTTCATTATATAGCAAAAGACACAAGTTTTTAGACAATTGATATGTCTTTTGCTTGTCAAAAATCAAAGATTTTTGAGCATGCTCGAAAATTCAATAGAATTTCCGACATAAAGCAAATCAAAGATTTGCGAATGCTCGGAAATTCAATAGAATTTCCGACATATTACGAACGGACAACAATTGTCTAATTATTTTTGTCCGTGAGTATAGGTTATGATTTTTATTTGGTTTGCTGCTCTTTGTTTATCTCATACAGCTGCCTAAGCGAGTCGCACGAGCTTCTCAATGCGGAGTTGTTCAGCTTGCCGCAAACCGAGTAGTCCTTGTTTTCAAGGACAAAATTCATGTAGCAGGAATCTTTTCTGCTGGATGCAAGTATGTCTTCGCAGATTGAATTGTCGCCCATTGAATTGGCTATGTTCAGATAGCAGGAATCCCTTATCCTTGCATTGCTGATTTGGCTGCAATAGGCTTTATTGCGCTGCACTTCGGCAACACTGCCTATGCATGTGTCTTTCAGGTCCGGCACGTCAATTTTTTCGCATTCAGTGATTGCTTTGCCGGGATTTGACTTTGAAATCTCTTTTATTTCTTCCAGTGTAGGCTCTGCCTGCGCTGTTTTTTCTTTGCAGTCGTCAATACATGTTTCACGCTCCTGCTCCTCGCATATATTGTTGCCGCAGCACGGCACAATGGGCTTGTTAATGCATTCGCCGCCTTCTTCAATATCCTCGGTGCAGGGATCATTGTCGCCGCACATCAAATCTTCTTGACTTTCAGGCGGGCTTTCGTCTGCATCTTTCTTGCCAGCTATAACCTTGACAGGCAGTGTTGCAACTGCCTTTTTGTTGCCGTACTCTACTATGACCCTTAAGATGTAATCACCCGGGCTCGTTCCTTGTGGGATGGCCATGTCGGTTTGCGTGGAGCCGAATGTTTCTATCGCCCTTGTCTCGGTCTTTTCTGTCACCGCCTTGAATGTTTTTGGATCAATAATCTCCTGCTTGACCACAACATCATATCTTTTTGAAGAGCCGAGGTTTGACAGTTCCTTCAGGAAGGTTATGCTTTCCCCTGCTTCTGCAGTTGTTGCAACGGGCTCAAGGCTCAGGTCAAGCAGCTTTGCAGGAGCTTCAGGCGGGTTGTAATAGAAAAAAAAGACCGTGCCAATCACTGAAGCAAGGATGAACATCAGCGCGAACAGAGTTGTCCTGGACAAATGAATTTCGTGCCTGATTGTCGGATGATAAACCTCACTGATGGCAGCATCAATGTCCCTTTCATTGTATCCGTATTTGAGCATCACTTCCTTTATTGCAGAAATTCCATAGCCTTTCTGCAGCTGCCTTTTAATATAATCTACTGCGCTCTTTTTAACCATCCCAATAAATTATTTCATAGATTATATTTAAAGATTGTTGTAAGAGTTCTTAAATCGCCCTTAATTTACTATTAAAAACTCCAACAACAACTCGTGGTTCGAACACGGGTTTTGAGTCAATTATGAGCGAGTTCGCAACGAAGCTCACTCGCATTTCACTTGCGTGATGTACGCAGACTCAACTGAATTCTTCAGGAGCTTTAACATAATCAAGAGCCAGCGCCACATTACAAATATTTAAAGAACTCTTCACGATCAACTTCAATTTCATTCATGATTCTCTTTAACAAGCCTCTTCCTATGTCTCTTCCTGGATGCACAGGAACTATTGTTGCCCTTCCATCCGGATGCTTAAAATATCTGTGGCTGCCTTTTTGTCTTATCTCCTCAAATCCCATTTTTCCGAGAACTCGTATTATTTCCCTAGCTGACAATAAGGGCAATTTCATACGTTAACCTGAACCTGCTGAATTCCAACAAATTGCTCTTTTGGAACATCTTTTTCCACTTCAAGGCAAAGTTCAATAGCTTCTTTGATGTTTTTTAATAACTCATCCATTGTTTTTCCCTGAGTATGGCATCCTCTGAGAACAGGAACACTGCCGACATAAAAACCATCTTCATCTTTTTCAATTACTACAGTAAAATTGTGTACTTTCTTTTGCATTGTAAAATTAAAGTTGTTGTTCTATATAAAATTATCGAAAGTGCTGGCTCTCAAGTTAAAGTAATAAAATTTGGGTAGCTCAAAAAGTTTAAAACTTGGGCATTTGATACATCGTTAAATGAACTTTTTGAGTTACCTTTACTTATTTACAATATTGTAATTATTCATAATAGAAACTTTATTCATAATTTGATTGATATTTAAGGTGCAAATAATAGTATATCCTTTATATATTCTATATTTATTCTTTTTTTATACTTAAAAATGTATAAATTTAAAATAAATATACTTAATTTATCCTTAATTTAGCATAAATTTATTCATTAGCTTATAGAAAACTTTATATACTTATACTAAGATTAGGCTATTTTTAGTATATTTAAAGCTAAAAATGAGTATACAAATTCGTATAACAGTATCGAAAGAAATCAACGATCTTCTAGAAAAAGTTGCGAAAAAGCTTGGCAAGAAGAAATCAATGCTTGCCCGCGAATTAATGGAGCAAAAATTGTACGATCTTAACCTGATACAAAAGGAACTGAACGAGAATGAAAAGCAATGATTCAAAAAAATCCCAGATCACAATCTTCATGATAGTCGGCATGCTCGTGATAGCGGGAGGAGCTGTCTTCTTCTACGCTACAAGAGAGATTAAAGAGCCGATAAAAACAGACATAAGGATAATACAGGAGCAGGTGCCAATAGAATTTGACCCGATAAAAAGCTATGCGAATGACTGCGCTTATTCTGTAGCTCTTGAAGGGCTGAAAATAATCGGCAAGCAGGGAGGCTACATAAGCTTCACAAACAGGACGTTGAACAGCGAGCAATTCACAGCAACCCAAAACCCGACTGAAAGCGACTTTGTTGCTTTCACCCGAAACTCTGACCTGAAAATCCCTTACTGGTGGTACTTAAAGTCATCAAACAGCTGCGAGGGCGACTGCAAATTTGCGTCAAAAAGGCCTGACCTCAGGCAAAGCGGCAATTCAATCGAAAGGCAGCTTGAGAGGTATGTAAACCTAAAATTCAAGGACTGCCTTAACGGCTTTGAGCCGTTTGCCGAGCAGGGATTTAAAGTGGCTGAAAGGGGCAAGGTTAACTCTGATGTGACAATAGCTGCCGAAGACGTCTTGGTCTTGGTGGAGTATCCCATAACAGTTGAGCGGCAGGGATCAAGCTCGGAGTTTAACCAGTTCATTGCAAGGGCGCCGGTGAACCTCGAAAGGGTGTACGAGCTTGCAACAAAAATAACAAACATGCAGATAAAGCACCGCTTCCTGGAAAAGCACGTGATAAACTTAATTGCGGCGTTTTCCGGGGTAAGCAAGGAAAAACTCCCGCCAATGGCTGAAATGCAGTTCAAGCTCGGCAGCCCGGTAAGCTGGCAGAAAAGTGAAGTCAGGGACAAGATAACGGCAATGCTTGCATCATATATACCCTTATTCCAGGTTGACGGGACCTACAACTATGACAGGAATATTTTTGATTCAGAGCTCAGGCAAAGGCTGTACGACTCGACAATACTTCCTGCGGCGAACAGCTCGTTCAGCAGCCTGGCTGCTTCATTCACATACCTGGACTTCTGGCCGGCTTACTTTGAGCTGAACTGCAAAGGCGAGAGATGCGCGCCGGGCTCCGCAAATGCCGTCCTGCCATTGCCTCTGGGGATACAGACTTACAGGTTCAATTATGACATCTCATTTCCCGTCTTGGTCGAGATACAGGATCCTTTCGCGCTGAATGAGCAGGGCTACAGCTTCAATTTCTTCCTTGAGGGCAACGTAAGGAACAACAGGCAGATGGATGCAAGCTTTGAGCAGCTGGAAGTCCTGCCGGCAGGCGGGAGCCAGCTTTGCGACATAAGGACAAGCGGCAGCATTGAGGTTAAAGCTTCTGACGCAGCAACAAAACAGCCGCTAAGTGATGCGCAGGTATTCTACACCATTGCAGATGAAAGCTGCCTGATAGGGGCAACATTCCAGGACGGAACTTTGACAGAAAGGTTCCCTGTAGGAGTTGGCGGCGTTGCAAACATAGTAAAAAGCGGCTATGTAGGCAAGGCAATAGAGCTGGACACTGAATTGGACGCTGATGCCTTGGTAAGCGCTGAGCTGCAGCCAGTCTATTCAAAGAAGGTTATCATAAGAAAGAAGAGCATGGTCAAGACTCCGCAGGGATGGCAGTTTGCAGACTCTGCCATAGACCTTGATGAAAAGGAATCCGCCACTGTCATCATGACAAGGACAGGCGAAGAAAACGAGCTTGATTTCTCAAGCGCAGCGACTTACAGCAAAGAGCCAGCCGATATAGAGATTGCACCGGGCAATTACGAGGCCGACATAAGCTTAATGCTTAACGAAAGGATTGTAATTCCTGAATCTGAGAAATGCGCAGGCATATTCCCAATAAGAAAATGTGAAACCATCCCAAAAATAGATTTTGGCGAAAGAGCAACTCCTGGAGAGGAAAGGTTCCCTGAAGGCGGCCTGAAGCTGAACATCACCATAGGCGCTGACGAGCTTATGAACTCAAATGCAATAGTGCTGTACGCTGTCGCCATTGACATTGCGAATGTTCCGGAGCAGGACAGGGTTATCGAAGACATCGAGCAGATAAGCAGGATTGAGGAGTACTCCAATTCATACAAAGATGCTTTGCAGCCAGCTTACGAGCCATGAACCTAATCAAAATCGCGCTTACAATGGGAAAAAGATTTTCGGAATTTTATGACATCAAGAAGTACAGAAAGCAAACAACAAGCCATATTATTGTAAGAAAATACAATTTAAGCAGCAGCAAGATTGTGCTGAACGAGGGAAAATGAGCGAAGAAAAAGAGCCATGCATAACCTTACCATTGAGCAGGGCAAGGAAAATCGTGCCAAGGCAGAAGAAAGGAATGGGCTACAGCTATTATTACTACAACACGGATGAGCCGGAGAAGCTGCAAATGGAGATAGTGGAGCTGGTAAAGAAAAACGAAGAGGCATAAGAAATAATGCAACAATAGGCGAGGCAAAATTTAGTGGCAGGCAAATTTTGCCGAGCACAAGATATTGTCCCGAAGGGACGGATTGATTAGCGATCAAAATAACAATTTTGAAAAATGGACCGAAAATTAAGGAATGCCATCACTTTATTTTTATTGCAGCTTGTGTTATCCCTGCCCTTCTACACAACAAGCGCTTATGCGGCGATAAGCGGGATAACTGTCAAGGGAAGCGACAACCTTGAAGGCTTTGCGAGATCAAATGATTTCCTGAATTTCATTGTCCGGGCCTCGATTGGGAACCAGACTATTGCAAGGGAGCAGGTCAGATTGGGGGCCAGCATACTTTTTGACAAGTGCAGCCCGCTGCCAAATGATGCGCATGAATGCACATTGAAGTTTCCGGCTGCCGGCAAGCAGGATTTCGAGGCAAAGGAGATACTATTCACAATCAACCTATTCAAGGACAAGGCAGGAGCCCAGATTGAAGACTCAAAAACAGGAAGCGTGCTCATAGACAACAAGGCCCCTGAAGCAAAGCTAAGCCTTGCAAAAAACAGGCTGTCATCAAGAGACAGCCTCATGCTGAATTATGAAGCCGCTGATTTTGCCTGCAATGACGCTTCGTGCAGCGGCAGGTGCGTTGGGTTAAAAGGCCTGGAGCTAAGCTCTCCCGCGGGGTTTAAGGAGTCAATTGACCTGGCAAATATAGCAGGATGCACCGCAAAGGACGCGCTAAGCATAGACATTAAAAAATTCAAGGACGGTCCCAACCAAATCTCCGGGAGGGCATCTGACAAATTCGGATTTGTGTCGCAGAATGTATCTGTGCAGTTCATTATTGACACAAAAGGCCCGCAAATTTTGGCGAATACCTTGAGGATACTGAGGAGGGGCATAAGCCTGAAGGCATTTTCCCCACAGAGCGTGCCTGTCGAGATATCAATTGACGTGTCGGCTGACGACCTTGAGCCGAATTCTGTAACAGCAGATTTCACAAATTTAAATCCGTCCCAGGGCCTTGAAAATGCCAAAGCAATTTGTGCTGTTGTCAAAAGCGGCCTGTACAGGTGCAGGTGGTCCATTAACCTGAATCCTGCTTCTGAAACCCTTGTTGAAGAAACAGATGAATTTCAGGATTCTTCCGAGCCAAAGGCGGCAAAGGCAGCCAATATGGCAATTGCAGTCAATGCATCCGACCTAAGCGGAAATACTGAAGGCGTTACAATAAGCCCGAACCTTGCCCTTGACGACCAGGGGCCTGTTGTGCAGTCGCTGACAACTGGCATAGTAAAAGACAACAAGGTATTTGCAAGAGCAAGCGGCAACACAGTAACCGCTGTTTTGAGCGAAGCCACTGGCTTGAGCCCTGAGGAGGTTGTGCTGCATGTTGACAGCACAAGATTGCAGCCAAAAAGCTGCAGGAAAGACTCGAACTTTTTGTGCATTTGGGAAAATGCAGCTTTCACCGCGCCAAAAACGATAATTGCCATAAAGTCTGATACTGTTGATTTTCTGCTGAATCCCGTAAAGGAGGAAAAGACGCTGGAGGTAATCGTTGATGATGCAGCCCCTGTCCTGAAAGGGATCAGCTTCACACCTGTGGGCAGCTTCACTGACGCGCTTCCCGAAACATTCAAAGTTGAAGACAAGATTGCAGTTGAGGCCAATGTCACAGAAGAGAATGAATTGACAGCGATTGGCAACTTTTCAAGGTTTGTGAGCAAGGCGAGCAAAGCTCCAGGAGACTGCAAGAGGCTTCAGGCCAATGACTACACATGCACGTGGCTTACTGACTCGATTGACGTTGGAGGCTCCGGATTTATGGGGTTTAATTTCAGCGATATAGTCGGAAATTCGTTGGTGGTAAATACTCCATTGACAGTGCTTGAGCTGGAGACTTCAAAAATGCCTGACTTCTGGAAAAACGCGAACACGTGTTTGCCCAATGGGGGAGGCCAGTTCATGCTTTCACCAGCCAAGATTGACAGGCAGCTTGGCACTTTGATAAGCCAAAGGGCTTACTGCAGCGTGAAGCTTGAGCCTAAAACACCAAGGCAGACCTCGATCATTTTGATGTCCGATGCCGAGTGCAAAGGCGATGGATTGAAGCTTGTGGAGCAAATTGCTACCTTGAACACCGAAGCAGGAAGCACGTCCCCAATCATTAAGATGACTCTAAAGAAAGACGAGCTTAGAGTAGACGAGATAAACATAAGCTGTATGTTCGGCATAATCTCCAGAGTGGATGATAAGATAACAAAGAATCCGGAGCTTGAGGAAGTGAACATAAGCATCGGGCTGTATAATTTTCCATTGGGAGAATTCAGCAAAAGCGTCCAGGACAACATTGACGGCGCTAAAAAAGAGGCGAAAGAATATCTGAAGTTTGTAGGAAACTTGAACACAATTGTAGAGTTCTCCAAGAAATCATGCCAGGCCATCAATACTATTTACACAGGATGGACTGCAATACACATAATAGTTGATGCTTTGAAGAAATTGCAAGCCAGCACTACTGCTATTCCTGGCGTAAATGTGGCTACTGAAAGAACTGCGACAGGGTCATGCCTCGCAGCTGAAAAAGGAAGCGACGCAGCAGACAAATTCAAGGCAAAAACAGACAAATTCTGCGACTGGGTCACGTGCAAGCGAGGCGTATTTGGAAGATATGACCAAAAAGGAGGGGGCAACTTACTGGAAAAATGGACTTCGGTTTTTGGCCCGGGGGCTTATTACGACGAAAAGAGCCAAAATGTAGCAATAGATAATTTGAGGGGTATTGATTACGGCAGGTACATGGATCCCCAAAACAGCCTGTTTGTTGCGCTGATTCCGCCAACATGCATACCGGGAGTCATAACGGGCCTGGAAAAGCTCAGGCAGATAAAATGCCTCTATGCAGACTGCCTGCAGAATGCTGTTGCCAGAGATGGTATTCCGCCTTCAGCCTGCGATGACTTAAAAGCCCATACAACATGCAAGTACATTGCCGGGGAAGTGTTCGCAGTCATACCATGGACTGCCTTTGCAGACCACTGGACAAGGCTGGCAAAGAATGCATTGTCAAATCCATTCACTGTCTTGGGATTGCCGATCGCTGTTTATTGCGAGAAATTCTGCCACGAGCCGACAGGATTTGGGTACAACCTCTGCAGAGGCACAAGATTATTTTCATTGCTCGGCGACACAATCGAGAACGTCAAGGGCATGATAGACCAGGGATCATTTTTCAAGGTGAGGCAGGACTACTGCTCAAGGATAGAAGACGAAGCAGATGAGGAAGAGGAGGAAGAGGAATCACAAAATGCGCAAAGCTCTCAAACAGGGCAAACGCAGCAAAGCCAGCAAACTCAGCAAGGAACACAACAAAGCCAGCAGCAAAATCCCCAGCAAACAAATCCATGAAAATAATTGATAGGCGGTTAGAGAAAATGAAAAAGGAAATGAAATGAGCATAGAGATTGACCAAAGTCGAAAAATGAGACAAAATAAGCTCTTCAACAGCAGAGCTGGAAAGGCTGCTGGAATGGAAAACGCGAGTAGATTTTAAATGGCAAGAAAAAAAATGGCTAGCGCAAAGAATAAGTATAACAAATTAATAGAAAAAATTTCAGAATTTGTGACTACATCAAGGACTGAATTAGCTAGAATAATAAACACAAAAATTGTTTATACTTATTGGAACATTGGAAAGTACATAGTTGAATATGAGCAAAAAGGCAAAGAAAGGGCAGATTACGGCTCTGAACTGATGGTAATTCTCTCAAAAGAGCTTTCAGCTAAGCTTGGTAAAGGTTTCTCCAGGTCTAACTTGCAAAACATGAGGCTTATTTACCTGAATTACCCAAAAAACCAGACACTGTCTGGCAAATTAAGCTGGAGCCATTATTGCCTGCTGCTTTCCATAGGGGTGATTTTATGAACAATCTGCTCTTCGACACAAATATTTATGGCTTAGCTTTAGAGAAAAGGGATGTGGCTGATATCCTGGCATTTTTTGCCAATGAGAAGCAAAAGGAAGAAAAAGAATATTTTGTGTTAGGCTCTAAAATTATTAATGATGAAATAAACGCCAACCCAAATAAAGATGCTAGAGAAAGGTTAAATGAACTATACAAAGTCGTCATATCTGGCGAGATAAGACTAACTGACAATATAAAATCATTAGCCTTGGAATATTTCAACGAATGCAAAAATAAGCATGTAAAAATTACACTGGAAGACTGCCAGATTGTAGCATCCGGCTGTTATGCTAATGCTGGGTTTATAGTCACAAATAACAGAAAAACAATGATGAACCCCAACGCAGTCGAAATTTTTACTTCAATTACCAAGAAAAAGGGATTAAAAACGCCAAAGTTTATTGGATACGAAATACTAAAAAGTTTTTTGCCTAGATTTGGCGTCTCTTAATTTCCTAAAATATTCGGTGGGACTCATGCCCTCAAAAGCTTCCAAAACCTCAGAGCGGGATTTGAACATCAGTTTGCCTATTAATACCTCTGCCAAAGATTTCCCTGCTGGCTTTATTAAAACGGCTTTCATGCTTAATGCTTATTATTTTACACTATATAAACCTTTCGCAATAAAATGAGACAAAATAAGCTATTTGAGATAATTGATTTTGTCAAAAATTATGACAATTGTAAGATATTTGCGTCCATTGACAACAATCAGTTTGCTGCATTTATGAGATTGTTGGAGATGGTGCCCCATAAAGAGCATGTAGCAGTTGTCAAGGAGAGTGATTTTAAAGAAAGGCTCGGTTGAGTACAAGCTGAGCTTGATAATCGATACAAAACTAAACATAGAAAGATTGAGTAAGTAGACCCGTCAAGCCTACTAACCGCCTTTAAAGACGGGATTTGTCAGGGTCTGTTCCTCAATAAACGGAGAGGTATAACAAATATATAAAACTTTTGCAATAAAATGAGACAAAATAACCCGTTCAACAGCAGAACCGCAAAAGGATTGGTGAGTTAAAAATGAAAAGAATGCTTCCAGATACTAATTTTTATGAATTAATGCTAAAGTACTTAGAAATAGAAAAGATTAGGAAAATTAAAGAAAATGGCACAATTATATTTTATGGAGCCGACATAATTAGAAAGGAGTTAAGAGCAACTCCAAAAACAAAAACCGAGCTTATTAGAGATAAATCATTAAAATTAAGAAACACTTTGTTGCGGGTATACGATTTGCTTGTTAGCGAGCATCAGTACACAATAGACCAAAAAGCAGATCAGCTCTCTGATAACTATTACATTGCTTATAAGGTTTTAAATGGAAAAGCGCCAAAAGACAAGATAATCGTTGATTTCAAAATAGTAGCATGCGCATCAATACATAAGATAGACGTGCTGGTTTCTGATGATAATAGAACAATGCTGTCGCCAGAATCAAAAAAAGCTTACGCTTCGGTGAATGAGATTAACAAATTAAAAACTCCAGATTTTATAGGATTTGAAGAGTTTAAAAAATATTTAAGAGGTGTGAAACTTGATTAATTCGTCCAATAATTTCATGGCTTTTGGATCGCTGCGAATTTCATCTACAGATTTTTCCAGCTTTTCCCATTCCAATTTATCTTTATTTTTCATATTAAAGCATACAGCAAATCCCATATATAAACCTTTCGCATAGAAAATGAGACAAAATAAGCTATTCAACAGCAAAACTGCAAAAGGATTGGTCAGCTTAACTTCAATAATCATACTGTTATCATCAATATTAGCTTCAACTTTTTATTTCGACAGCAGCATAACTGCCAATGTTGCAGGCGATGTTTCAGCAGAGGAAGCTTATTCAATAAAAGAGATTAATGATATTAAAGAACTAAGCCAATTGAACGAAGGCTGGTACTTGATTAGAGAGGGCTATGTCTTTTATCTTGAAACTTTTGACTCTGAAATTCCTATTCACATCAAAGTGAATGAGCCTGCAAACCCGAATGCTGTCGTTGTAGTTGATGCAGACGGCAACATAGCATTTGACAGGACATTTAGCCAGTTGGCTGAAAAGCAGGAAGCTGAAATATCAAAAACAAATGAAAACAGGATAACAGGACAAGTTGTTGGATTGGAGAGTATAAGCGGGATGCAGAGCGCAGCTCCTAATCAAAACAGCCAAGATGCTGCTGCCGTTGCAAACGGCATTGTCCTGGTTCAGGATGGCTACATTTTCGGCAAAAATATCTATTATAGGTATAACGATGCATCAAGAAAATGGGAATGGGGAAGCAGGCCAAGCGGCAGAGGATGGCGCCAATTAAGCGAAGGCTCCGGAGCATGGTTTACCAGCAAATTTAGCAGTGACTTGGCATCTGGCTTGAATGCGATTAGCAATAATCGTGGAGTAACTGACAAAAAGGCTGCCGGTGCAGCATACATCCTGGAGGCCATAGCAGCAAATAAAGATTCTGCATTGAAAGTGTACAACAAAAACTCAGCTGGAGATCTTGGAAGCTACGCCAAAACAGTTACTCCGGCGCAGGCTAATAATTTGCTGATAGCGCAAGCCAGACCAGCATTGGCTGTTGCGCCGCCTCAATCAGCGCAACCCGCTCAAACTGATCCGGCAGCACAAACTCCCCCCACAACTCCGGCTGCCGCTCCCGCCGCGCCTCAAGCTGCACAACCAGCAGCGCCCTCAGCTCCTGCAACGAGCGCGCCTTCACAAACTGAAATACAAAAAAAATGGAATGAAAACCTGAATGCATTGGAAAAACTGCATGGAAAGAGGACAAGAAACAGTGACGGCTCTTACAGCTTTCAGGATTATGATGCCAAGTTTTACGTGCAAAGCGATGGCAGTGTGTTTACAACTGGCGGCAAATCTGGTAATGGTTTTTATGGCGCAGATACGTTTAATAACCGTTGGACAGGAAAAGTTATTCCTATAGACAATGATATACCTTTTAGAAAGGTAATAACCGTAAATGGCGCTGGTAAAGAGTTCTATTTTGAAAAAGGGCAATGGTACACAGATGAAACATGGCCATTAAGAGATCAGCCAATAATAAACATAAAGGATATAGATGTATTATACCGATACATTTACGATAATTACGGCAGCCAATTGGAGAGCGTGAAGGATTATGATTACGACACAAGCGCAACAGGCGGGAAATACGGCGGAATAGGATTTACATTAGATTCCAATGAGTTTAGAAGGGAGGTAGCCGATTCGTATATTAAAGACGCCAGCACAGCTCTGATAGGAGATAAACCCAATACTGCCGCCGCAAAGATTTTTGTGGACAGGGCTGCAGCTGCGAAACCAAGTAATTCATATACCTTAAATTCCATTGGCTTTGGTTATGAAAAGCTTGGAGATATTGACAAGGCTTACCTCTATTATGAGAGGGCGGTAAATGCTCTTCCTAAGGACACAAGCGAGAGCAACAGGGCAGGTTATGTCAGGAATTTTAACTTTGCAAAAAAATATAAAATAGAAGGATGGAAGTATAATCAAGTGGAACTAGAATATGTTCCACCCCTATCTTTTGGTTCAGAAAATTATGATAAAATACATGATAAACTAAACAAAAATATCAATGCAATCGGCGGCTTAACATGGAGTAACGATGGCACTCATCTCACCAAGCCAGACTATTCCGGAAAATTCTGGAGACAGCTGACAGACGGCAGCATATATTATGAAGGTGATTCAACTCACCCGGCTCAAACCATTGTTGACGGAAAGGCATTCGGAGCGGTAAGCAGAAAAGAGATAACCAATGCGCAGACCTCTGTTGTGACTGTAGCTGCTACGACTGCAGCTAAGCCGGCAGAAACTACACCAGCTCCAGTTACTCCAGCGCCGGCTGCTCCTGCACCAGTTCCTGCACCGGCACCAGCCACACCCGTGGCATTGCCAAATTGCTGTCCGCAAGTGCTTGTAGACAATAATAATAAGTTGTATCACTATATTCCTGGATCGCGTGAATATTTATCGCTTTCCGAAGCCGGGGATCTGGCCATGACATCCTATGATGGACTTAAAGCTCCATTTTTTGAAATCAAAAGTTACAGGGCGGCGGAGCCATCAGAGATAATCAAAGCAAAAGGCCCTGACGGAATCGAGCGCGAATGGATTAAAATTACTGACACACATTACATACATGCATCTAAAGTAGGCGGAGAATTAGGGACAATCAGGGCAACTTATGATCCCAATGCAAAAACATTGACGCCTATCGCCGGTTCTGCAATAGGAAGATATATCAAAGATTACGCAAAGCAATATGCACAGCCGAGTTTTGTATCTACTGTTGTTGCTGCACCGCCGCAAGTTCCTCCCCAGCCTGCAGTGCCTGCTGCACAAGAACCGGCTGCCCCTACAGGCTCTCAAAGACAGGTGGAAGTATCCGTCAAGCCAGTCCCTGACGAATTGGACAGGAAAATCCAGGATTACGCAATCAAATATGGCGTTGACAAAGACCTTGTCAGAGCTATAATAAACATTGAAGCGGTGAACTTTGACCCGAATTCAAAAAGCCCGAAAGGCGCTGTAGGTTACATGCAGCTGATGCCAAACACTGCAAAGAGTTATCAATTAAAAGTGGATGAAAGCAATCCTGCAAAAGATGAGCGTTATAACCCTGACAAGAATTTAGAAGCAGGAATCCGATATCTCAAGGATTTATTGGACAAGCACAACGGCGATGTTGCGCTGGCGCTTTCGGAATATAATTCAGGCGCTGGAGACCAAATTGCCACAAATAAAGAAACCCAGGAGTACGTATCAAAAGTTTTAGCTTCCTATAATTATTATGACAGGAATGGAAATCCAAGAAACATTGTTACAAAGACATTCAGCCAGCCTGCAACTATTACAAATGAGCAGGCGATTAAAGCTCTTGGGCCAACTGTGAATATCGATTGGGATGCGCAAACAATTAACCCGTAT
>Ga0209541_10006309_pt1 | contig 20265 bp, 21 predicted proteins | sample RifCSPlowO2_01_FD_184027 | JGI IMG/M metagenome (GOLD analysis project Ga0209541, IMG submission 184027) | Groundwater microbial communities from Rifle, Colorado - Rifle CSP2_plank lowO2_0.1 (SPAdes) (version 2) | ecosystem: Environmental > Aquatic > Deep subsurface > Groundwater | place... | reverse complement strand
TGTAAAGCACGAGCTTTCTGCCTTTCATCAACACCATCAAATATTATACTATCATGAATTAAGAATATCTTACTTTTAGCTTTTTTCACCCATAATTTAGCAAGCATAAGATCATAGCAGAATATTTTCATATTACCAATACCTTGGCTACCCGACCTTTCTATATTAACATCAAATTTAAAACCTGTTTTAGAAATATTTATTGATAATGTTCCGGGAGCAGAATACATTGCGTTTGAATAGGAGTTAAATGTAAGAACAGCTTCCTCTTGTTGTGATTTTCTTTCATTTAAATCATTCTTAGCTTGTTGTAATAAGAGTTCATGTTCGACATTTATAGAACTTCTACCCTGCTCAAATTTCTTTAGATTTTCTAATCGGTTTGAAACATCTTTTAGTTGTGCAACTGTGCTTTGATGATTACTTTGTAATTGTGTATACTCTTGCAATGCACCATGACTTCTTAGAGTAAGCATTAATTCTACTCTCTTAGAGCTGAACACTTTTGTTTGTTCTTCTCTTTGAACTATTTTTTGCTTTAACCTTTCAATTTCTGAACTTAAAAATTCTTTTCGGTTTAAAACCACTCGTTTATGGAATGATAAGACCTCATTTATTTTCTTAGTTATATTATTTGGCAGTACAAGACCTGCCTCTTCATAAATTTTTGTAACTTTCTCGGGTTGAGCATCTACTTCTTCTTTTAAGCTAGATTCATAATGCTCAAGAAGTCTTTTATCGTCTATGTTCTGATTAACATATTCATGAATCGCCTTTGTTAAATGATTTGCATCTTCTTCTATTTGATGATATTGGGGATGAACTTTAAAATCATCTAAATTCCCTTTCTCTTGGTTTACTTGGGCGTCCAATCTTATCTTAAGAGATTCAAGCTCTCCAATGTTGCCTATCATATGCGATATTAAGCCCGCTGTTGCTTCTTGCTTAATTTGTGCAAGAACTTTCACCCTATCTTTCAAGACTTGCCATTTAGAAGCATATTCCCAACCAAGACCTAATAGAAATGAATTATTAACTTGCTGATCCCATTCCAATTGTGCTTTATATTGTTGAAATGGATTTAAGAATGCACCACTTTGACCATTTTTTCTTACAAAATAAGAGATTAAACTTCTAAAAGTAGGAATATATTTGTAATCATCATATATTGGCTGTAAGTCGAACATTAATATTCCTAAAATTTTCGTCCAATCATTTCTAGATATTATTTGTGTACCTGTTTTTTTATCTGTTGTAGGTTTTATTACCCAATCTGAGCAGTCCCCCTCAATAGTAATCTTATTTGTGTTCTTAGTGTTTCTGGTAACTAAATATTTCTTTCCTCCTAGGTCTATATCCATAGTAAATGTCCAATCATCTAACTGTGGCTTGTTAAGTGTTTCACCCTTATTTCCCCCTAAGCAAAAATGGATTATTTCGATTGAGGTTGATTTACCCAAGCCATTTCTAGAATCCTTTTTTGTAGCTTCTTTTGTTCTTTCTGCAACCACTACATTAAAGCCTGGATTAAAAACAATAGTTTGAAATGATGACTTATCACATTTGATTGAATGAATCATTCTTTCAACCTCACAATAATACCTTCTTTGAACTCTATTAATCCTAAAGTAAAAAGCAAATCTAATCCTAGAGTGAATCTCTCAAATGTTTTAACTTCGGGTAATTCTCTTGATTTATCCCACAAAAGAGTTACGGTTTGCCTTCCAGTGATATTGTTTAATAATACCGAGCCTAAGTTTAATATACAATTTTGCAATTTAATATGCTTTGTAGGCAGTATCATTTCTCAAATACCTCGCATTTTTCAAATAAATAAACCAATATAGATAGTCCAGCGGCTCTATTTTTAAAATCATTGCTTCCACCTGATGCAAAATCCAATAAAGCATTGAAAAGATCATCTCCTTTCAGTCCTTCTTCATTCAAGAGTTTTTCATATTCTGAAACAAAACCCTGTTTAAGACGTTCTCCAAATTCTACATCTGGGCAATTGTCTATAAAATGACCAACTTGTCTTACTTGTGTCATTCCCATTGTTATTAATTGCTCTGTTGTAACGGATAATTCGTTCTTTTTTATCTTCTCTTTTGGCGGTATTATTGTATATGAATCACTTGGAGTAAATTGACCAGATACCAAATATTTAGTAACTACACTCAGTTCTGAAAATGTTACATTTATAACTTCTTTTTCTGTTGAATCTACAATCCACTTTTCATGTTCAATTTTTATTTTATGTAATTTCTCTATCGTATAAGTATTCGCTTGGTCATCTATAACTTTATGGCAATTTCCACATACAAATATTAGATTATCATAACAATTTCTCTGTTTATCTGTCATACTGGACTCATATCTGGCAGAGCCGGGTTTTTCTCCGTTAATATGTGCACCTTCCCCAATAATAGAGTTTCGATCATTTTCTGTATTATTGAAAATCAATTCTTTATGGCAGGTAGATATTGCACATCTACCACCACTTTTAGAACAAAGTATTTTCCAATCTTTTATAGGGATTTGACTACTCATGCTTCCACCTCAACACCCTTATGTTCTTTAGTTGTAGGTTTTTCATCTTTATCTTGCTTCCCTAATTTAAAATCATCAATTGACATTATAAAATCATCAAAATTTCCGTTAAATTCTTTTGCCTTTTTTATGAGATTTATTAAAACTACTCTTGCGTATCCTCCAGCTAAAGAGGCAAGGTCTTTATTATCTATAAGAACCCCAGTATGAACAACCTTGCTTCGTGTATCGTAAATTTCCCTTAATTGCTTAAATGCTTCTTTTCTCTGTTCAAATTTATCATATAACAAAATAGCTCCTCTTTCTGATACTGTTCTTCTTAATTCTGTGGTTTCATCTTTCTTTTTCAATGTAGATTCTAAAACTGTTACAAAATTTATTAATCTTGCTGAGGGATATTTTTCATCTAAACCCAATCCAAACCAATACAAGCACTCTTTAACAACTTGAGATATTCTTGTCGGTTTACTAAGCTCTTCTATGCCTGCATTTTTCAACTGATTATATAAGTCGTTATTTAGATAGGCATGATTTAATAATAAATCTCCAACTTTCGATAAATTTGCAGACATACTTTTATCTGTTTCATTATAAACAACCAATTCCTGATTTCCTGATAACAAACAACCCTTCAAGACAGGTTTAAAATTTGTTGCATATAATTTAATCAAATTGAAAGAAACTAAAAAGTTATGCAAAGCCATTTCTTTCGCTTTTTCGGATTCACCAGCTTTTATTCTCGTGAATATCACCGGCTTATTTATCGGGTTAAAAGTTTCTGTTCCAAATAATGTAAACTGCTCTTTTTTGAATGGTAAATCTTCTTCTTTCAATATTTTTATAGTAGAATCGATAATATCATATTTCTGGTCATCGAGTATTCTGATATTCTCTACTTCAGAAATTACAAAATAGTCTTTAAGCCCATTTGATAATAAAAAATCTATCAACTCTTTTACATACTGTTCAATTTTTAATTCATCGGCGAGTAACTTATGATAATACTCAACTAATTTTTTATCGATAAATTCTTCGGAATATTTTTCTGCTATTCCTTTCTCATTTAGAAGTAATTTTATAGGAGAGTTAAATGTCTCTCTTTCAGAATAGGTCATAATTTTAACAATGGTTTTATCACTTTGAGAACAGAAGAAAGATTCTCTTACATTTTCAACATTATTATTTCTCTTCAAAATTGGAAGAAACTCGTCAATCTTCAATTTTAATTGATTTTCTAATTCCTGCTTATTCATGTTCTAACCTCAACAGGAACTCTTATCTTTCCAGACATTAATCTTGGGAGTAGAGAATCTCTGATTTGTGATAAATTTTGAGACTCAAAGCAATTTATAGATATATTCTTAAAAATAGATCCCATCATTTCCTTAAATTTTAACATTAGAGAATCATCAGGCAATAAAATCTTCAATTCGTTTACATTATTTTTATTTATATGCTGTTGTGCCCCTCCTGTTTGATGGGAGATTAAACCAATAATCTTATGTTTTATCCATAAGTAAATATATTCAGAGGGTATGTCTTTATTTTCTATAATTCCTATTACTGATTGATTAGCACAAGTGTCTATTTCAATCCGACTAACTTGTCCTAAAGTTGCACCTGTAATTGCCAAAACAGTCGTTCCTTTTGACATTAATTTCGTAGCTGAATTATCAACAGCTTCTTCTGTGATATACGCAGTCGGCTCAGTGATTCTAAATTTATTTATTTCTCCTGAATTAATCCATGCAATAGTTCCATTTTCCCAATAAGATTTATTTGTTGTGCTTGGTGTTCCACCGAGGATAGTTTCAAATTCTTTTCCTATCTTTGAAACTTTCCACCCTTTCGGTATTTCCCCTATTTCAGAATCGACCATCTCACCGCCAGAGCTTTTGTATGGCTTGTCTTGTTCGTCTGGAAATTCAAAGTCAACAAACCATCTTTTGAAGATTGCCTGTCCTATTGCCTCTAAAGTTTTGTTCATTTGCTGGTTGAGTTCTATTTTTGAGTCTAGGGAAGAGAGGATTTTGGCGATGGCAGATTGTTCTGGGAGTGGTGGGAGAATCACAGGGAGATTAGAAAGAAATACTTGATTTATGTTTGTAATAGTTGTTCCATCCATAGATTTTCTAATGTATGCTCTATAAAGTTCAGACCTAACTAGATAATTCAAGAATTCATAATTTATTTTAGAATCATCATTTAGTCTAAATCGAATTATAAATCCACTAAAAACAGTTTCATTTTTAGGTAAGTTATAAACCATCGCCGCTTGTCCTGTTCCAGAATGTTTTAATGAAGAACGGGCAAATAAGAGATCACCTCTTTTAACAAAATAATTATCTGGATTTTTCAAAGTACCTTTTTTTATTTCATCAAGATTATTTATCGTAGCATATTTGCCTCTAAATAAATTTGTAACATTTATTATAGGGAATCCTTCACCAAAATCATTTCTATTAAAATTAACACCATTTTTTAATTCCCCAATATCTCCTAGTTTTTCAACTTCCCAATCTTCTGGAATCATTCCTATTTCAGTTTGTTTGAATTTTGATTTTTGCTTCATTTTATCATCCTGATGGGTTTACTCTCTAAGACATGCTTACTATCTAAATCTCGCTGGAATCTGTAAGAAATTGTCTTTATGAAGTCCTTTATTGCTTCCTTCTTTTTGTCAGCTGGGAATATTGGAAGTTTATTGACTTCATCTAACTCAAAGCAAATTTTATCTCCTACATCTTCCTTTAATTTTTTTAGGGTATCAAAGCTAATCTCTTTTGCATGACTCTTAAATAATGGATTAAGAAGCATTTGCTGTATTTGTCTATCTGATTTGACAATGTTCTCAATCTCTGCTTTTTCAGGGTGTTTTGTGATTAAATCGCTTGCTTTTAATATCTTGACGGAGTCGGTTTTTTGCTGTTCAAAAATATCAAAAATTGGATTAAAATTATACTTTTGTAAGATTGCACCTTCTGATTTATCTTTACTGATTTTGAACAAGAGATCCGCAAACTCGTCTATCTCTATTCCTTTCTGTTCTTTGATTTCATTAAAACTCGAATCTTCTAAGAAAAGAGAGTATAATCCTTTTTTGTTTAATAAACTGGTTGGTGTTATTTTTCTTACATAGCCAATGATTAAATTGTCTTGTTTGACATAAACTATAAATGCAATCAGATGGTTTTTTATTTTTTCTAATATCTCATTCTCTTGATGTTCTATTGTAAATGCTTTTTGTTCAAATTCATTCCAAGTGTTAATATCTTTAAGATTGATATATTCGGCATCCTGAAAATTATCAGCACTATAATCTCCTAATTTCTTATCGCTCACTTCTGAAGTTTTTTTAATCAACCACTCTTTAAGCACTTGAGATACTTTAGTTTTTATGTTCGCCCTATAAAAAATATAACGTGTTACACTTTTTTGCCTATATTTTCTAACAAAACATAACTCGGCATTTTTCTCTATATTTGGAAATTTTATTTTGTTATCCATTTTAATCCTCTATTAATATATCTTCACTAATTTTCTTGACTTTTAATTTTGATGAAGTAATCTTGTGTTTTGTTTTAGATATTAGGCAATACTTTTTGCTGCCTAATGTAACTTGGTATAGGTTGTATCTAAAGAAAATTTTTAGTAGTGGGTTTATACAGAATAATGAGGTATCTATATACAAATATGCAACCAGAACCATAAGTATTGAAAATGAGACGATGCTTTTAATACCATTCAAATCTACTAAAAATGGCAATATGTAAGTTACTAAAAAACTAAGATATTCGCTGTTTTTGAGTTCATTAATTGTTATTTTTTCTTCACTTGGAACAATTGATTTTATAGTTTTGAGTAGTAAAACGACTAAAATAAAACCTACAATGATGGCAGAGATGAGAGTTATTAACAGAGTTTTAGTATCATTTATGTTATTGATTATTAAAATGCTAAATAATGGAAGATATGCAAAGTAAAAAAGTATAATTTTTGAGAACTTATTTAGCATACTAAACCCTCCAACCAATTTTCTCCAGATTCTTCTTTATTTCTTCATCCAGCTTCTGCCCTTCTTTCATCTGTGAAGACAATTCAGCAGTTAATCGTTTCATTTTTTCTTCAAATGCTTCGTCGTCTTCTGCTTCTTCTTGGATTCCAACATATCTTCCAGGTGTTAGGATAAAATTATTCTTTTCAACTTCTTCCAATTTAGCAGATTTACAAAAGCCAGTAACATCCTCATATTTCTGCTTATTTTCTCCTCTCCATGCGTGATAAGTGGAAGAAATCTTTTTAACATCTTCATCTGTTAATTCCCTGTGCCTTCTATCAATCATCACGCCCATATTACGAGCATCAATAAACAGGATTTGCCCTCTTCTATCCCTAAACGAATGGTCTTTTTTATCTCGTGTAACAAACCATAAGCAAGCAGGAATCATTGTATTGTAAAATAATTGTGATGGCAACGCCACCATGCAATCAACAATATCAGAAGTAATCATATTCTTCCTTATTTCTCCTTCATTGGAAGTATTAGAACTCATTGAGCCATTTGCCAGAACAAAGCCAGCTACGCCAGTAGGATTCAAATGATGAATGAAATGCTGAACCCATGCAAAATTAGCATTATTCTTTGGAGGAACTCCATACTTCCACCTTACATCTTCCTGCAATAACTCTCCATTCCAATCTGAATCATTGAATGGTGGATTGGCAATAACAAAATCAGCTTTCAAGTCTTTATGCTGGTCATCGTGAAATGCATCACCCCATTTGATATTAGAATCAATCGCTCTGATAGCCATGTTCATTTTGCAGAGTCGCCACGTAGTTTGATTAGATTCTTGTCCGAATACAGAAATATCTCCGATTTTTCCGCCATGCGCCTCGATGAATTTTTCAGATTGAACAAACATACCGCCACTACCACAACAGGGGTCAAATATTCTTCCTTTATAGGGCTCTAACATCTCAGTTAAGAGTTTTACAATAGAACGAGGAGTATAGAACTGTCCGCCCTTCTTTCCTTCAGCAGAGGCAAACTCACCTAAAAAGTATTCATACACTCTCCCAAGTACATCTTTACTTCTATTTTCTTTATCTCCCAATCCAATCGTGCCAATTAAATCCATTAATTCTCCTAATCTTTGTTTATTTAATCCTGGGCGAGCATAGTTCTTAGGAAGAACTCCTTTAAGGATAGGATTGTCTTTCTCGATAACGTCCATTGCTTCGTCAATTAGTTTTCCAATCTCCGGATTTTTAGCATTGGATTGAAGACGTTCCCATCTCGCTTCTTTTGGAACAAAGAAAATTCTTCGAGAAAGATACTCATCAACCTCTTCCGGATCTGAATCTTTTTCTTTTTTTAGTTTTTCATACACTTCGATAAAAGCGTCAGAAATATACTTTAAGAAAATGAGACCTAGAACTACATGCTTGTACTCAGCGGCGTCCATATTACTTCGTAGTTTATCTGCCGCTTGCCAAAGCTTCTGTTCATAGCCTAAATTGGCTCCATTGGATGACTTAGTGTCTTTACTCATTTAAAACCCCATCTCTGCTAGTGCCTTGGCTATAAAAGCTTTATTAGGGTGAGTACGTACTTAGCTGTTTTTTTGAAAGAAGCCCATTTTGACCCTCTTTTTTCACTTTTGAAACGAAAGATTTATATAGGAATTAAAGATATTTAACTTACAAAATTGTGGAAAAATCACAAAAATGACAATAAAATATACCCAATTGGAGGTTTTACACTATGTTAATTGAGTTTAGTATTGAAAACTATCGTTCCATTAAAGATAAAGTTACTTTTAGCATGGTCGCTACTAACGATACTTCTTTAGATGGAAATATTATAAAGAACGCTCTAAACGATGACTCCTTGCTCAAAAGCGCTGTAATTTACGGGGCTAACGCGTCAGGTAAAACTAACATACTCTTAGCGTTGAACTTCTTAAAAATGCTAGTGTTGAATTCACATAATCACCAGAAAGGGCAGAACCTAGTATTTACTCCATTTAAGCTCGATAAAAAATGTTTAGAAAGACCTACAAAGTTTCAGATAGTATTCACAAAGAAAGAAGTAAAGTATGATTATATGCTAGCTTTCAATAAAGAGCGAGTTATCGAAGAATTCCTCTATCATTATCCCAACAACAAAAAAGCGCTTTTATTTGAGAGAAAGAATGACGAGTATAAATTTACAATTGATGAAAAAGACCAAGGGTTTATAGCGAAAAGAACTTTAGAGAATGTGCTCTACTTATCTAAATCAACTCAGGAGAATTATGGGAAAAATCTGCCTACGTTTGAGTGGTTCAGAGACGAACTTCAATTTGTAGGACCTTATCAGCCAATGCTCTCTGAAGAATTCACTATTAATCTTTTGAATAAAGATAAGAAGTTAAAAGAACTCATTTTGAAAGCCTTGCTTGAGGCGGATATGGGCATTGAAGATATAGACGCTGTCATTAAAAAATTAGAAAACATTCCTGATACGCTCCCGCAAGAAATAAAATATTTTTTGATTAACGCGAAGGCTCCATTCAATCAAACTGAGATTAAGACATTCCACAAAGGCGTAGTTTTCGATTTTTTTACGGAGGAGTCAGAAGGTACAAAAAGAATGTTTTCCTTAATTGGACCATGGATTGACGCTTTACATAATGGAAAGATATTAATTATTGATGAGCTCGATGTAAAATTGCATCATTTTTTAAATCTATTTTTGGTTAACTTATTCCATGATCCAACGCAAAACAAAACGAACGCTCAATTGATTTTCACAACTCATAATACTAATTTATTGGATCAAGATATATTTAGAAGAGATCAAATCTGGTTTACTGAAAAAGATATAGAAACCGCGAGCACCAAGTTATATTCTTTAACAGAGTATAACCCTAGGAAAGATAAAGATATTCAGAAAGGATATCTTGCAGGAAAATATGGGGCTCTGCCTTTCATAAAGGAGAATAAGATATTCTAAGATGGCGAATGACTATAGCCCTAGAAAAACTGACATGAGAAAAGAGAGGATTACTTTCCTTATTGTCTGTGAAGGACAAAAAACAGAGAGAATTTACTTTGGAAAATATAGAGAAAGAAATAGCGGGCTTATTATTTTTACGCCCAATACCACAGTCACAGATCCTATAAATTTAGTGAAGTTTACTTTAAATCAAATTAATAAATATGACTTAGATTTTGAACATGGAGACCAAGTTTGGTGTGTTTTTGATACTGATAAGAATACCAATGAGAATATCAATCAAGCTAGATTAATTGCGGAGAAAAATAATATAAATCTCTGCATGTCCAATCCTTGTTTTGAGCTCTGGTATCTTCTTCACTACTGTTATTTTGACCAAAAAATATCAAATATAGATTTACAAAAAACATTAGAAAAACATATTCAAAACTATGATAAGTTAAAAGATTACTTCAATTCACTCCTCGGAAAAAGAAATATAGCTATTGATAACGCGAAGAAATTGATTAAAAAACATCAAGCTGAGAAAACTATGTTGTTGAGCGTCAAAAGTAACCCTTCAACACAAGTAGTTGGTTTAGTAGAAGAAATATTAAAGGTGATTGAACAAAATAAGAAGTAGCCCTTTATTCCACATCTCCATTTTCTGCAAGTTCGAGGGCTATTTCGCCAATCTTTGATTTTTCTTGTATTCTAGCCAATGATTATACATATCATTATCTTCTTTGCTTTTCCTTGATGTTACAAAACCGAATGCACTTTTTAGATACTCTCCATTCATTTTAAAATCCACTTTGCCTTTCAATCCTAAACATGTTATTATTTCTTCGTCTGATGAGCCGCTATCTCTCATTCCCCTCGTTATTTTCATAAGGTCATTTTGACTATATTTTGAACTCTTGAATAGGTCGACTACACCAGTGATAACGCAACCCATGCCAGAATGCTTGATTAAATTGCACATTTGGCAAACAATCTGAAAATTTTTATCACTATTATTTTCAGGATCCCCATCGATATGGTCGACAATTTGATATTTTTCCGAATGAAAACCGCAATAGACGCAGGTATAGTCATCTCTTTTGAGAATCAATAATCTCGTTTTTTGCCATGCTTCACCTTTGAGATTTTGCGGCTGTTTCCAATTTCTCCATTTCTGAGGTGGAGCGAAAGATAAGGATAATGGTTTCATAGTTTAATTTTCTTATTTCTTAGCCAGTCTTTCATTTATTCCTCGCTCATTCCTATCTCTGCTAGCGCCTTGGCTATAAAAGCTTTATTAGGGTGGTTGAGAAGAACTCTAATTGATAAGTCCAATGGACTTTAAATACAGATAAAGAAGTATCAATAATACGACTATAATAATAATGCGTGGATCAATTACTCCTCTTTTTCCCTTACTCATTAGCGCTTTCAATACACTAATCTCTTTTTCCATGTTATTTAACCTTTTCTCTTGGTCAAGCTGTTTATGTACTTCTTCCATTTTTGACCTATTATAACGCAATTCATCTCTTACTTCCTTATATTTAGAAGAAATCCATGCTACAGTAAATGCAAGAATAATCACTCCAACTGTAATACCAAATATAATTAATGCTTGAACAGAAGAATTCTTATCTGTTACATAAATCTGATATAGACCTATACCGAGACCTATGAGTAAACTAACAATTTGGAAGATTAAGTTTAATGGATCTGATGGGCGTTTACTTTTCATTTGTTACTCCCCACTCATCCCCTTCACCCACACACAATACTCACAATCAGCATTAGGCTTCGGAGCTTCCTCATCCAAGAACACTTTCGTCGCATCCTTGAAAATCTTCTCTCTCTCCTTATATACTCCTAAGAGGTTTATTCTTCAGTAATTTTTTCAGTTCAAACACAAATTCTGATGCACGTTTTAGTGACGTCTGCGCCTTTGCTTCTTTTGTCTGCTCAAGCATATTATATTGGAATCGTGAGCGTTTACCTAATTCAAGCCCATAGGACTCGACAAGATCTTCTGCCCTTGCGTTTGCTATTTCCAAAGCGTCCTGCTGAATATTTTCATAGTCTTCCAAGAGTTCTTTCTGTAATTTGTCCAGAATAAGTACTATCAAGGCATCGCTGGTTACTTTATGAACTATTTTATCCTGTGTTTTGTAGCCGTAATGAAGAAGAACAGTATTTGCTATGTAGAACATGGCGTAATAGGACACTACAATGACCCATAAATAAGGTTTTAATGGGCTTTGCATAAGTTCTTGCGCTGTCCTGAGAGAAAGATCTGCATTTTCAAAATATTTGCTTTTTGCCAGTTCATTGGTCTCTTTCTTCAACAGTCCTTCTTGCAAGTATCTTGTAAAGTTGCTCTGTGCTTCTTTTTTTCTTTTCTCGTCTATCATTGTATCACCTCATAATAAGACTCCACACCATGCAGAATGACATTATGCTTCATTACTTCTGATCCCACAGTGATCTCTTTGGAATTCTTCATGGCTTTGAAGTCAGTTTCTTTGAATACATGGACATGCAGTTTGAGAGGAAGTGTATTAGCGATATTCTGTATTTCCTTTTCCATGTTGTCTTCTGCCGCATCTGAAACTATAAATAAGAGGTCAATGTCAGAATGCTTTGTGTAGGTCTTTTTTGCATAGCTCCCAAACACTAAAAGAATATACAATGTTGAACGTAATTTTGTAAATGCATCGTGCATAACTGCGATATTTTTATTTTTTAGTAATGCACTTTTTCTGCTATATTCTGCTTCAAAAACTAAAGGATGGGGCTTATTGACAAGTGTGACTCTCTGTGAGTTTCCAAAAAGCTGTAGTCTCACTAATGACATCTTGACAAGCCTGGTAATCATGTTGTGGGTGTTTTTGTAGTCTTTCTTCAAGAGCTTGGCAATCTGATTAATGCTGAGGTCCTTGTCTCTCTGTTCTATAAGCAGTTTTACGACTTCAACTTCTTTGCTCTTCATGTAAATATCACCATAATACTATGTAAATAATTACATATATAAGGTTTTCTCTTTTGTATTTTTGCGGTCATATCTTCCACTTCTTGAAACTATACCTATTGCATTAGTTTCTCCTATCCATTTTGATGAAGATATTGTAAAAGAGTTCAAACCAGCATTTAATCTAACCGTATCGAATCCAACACGGTTAAAATTAAGGTTATGTATTTTTTCCCAAATCCCTAAAAATTCAACAGTATTCCTGTTTCTAAGCCAATTTATAATAACAAATCTAGGCTCTTCAGAGTTCTTTTTTTTTAGCGATATCAGTCAAAGAAATATATTTTTGAGAATCTATCTCTTTGATCACTATATTTATTCCTTCAACTTTGATAATTTTATTGTCCATATTTAGGGTGTTACAATGAGCATCTCTTTAAAAATATTTGCAGGTACTTTGAGAAGGTGTAGTGTCCGGAAACTTTTCGGATTATACATATTTTTTATAGAAGTTTTAGCAAGTACCAATTTGGTAGTTTTTGGTAGATATTGGTAGTTCCAGCAAGAGTGCCTAAGCTTCAGAGATACCTTTTGCCCAATGGCTCATCTCAAAATTTGCAATTTTTCCCATTTTCCTTAAGCCATTTTTCCCTTTCCTTATAATCTGGGATTGCCTTTTCTACTAATGCCCAAAATTTGTCTGAGTGATTGCTCTCAATTAAATGGGCTAATTCATGGACGCATAAATAATCAAAGACGCCTTGGGGAGCGAATAATAGCCTAGTTGAAATATTAATATTGCCCCTTTCTGAACAGCTGCCCCAATTTGATTGATTATATTTAAGGAATACTTTTTTAATTTCCTGTTGAAAGTGTAAATTGTTGAGCTCTTCAATCCTTCTTTTAACTTCTGGAAGTTTTTTTCTTGCGAGGCATCTGCTTATCAAGGTAGAGATGTGTTTATATTTTTGCGAGTCATTTAAACTTGAAGATATATTCAGATAAATACTATTATTTTTAATTCTAGCGGAGCTGCTGAATTTATCAGAATAATCAATGCTTAAAGAATATTTATCTGCTCCCACAATAATCTCCTGCCCATTATTATATACTTTTATTGGCTCTCTTTGAAATTTTTCAGGATTTTGTAGGATTTTCTGCTTCGCCCAAGACTTCATTTTTTCTATATTTTTAGATAGCTCCTCTCTTGGCAGGAAATTTGGAGCATGAATGTTAATTGATTGTTTTCTGATGGATACCCTAAAATTATTTCTTTTTTCGATTAGTATCTTTACAACAAATTGTTGTTCCCCAATGTGAAGCATTTCAGTTTTCATTTAAATAACTCTTAAAAGTTTTGTTATAAGATCAACTAAGCTTATCTCCATTGTTATCTTTGTGTTTCATGAGGTGGCTTGTAAGGATATTTTTCTCAGGATCTCGCATTATTTTTTTGTAATAGGCGGGATAGTTAACTTTTATCCTTTGTAGTTTCATGGTTATATATTCTTTCTTGCATTTATCTGAGCAGAATAAAAGAACTTTCTCATCTGGAAATTGAGGAGACAGCCAAATACCATAATCAAATTCTTTTCTGCAAGTCTTGCATATTTCACTCATCATCAAATCCCAGATGCCAATCATCACCGACAATATTTTCATCCAGCGCTTGCTGTCCCGCGGCAGTCAATTCTAGAACAGGATAGCGATAGCCATAAGCAGAGACAAAGACATAGTGAATCATCTGTTGCTGCTTCAACTGATCAATGAGGCGCATAATGGTAGGTATGGTATGCCATAGAAGCCCGCCATAGAGCTGCTGATCAATGATGGATGAAACCTCTTTGGATTTTGATCCTTTGAGAAAAGCAGCTAGCCTATATTTGCCAGTATGCAATGCTTTCACTGCGCGAAGGATGATCCATGCTACTTGCGAAGATTCTTCCGATGACAGCAGGTTTGTAGCAGTATCCATGTTATTGTTAAGAAATAGGTGCTTCCTTAAAAACCTTCTCTCCTTCTAGACGAATATGTACAGTGACAAGAATATTTAAATAGTTTCATCGGTTTGCATTTTTATGGACTTTAAGACAGCTCTAGCAGATTTATTACACAAACACTTGAAAAAAGACGTGAAAGACCTGATAGAAATACCTCCAGATCCTAGTTTAGGAGATTACGCGTTTCCCTGCTTTTCTTTAGCAAAAAATCTGAAGAAGAATCCTAACCAAATAGCACAAGACTTAAGCAAACAGATCAAGGCTGACTTTTTAACTAAAATTGAAACTAAGGGGGCTTATTTGAATTTCTTTGTTGACAAGACCTTATTGACTCAAGATGTACTCACTATTGTACTCAAAGAAAAAGAGAAGTATGGTCAATCTACTCTAGGCAAAGGAAAAACTGTTGTTATTGATATGTCTTCTCCAAATATAGCTAAACCTTTCGGCATTGGTCATTTACGTTCCACTATTATTGGTAATGCCCTCAGAAATTTATTAACTCTGCAAGGCTACAAAGTTATTCGTATTAATCATCTTGGAGACTGGGGAACACAATTCGGCAAATTGATAGTTGCGTTTAAACTCTGGGGAAATGCGAAGAAACTCAAGAAAGATCCTATCCTCTATCTCTTAGATCTGTATGTCAAATTCCATGACCTTGCAGAAAAGAAACCAGAACTTGAAGATGAAGCAAGAGCTTGGTTTAAAAAATTAGAAGACGGCAATAAAGAAGCATTAGCCTTGTGGAAACAATTTAAGGACTTAAGTTTACTAGAATTCAAAAAGATTTATGCTTTATTGGGCGTTGAGTTCGAAGCTTATTCTGGCGAGGCTTTCTATAATCATCAACTAGACAGCACTATTGAACTCATAAAGAAGAAAGGCATTACAGAAATGAGTGACGGCGCTTTGATTGTCAATTTAGAGAAATATGGTCTCCCTCCTGCTCTTCTGCGAAAAAGCGACGGAGCAACATTGTACCTTACTCGGGATATCGCAGCTGCGCTGTATAGGCAGAAAACGTACAAATTTGACAAGATGCTCTATGAAGTTGGCGGAGAACAGAGATTACACTTTCAGCAACTCTTCAAAGTCCTTGAACTGCTTGGTTATACTTGGACTAAAGACTGTATACATATTGACCATGGATTGTATCTGGGAGATGATGGAAAGAAATTTTCTACAAGAAAAGGCAAAACTATTTTCATGACTGATGTGTTAGATGAGACTATCGCCCTAGCAAAGAAGATTGTTCAAGAGAAAAATCCTAAACTTACCAATAAAGACGCAGTCGCTAAAGCAGTTGGTGTAGGAGCTATTATTTTTGGAGATTTATGCAATGACAGAAGCAGAGACATTATTTTTGATATAGAGAAATTCACTTCTTTTGAGGGAGAAACAGGACCTTATCTGCAATACACTCATGCGCGTCTGTGTTCGATCTTACGGAAGAAAAAATTATCCGCTGGAAAGATAGATCATGCACGCTATGATACAGAGGAACAAGAGATTGTGAAACAGCTAGGACGCTTTGGCGAGGTAGTCGAGGATAGTGCACGGCAGTATAGACCGCATATTCTGGCACGATATCTCTTAGATCTAGCACAACAAGTTAACAGCTATTATGTCTCCCATCCTGTACTGCAAGATGACAATGATTTAGAAAAGGCTAGACTGGCTTTAGTCACTGGAGTCAAAACTGTTTTAGGCAATGGATTACGACTGTTAGGCATTACTCCTCTGGAAGAAATGTAATGGCATTTCTATATTCGACCACACACATGCTTAAAAATCAGTTTCTTCTTCTTATTGAATGAACCCAACCAAATTTATTGTCGTTACAGGCGGAGTTATGAGCGGTGTTGGTAAAGGCATTGCCACTGCTTCTATTGGAAAAATTCTTCAGACTTATGGCTTCAAAGTCACTGCTGTTAAAATAGATCCTTACATCAACCTGAATGCAGGCACGCTTCGGCCGACAGAACATGGCGAAGTCTGGGTGACTGATGACGGCGGAGAAATAGACCAAGATCTCGGCAATTACGAACGTTTCCTCAATGTTTCTCTGCCCAAGAAGAATTGCATGACCACTGGACAGATCTACAAAACAGTGATCGACAAAGAAATTGCTGGTGATTACTTGGGAGAAACTGTGCAGTTCATTCCGCATATCCCTAATGAGATTAAACAACGAGTCTTAGCTGCGAGCGAAGGCTATGACATCTGCCTGATTGAAATTGGAGGCACCATCGGCGACTATGAAAATATTCCTTTTCTTTTTGCCATGAAAAGCCTTGAGCGCGAGCGAAAAGGAGATCTTATTTATTTTCTTATCACTTATCTTCCCATTCCAGACCACATGCCCGAGATGAAAACAAAGCCTACACAACTAGCCATCAAACTTCTGACTGAACAAGGCATTATTCCAGACTTTATTTTATGCAGGGCTCGAGAACCTTTAGATGAACAACGCAAGAGAAAAATTGAAACGTATGCGAATATCGGCGCTGACTATGTTATCTCTGCTCCTGATATCAAACAAACTGTGTATGCTGTTCCCTTAAATTTTGAGAAAGAAAAACTTGGAGAGAAAATTCTTCAAAAGCTTCACCTGCAACCAAAAACAATCCCTGACTGGCGATCTTGGGAAGCTTTAGTCCACCGGTTGGAACATCCTGCAAAGAGGATACGCATCGCCATGGTGTGTAAATATGTCGACAGCGGCAACTATCACATTGCAGACTCTTATATCTCAGTCAATGAATCCCTGAAGCATGCTGGCGCTTATCTTGATGCTGGACTAGAAATCACTTGGCTGGATGCTAAAGACTTTGAAAGACATCCAGAAAACATTACCCTCTTAGATCAATTCGATGGTATTGTAGTGCCTGGTGGATTTGGTAGCTCCGGTGTTGAAGGAAAGATCATGGCCATTCATTATGCACGAGAGCATAAAATTCCCTTCTTAGGATTATGCTATGGTATGCAGCTTGCAACTATTGAATATGCACGACATGCCTGTGGATTAGCAGGAGCGCATACTACAGAAGTAGATCCAAGAACTCCTTATCCTATTATTGATATGCTTCCTGAACAACGCAGCGTCAAAGAAAAAAGCGGTAGCATGCGTTTGGGAGCGTATGGAGCGACTCTTCTGGAGAATAGCTTCGTCTTTGATCTCTATTACCGCACTGGACGACTGCAACGCGACCAAGAACATTTGAGCATACTTCGCGCACAAGGACAATTGTTTCGTCTTGGAAAAACTCCCTTACATAATATGATCTTAGAACGTCATCGTCATAGATATGAACAAAATCCACAGTTTATCCGACAGTTAGAACAGGCAGGCCTTGTCTTTTCCGGATATCATGAACGCGAGGACGGAACAAAGCTCATGGAATTTATTGAACTGCCTCGAAGCCAGCATCCTTGCTTTATTGCGACTCAGTCGCACCCCTGCTTTAAATCTACTCTTATTGATCCCTCTCCCCTTTATGTGGGATTCGTAGCGGCTGCACAACGCACACGAGAATTATCACCTCCTCAAGAAGAACAAACACTTCAGAAAAAAACAACTTAATTTATTTTTCTCGGCCTCAAACTCACATTCGCTTCTTTCAAGAGCACATAAGTCATTTCATTTAATGGAAATTCTTCGTTGAACACTAACTCTTTGATACCTGCGTTGATTAATACTTGTATACATCTGAGACAAGGACTTTCCGTCGTATACATAGTTGTATCTTGTGTGTTGACACCATGATATGCAGCCTGTAGAATTACATTTTCTTCTGCATGGTTACAGATACATTGTATGTGCAAACCTTCTTTGTTGCAACCTATGCATCCATTCTCATTGCAGTGCTTAATATGCCGAGGAGTATCATCAAATCCCATAGTCAAAACCAGCTTGTTCTTCACGAGCAGAGCACCGACTTTTCTCTTGACACATCTCGATCGTTTTCCTATGACTTGCGCAATTTCCATATACAATCCATCTTCTGAAGGCTTCTTGAGAGTGAATTTCTTATTTGTATCTGCGAGTATATGATCCACTTTTTTCTGCAAGGTGTCGAGGTCACTGTCGTTCTTGAGCACAATCTGCGCAGCTTTGAAGATAGGCGTTAATTGCTGCTTAATCATCTGCTCATCCTCAAGAACATTTCTTTCAAATGCAAGCACGTCTTCATAAGAAACATCCTTACCATTCTGCTGTTTTTGCTGCTCCATTAAACGCTCCAAACGAAGCTCTGTTGGAGCATCCACTCTGAGAACTATAACCTCATCCTTTTCTTTGAACGCGTCAATCTGATCTAAATCTGTGATAGCCTCTACAGCATAGTTCATTTCAGTATTGATCTTCTCCAAAGGCAATTCTTCATCAGTCAGAAAGTGAGGCACTGAGAGATAGCCAAACCCCTTCTTCTGCAGGTATTGGGCAACGGTTGTTTTGCCAGATCCCTTTAATCCAGTTATCGCTATAATCATACAATGTTGAGTCAAAAAAATGCCTTAAAAAGCTTTCGCAGAGATATTTTTCTGCTTTTAGATAGTTATTATAGAAAAAACTAAGGATGCTGTGGGATTTATGATTTTATTTACGCCATCAACTCCAATTGAACGATAACCTTTGCAACCATTTCTTCAATATCATACTCTGGAGGTATCTCACAAACTGACGCATAACAACAAACACACCCCTTCTTGGGAATACTTTTTTCTCCGCGGCCATACAATTCAATCTCCCATGGCGATGTCGGACAGAAAAATACTACAACTCTTTTCTTAAATGCTGTCGCCATATGCAGCGCCATGCTGTCACTAGTCACCAAAACATCGCAGATATTTATCAAAGAAGCAAACTCCAAAAGACTATTATCGCAACCAGAGTCTATGACTGGCGCATTAACCTGCGCTAAAATATGTTTATTTCTCTCTCTTTCTTCTGTACCACCGAGGAGCATAATTCTTGCGTCTCTCTGCTGCTGATGTAGAAGGTCAATAAGCTGTATAGTTTTTTCTTCACTCATCTTCTTATCCTGCCAGCGGCCACTTGCACCTGTATTAAATCCTATGATTTTCTCTTGCGAAGAGATATGATTCTGCTCTTTAAATTTTTCAGCGAACAACTTCTGTTGCTCTCTGAGAATAATCATAGGCTCCTGATGTTTATAAGTGAGACCTAATATTTCATAGGCAATTTGCTGATATGTTTTCCTGTTCTGTGTTTTTAATTGATCTGCTTTCTCTTTTCCAAATCTTGAGATAAGGCTCATGTCAAACCAAGGCGCAGTTTCATCTGTATACTTGCATACTCCTTGTTCTTCATATGCACCCATGTGCTTATCTGCTTTGATGCTTGCAGCAAGCTTGCAAATAGAGAGATCATCGTCTAGGTTGATAAGGAGATCATAGCTTTCTCTTAAAATCGTTTGTTGATCAGACTCAAGAGTATATATTTTTTGGATAAGAGGATTGTTGTTCAGAAGCCCTCTAGACGCTTTCTTCGTCAACCATGAGATATTTGCTTGAGGATATTTTTCTTTGAGACCAGGCAACAGAGCGGTTGTTCTAATGACATCTCCAATGGCACCCACTTTAATGATCAGAATATTCATAGATTTTCAGCTTCTAGAAACCTTTTTAAACATTGTTTTTCTTCAGCTCTGTAGAAAACTTAAATAACCAATGCAGTCGTTAGACTGCAATTGGGGGTAGGAGAAGCTACCCATGAAAGGGAAGAAAAGAACTGTTTATTA
>Ga0209541_10006308_pt1 | contig 20271 bp, 24 predicted proteins | sample RifCSPlowO2_01_FD_184027 | JGI IMG/M metagenome (GOLD analysis project Ga0209541, IMG submission 184027) | Groundwater microbial communities from Rifle, Colorado - Rifle CSP2_plank lowO2_0.1 (SPAdes) (version 2) | ecosystem: Environmental > Aquatic > Deep subsurface > Groundwater | place... | reverse complement strand
AGGGTTGGGGTAATTCAAATTTCCATTTCTTTTTATTGGGTTTCGTAGAAAAGGGAAATGCTTTGGTCTATACATCGGCTTCTACTCCTCTTCAAGACTTTTCCTCACCCAGTCAGAAAACGGCTTTGCATCCGCGCTTTCCCAGAAGCAGATGCACGGAATTTTGTGGGAATGCATCTTTTTTACGGTTCTTTCAATCGCCTTAAACTGATTTCTTGTCGTCTTGCACAGAAGTGCCCATTCCTTCTCATCTTGGTTTCTCCCTTTCCAAGAATACAAAGAGCGGACAGGAAAGAGGTTGGCGCAGGCGATCAGCCTCTTTGAGAGCAGCGCCTTGGCGATCCTCGCTGCCTCATCCTCGTCCCTGCAGGTGATGTAGGCGAAGCCCATAATACGTTTGTATGTGGAGCACGTTTTAATAGTTTCCCTATAGATACTGTCGGAAGCAAATAACTGATAGGAATTGTTGCTTCCTCCGTATATAGTGCAGGACGGCGTTGCTCAATTATTTTTGTCCTGCGCTATATAATGGGCGACTCTAGTCTTGCATACCCAAATCGCCCATTATCCCCGAAAGGGATAGCGAAAATTCAGGGAATTTTCGAAATTGAAAAAGTCAGACTTTTTCAATAATCGAACGAAGTGAGATTATGTTCGGAGAACAGAATAAGGATCTCCAAACAACTTCTGTTCTCCACTATCTTTAAAAACCATTCCCACTTCCACGCGAGTATGCCAAAGGCAATCGTGAAGCATCTGATCGGCGAATTCGTCGTCGACCAGGCCGGGAGGATCGTGAACGAGAAACTCGCACGTGAACCGCAGGATTCGCAGGATGCTCCTCCATCCTCTCTTCTCTCAGCCCTGAGGGACCCCAAGTACCGCGCGTATTTGAGGGACTTCAACCTCGAAATCACGAGAAGGAAGATTACCGCCGCTGTCTCCGAGGACAACTTCATCTCGCAGGCCATAAACTCGGTTGCGGAGCTCGAGCGGTCAGCAAATCAATTGAGCAAGCGCCTCCGGGAATGGTACGCGCTCTACAACCCGGAATTCACGATCGCTCTTCAGGACAACGAGAAGTTCGCGGGGCTTGTCTCCACCAAATCGAGGAAGGAGCTTCTGGCAGACATCAAGCGTTCCGCTACGATGGGCGCCGACCTGAAAAAGGAGGATCTCGAGCAGATTCTCGGCCTCGCAAAGACGCTTCACGGTCTCTACAGGCAAAGAAATGAGATTCACACGTATTTAGAAATTCTGCTCTCCCAATATGCGCCGAACCTCAAAGCCATAGCCGGCGCATCAATAGCAGCGAAGCTCATTGAGCATACCGGCAGTCTCAAGCGGCTCATGCTCCTGCCCGCCTCCACCATCCAGATCCTCGGCGCTGAAAAGGCGCTGTTCCGCCATCTCACCACCGGCGCCAGGCCCCCGAAGTTCGGCTACATCATGCATCATCCGTTTGTCGCGCAGGCGAACAGGGAAGAAAAGGGAAGAAGGGCGCGCCAGCTCGCCGACAAGCTCGCAATGGCCGCGAAGGTTGATTATTTCAAGGGTGACTTTATCGCTGACAGGCTGAAAAAGGAGCTCGAGGAGAAGGCGAAGCTTCCAAGAAGCAAGAAACCCCAAGCCCCTCCTAAAATGAACCATCTTGATACAAAGGAAATTCCGTCGTCCCAACAATATGCGCAAGAGCCCATTCCTAAAAAGCGATATGGGGAGATGCGCGGCTTCGCCCCGCGGAAGCGCGAGGAGCGTATCGAGCCAGGGAAGAAATTGGCCCATCCCAAGGGGGTTTTCGACAGGCGATTTGCAAGACAGCCAGGCAAGCCCTTCCCCCCGAGGAACAAGGAGGAGAGAACTGAGGCCGGGCCAAAATCGCCCTATCCTGGCGCCTTTAAGCACGCATCCAATCGGCCAGAAAACAATGCAGAAAGCCCGGCCCAGCGCTTCGGAAGGCGCGAGGAAGATGCTGAGCGGCCGTTCAAGGAGCGCAGGCCTAAGAGGTGGCGAAAATGATCGAGCCGTCGAAAATCTTCGAGGTCTTCCAGGATCGCAATCAGCTTTTTACCAAGAATCTCGTCCCGGGGAGAAAAGTCTATAACGAGCGATTGCTCGTGCAGGACGGCGTCGAATATCGCCAGTGGGATCCGACGAAGAGCAAGCTTGCCGCAGCGATCCTGAAGGGCTGCCCGAACGTCGGCATCCGGAAGGGCGATATCATCCTGTATCTGGGATGTTCAACAGGCACGACTCCCAGCCACGTCTCCGATATAGTGGGCAAGGATGGGTTCCTGTTCGGCCTTGACGTCGCGCCAAGAGTCCTCCGGGACTTTGTCTTCCTCTGCGAGCAGCGTCCGAACATGACCGCGCTCCTTGAGAACGCCGGCCATCCTGAGCAGTATGCCGCGAAGCTCTGCGAGGTCGACGTAATCTATCAGGACGTCGCGCAAAGAAACCAGGCTGAAATCTTCCTCAAGAATTGCAGGATTTTTCTAAAGAGCGGCGGCTACACTCTCTTGGCTGTGAAGGCGCGCTCCGTCGACATCACCAAGAAGCCTAGCGTCATCTTCAGGGAAGTCAGGGAGCAGCTCGGCAAGGAATTGATCATCGTTGACGAGCGCGTCCTCGACCCTTTCGAGAAGGATCATTGCATGTTCGTGTGCAAGAAAAAAGATTAGACTGAAATGAGCTTCTTGAGTTTTGTCACGACGTCGAGAATGGGAAGGCGTTTTCTCTGGAGATAAGCGGCCTCGACGAAAAAACCATCATAGGAGATGTGATTTCGTATTTCCCGCAGCTCATCAATCAGCTTGCGGTCCTCCAAGGGAAGAAGATTCTTCTCCCCAAGATAGTGGATCATGTGCTTATGGGCTCCCTCTCCTTTGACGATGTACCCATCAAGAAGCAGCCGGATGGAAATCAGCTCACGCAGGGCCTCATAGTATTCCCTGACGATATGGGAAGGGAACCTGTTCGCATCCAACATCGAAATCATTTCAAGCGTCGATTCCACCATGCGGAGGATGGAAGCTGCGCGTGCCTTGTTGGGCGTGATGCGGATGAGCTGAGCCATGCGTCTTAAAAGGCCTTGAGATAGCCCTTCAAGACAATTCCGTTGATGAGGTTGTTCTTTAACTCTGCGCTCGATTTTCCGAAATCTTTCCGGAAAAAGGGGGTGATGCGCCGGAAAAAGAGCCTCTGATAGCGCTCCAGCCGGAAATCTTCCGGGTCGCATTGCAGAAAAAGGTCGATGTCGCTGCCTTCCACATCCTCGCCCATCGACGCTGAGCCGAAGAGGATGATTGCGTCAGGCATGAATTTCTTGAAGAGATCTTCCACCAGGCCGGACTCGTAAAGTCGTCTCACAGTGTCCAGTTTCTTAAGCGTGGCGAATCGTTCGCTCTCACGATTGGCCCGATAGACAGGATAGCCCTGCAGGCGGTGCTTCTCGCGGAGAACCAGGCCTTCCTTCTCGAATTCCCTAAGATATCGCTTGACAGAGGGAGGCGCGAGCTTCGCTTTCCTGCTCAGTTCCCTCAACTGCAGCTGCGTGGTAGGGAGGAAGAAGAACTGCTCCAGCACCCGGCATCTGTTATCTTTTTGTAACATCTGTAATAAAAAAGTAACAGCAGTATATAAGTTTTGCTTTTTGGACACTGGGAAACCTTTAAAATCCCCCCGGATATCCTCTCCCTTATGGAAAAATCAACCTTCCGCCTGAAGGCTGGGCTTGCGGAGATGCTGAAGGGCGGCGTCATCATGGACGTCGTCACCGCAGAACAGGCCAAGATAGCGGAAGACGCAGGCGCTGTCGCGGTCATGGCCTTGGAGCGCGTCCCGGCCGACATCAGGAAGGAAGGCGGAGTCGCGAGGATGTCCGACCCCAAACTCATCCGGGAGATCAAAGCGGCTGTCACCATTCCGGTCATGGCGAAATGCCGTATCGGCCATCTCGCTGAGGCCAGGATTCTAGAAGCGCTGGGCGTCGATTATATCGACGAATCTGAGGTGCTTACCCCGGCGGACGACAAATATCATGTTGACAAGACGCTTTTCAAAGTGCCTTTTGTCTGCGGCGCCACGAATCTTGGCGAAGCTTTGAGGCGCATCAATGAAGGGGCAGCAATGATCCGCACGAAAGGCGAGGCGGGCACAGGCAACATCATTGAAGCAGTGAAGCACATCCGCAAGGTGAAGGAGGATATCGCGATGCTCCAGACGGCTTCAAGAAAACAGCTTGCAGCGTATGCAAAGAAAGAGCGCGTCCCTCTCGAGCTTGTGCAGTCCATCCGCCAGCTGGACCGGCTTCCTGTCGTCAATTTCGCGGCAGGCGGAGTCGCCACCCCGGCGGACGCTGCCTTGATGATGCAGCTCGGCTGTGATGGCGTCTTTGTCGGCTCAGGCATCTTCAAGTCCTCCAATCCACGGAAATACGCGCGCGCCATCGTGGAAGCCACAACGCATTTCAATGACGCGAAGCTCGTGGCGAAAGTGTCAGAGGGCCTCGGCGAGGCCATGCGGGGGCTGGAGATCGGGTCGCTCCAGATGCGTCTCCAGGATCGGGGATGGTAGGCGTTCTTGCTCTTCAGGGCGATTTCCGCGAGCACCTCTCTATTCTTAAGAAACTCGGCGTGGACGCGAAGGAGATCCGCACAAAAGAGGAACTCTCCCTGGTCGACGGCCTCATCATCCCTGGAGGCGAGTCAACGGTCATCAACAAGCTCATGCGCCGTCATGGCCTGGCAGAGGAGCTGGTTAGAAAAGCCCAGAGAGGATTTCCCATTCTTGGCACCTGCGCCGGTGCCATCGTCATCTCAAAGGAGATTCTTGGGGATCCCCAGGTTCCGCTCGGCCTCCTTGACATCTCTGTGAAAAGGAATGCTTATGGCCCGCAGATCGAGAGCTTCGAAGATGATGTGGAAGCAAAAGGCATAGGCAAAGTGAGGGGCTGCTTCATCCGCGCTCCCATCATCACGCGCGTCGGCAAGCGCGTTGACGTCCTCGCGAAGCATCAGGGAAACCCAGTACTCTTCAGGCAGGGCAACATCCTCGCATCAACATTTCATCCGGAGATCGCGGGGGAAACGAGAATTCACAAGCTCTTTCTCGAAATGATCAAAACGAGGCGGGAGAAAGTCCAAGAGCCCGTATCGAGCACTCCTCCCTCACATCGATCCCGGCATCCCTGAACTTCTTCGCCAGCTCCTCATTTTCCGTCCCCTGATTGAAGTACACGATTCTCGGTTTTTTGGCGAGGATGTCGGAAGCGACCATGTGGATTTTGTCAGGAGGAAGATAGAGGGAAACGATGTCCAAGCTCTCATGAATCTCTGTGATTCTTGAATAGCATTTCAGCCCTTCAATCTCTTTTTCCTTCGGATTGACTGGGAATACAGAGAAACCTTTGGAAAGGTAAGCCCGCACGCACTTGTTGCCGAACTTGCTCCGGTCTGCGCTGGCCCCAATAATAGCGATATTCATAGCCCGACTTTCGATACCAGTTCGCGGACATGGCCGACATTCTTGGCGAACGCTTCTCTCTCTTGATTGGAAAGGGAAATCTCGACAATCTTCTCCACGCCCTTCCTCCCGAGCACCGCGGGCACGCCGATGAACACGCCCGAGAAGCCATATTCCCCCTCGAGCCAGCAGGCGCACGGCAGGATCTTCTTCTTGTCGTGCAGGATCGCCTCGATCATCTCGACAACAGATGCCGCCGGCGCGTAGTATGCCGAACCGGTCTTCAGGTAATTCACGATCTCGATGCCGCCGTTCTTTGTCCTTTCAACAATCGTTTCAATCTGCTCCTTTGTCAAGAACGTTTCCAGCGGCAGTCCGGCGATGCGCGCGCAGCTTGTTAAGGGAATCATCTGGTCGCCATGACCGCCGAGAACCAACGTCTGCACGTTATCTACGGACACGCCGGCAGCCTCGGCGATGAACGTCGCGAACCGTATCGAGTCCAGCACTCCAGCCATGCCGATGACCTTCCGTGAAGGGAAGCCCGCCGCCGCGGCGACATGCACCATCGCATCCAGAGGATTGCTCACCACAATGACGATCGCTTCAGGCGCGTACTGTCTCACATGCTTGCTCACTTCAGAGACGATCTCGGCGTTCTTCACCAGGAGATCATCCCGGCTCATGCCCGGCTTCCGCGCGAGGCCGGCCGTGATAACCACAAGATCGGAATGCGCGATGGAGTCATACGAGGTGCCGCCCAGGACTCGCACGCTCTTCCGCTCGACGGGTAGGCTTTCGAGGATGTCGAGCCCCTTGCCCTGCGGCACCCCATCAACGACGTCAACGAGCACGATGTCGCCCAGCCCCTTGAGCGCAGCAAGATGCGCAGTGGTGGCTCCCACATTCCCGGCCCCGATGATCGAGATTTTCGGCCTCATAGTCGAGAAGAGCGCCTCTCCCCATATATAGTTTATGGTTGACAACGAGCGGATACGGAGGAACGTATCCATCTGAATTATTTCTTCTTTCTCATGTCAACAAACAAAGAAGCGCGATTCACAGCGTTTATGATCAGTAATAATCCAGCGCTCAAAATCTGGAAGAGCACGTTAAGGGAAGGCCAGGGCAGCAGAAAGACGAACAATCGGTACGCCCCATACCAAAGGATGATGACAAGGCCTTCGACCAAAAGAAGAAGGAAGAGATGCTTTCCAAGCTGGAATCCGGACTGCCAGGCCACGCCCTTTGCCAGCGCGGCATGCGTCCCCTGAAGCAGCACATATCCAATCACGCCCAGCACCAATATGATCGCTGCGGAAAACATGCGCTGATACGATTCCTGCACAGAAGCCTGAACAGCCCAAAGCAACAGCGTCCCTCCCAAAAACAGCGCAAGGGCAATCCCCAGCGTCGAAAGCCCAATTGCTAAAGCCCCACACTTCGGCTCGCAGTACAGCTTCAGGACGCGCCATTTCAGATAACTATACGCCGCAAGCTGCCCAAAAAACAAGAGCACAGCTACCGGTAGCTGTCCCGAATCACGGGCAATCTTTGCGAGAAGAACAGAAACCGCGAGGAAGACAAGGTCAAAAAGGATACTTTTCCAGAGCCGATTGTCAAAAAGCCTCATGTCTCCACCGCATCAAGCGCCACGAATCTGAGCCACAGCATGAGAATCGGGTAGCTGATGTATGTCAGCACAAGGAAAAGCCAGAAAGAAATCGTAGACAGGCTCACGATGAGGAACATCACAGCAACGACGATAAGCAGCGCCAGCGCAAACCGGAATCCGGGCTTTTTGAACCCGAGCAGGAATGCCCTTCCCACGTTCCCGACTTTTTCCTTGGAGAGCAGGCCATAAGAGAGCAAAGCGAAATACAAAATCAGCAGGAAGAGCACTCCGGAAACCGTGCCAAGCAGCGGGAAGGTTCCCGGCTCCATCCTCTGCGCCACCGTGTCAAAGTAGGACAGCATGAAGTCCAGCACGACCCAAAGGCAGAACAGAGGAAACCAAAAGATATTCGCAAGGAAGAACCTCTTCACGCGATATTCCTTTCCTTTCATGAGGGCGGCGTATTTCCAGAGCCAGCCGTGGAACAGGCAATACAAAGGATACGTCACCAGCGCCGCAACGCCGAGAAGAAGGAGTATTTTCTGGAAGTTCACCGAATTGAAGATGAGCTCGGAGAATTTTAGCGTAGCGCTCTGCTGCACCAACGTGTCGCTGAGGACAAGCAGGTTCTGCCCGATCAGCTCCTTGATGGACAGCAGTCCCAGCACGGCGCTCAGCACGAAGAAGAACAGGAGGTCGACGACAAAGGATTTCCAGGTCTTCTCGATATCAAATACCCGGACAAGGGCGTCGAAGATGCGCATAGTCCATTTTCCTTCCTGCGCTATTTAAACCTTATCTCATACGAATTCCACTAGAAACAGATCCATTGGAAATTCCAAGTTGGTTTACTGTCATTTGAGGGTAGTATGAAACCCTTTTAAACTCCATTCAGGAATCCCTAGGCATGGAGCTTCGTAAGGACTATTTCCTCGACCGCTGGGTCGTCATCGCGAACGGCCGCCAGGACAGGCCAAAGCAGATCAAGAAGGAAAAGCCATCTCCGGGCGCCGTAGACTTCTTCGCCCCGGGCAACGAGAAGCTCACCCCGCCAGAGATCGGCAGGATCCCCCAGGGCAAGGGCTGGAAGATGCGCTGGTTCCCCAACAAGTTCCCGGCAGCGGAGCCGCATGGAAACTGGGCAGTGCAGACGCATAATGATTTTTTCACCTTCGCCGACGCGTATGGCTACCATGAAGTGATCGCGGAAACGAATGACGATCGCCAGCTCTGGGACCTGCCTAAAGAAGATCATGTGACTTTGCTGAAGCTCTATCGCGACCGCATCCAGGACATCCAAAAGAGGGAGCATATCTCCTACGTTTCCGTCTTCAAGAACCACGGCCTGGAGGCCGGCGCTTCCCTTCTGCACAGCCACAGCCAGCTCGTCGGCGTATCCCTCGTCCCGGGCCTCATCCATGAAAAGGCGAACCATTGCGAGAACGGATGCAAATATTGCCGGGTCCTCAACATCGAGAAGGGCTCTTATAGGAGATGCTTCGAGAACAGCACGTTTGTCGCCTTCACCCCCTACGCGAGCAGGTTCAATCTCGAGCTCTGGATCCTTCCCAAGGGGCACAAGCGCGGCCTCCATGAACTGTCAGAAGAAGAATTCTCAGAGCTCGCCGACATCCTGAAGAAAGCCCTGGGCCGGCTCAAGACCCTCAACACTCCCTACAACTTCTACCTCCAGCACGCCCCCCCCAACAGGGACTTCCATTTCCACATCGAGCTCACCCCCCGGCTCATAAAGTGGGCAGGATTCGAGTACTCGACTGGCTTCTACATCAACCCGCTGTCACCCGAAGACGCGGCGAAGTTTTACAGGGGGGAATAAATTACGCAGCTGTAACAGAAATAGGAACCTGCGGTTGCGCGTGCTCGCTCTTGTGCTTCTTGCTCGTTGGAGTATAGGTGGCCATCGCAGTGAGGAAGTGCTGGGTGCCAACATTATAAGGCTCAACTCCTCCAACAATAATCTCTTTCCATCGATCGCGGTACACTTGCGTTACAAGCCCTTTCAGATCCGCGCCAGCGTATCCCTCCGTCCTCTCCGCAATCGTGCCAATGTCAAAGTCAGCGGACAGGTGGTCTCTTCTTCCCAGCTTGCCGAGGTACAAATCGAGAATCTGCTCCCTCCCTTTCTCGTCAGGAAGATCCACGAGATAAGAATGCTCGATTCTTCCGTGCCTGAGCATGGCCAGGTCGACGTCATCAAGCGTCGTGTTCATCGTGAGCAGCACATAGACTCCGCGCTCAGCAAGGTCATTGGCGCCCATCTGCTTCTTGAACTCGTTGACGACGCCCTGCATCCATTCCGGCGCGTCTTCCATGAGCAAGGAATCGCCCTCGTCAAGAACGATGACATAGGGAGCGTTTTTTCTTCCTCTATCAAAGAGGTGCTTGATGTTTTGCTCGGATTCGCCCATCCATTTGCTGAGAAGATCCCCTCCAGAGACTATAGAGAGATGCTCATGCCATCGTATCCCGTATTTCGGCTCAAGGATGGAGCGCGCGTAGGCGACGGCCATGCTCGTCTTTCCTGTTCCAGGATGTCCGTGGAAGACCGCGCTCCCCGTCGGTTCCACTCCTTGTTTGGCGGCGTCTTCTGCGTTGTTGATGACCGTCGCGTGGAACCGCAATTCGTCGCGCAAGGCGTCATACCCACGGATTTCGCTGAATGGATGCTTGGTGCGCACGAAGCGCAAATCTAGTGTAGCGGGAGTCGCTGCTTCCTCCTCTTTGCTGACAATCCCATGCGCGTAATCGGAAACCAGGGAGGGCAGTCTATCGCCGATAACCTCATCGATAGTCGCTAGCTCCTGCGTAAGCTCTCTTGTCCGTTTCCCCGCGATTTGTTGCACATGTCGCAAGAACAGGTGGTGGTCTTCGCGCATCACGTCGAGGAATTTCAGCGTAGTTTCAGCGTCTTGGGTTTGCATGTAGTAGGAGTCTGCAGCGGCATAGAGGATTCCTCTGCCTTTGACCGTGGAAAGGTCGGCGACAATCTCCTGGAGCTCCTTGCGCTTCTTGTGCCGATCCTCCTGTTCCTTTCTGAAAAGCGTTACTTGGTTCCACTGAACTCCTACTACGATGGCGCCGCCGATGGCACTGAACACCCCCACCATATAGACAAGGAAGGGCCAGCCGGCATAGTCATTGGAATATCTCTTTTCAAGCGCGCCAAGAGTCTTGTCGATGGATTCGAGACTTGGCTTGGCATCATCCTTTGGCTTCCCCCTAGAGTAGAGTCCTTTATCAGTTTCAAGGCGTTCCGCAAGCCCTTTGGCTTTAGGGTCGTTCTGGATGCTTGCGATAAGGCGAAGATGCCCGATATGAAGGTCAAGAATCCGCTCTGCTCTATTCTTCTCCTGCACATCACTTGAGGGCTTGTATCGCTCCTTCGCGTAAGCAGCGTCACTCGCGTCATTAAGGTAGTTAAGAAGAGTAATCGCCCATCTGGAGTCTGCTTCATCTTTTGGGGGGTGCTCTATGAGGATCTGCATCAGGCGCTTAAATTCCCATTTTTCCGGCGTCCCTTTTTCGAAGGACTTCCGAAGCGGCTCAAACAAGAGGTTCCACGTCTGATACGAATCAGGAAGCGCTTCAAGCGCCGCAGCGAGTGCCAAACTCTCAGCCTTGAGTTTTGATGTGGCTTCATCATATGCTTTCTTTTGGTCGGAAAGTTCAGGCTCGGGGAAGACTGGAGGGGGCGCATGAACAATCTTAGAGAGTTCGTCAAAAGCAGCTTTTGTTTCGCTGATAAGTCTCCGGGTGTTCTCATATTTAGGGGACTTGATTTCATCCTCTCTTTGTGAGCGATAGATCCCGGTAGCGATAGCCGCGCCAGTCACCGCAAAGAGCCCTGCGGCAGGCAGGAACGCCTTGACAAGCTTCCAGATGCGGTCTCCCGTGACCGTATAGGCCTTGGTCAGGGCCGACTGGACTTGCTGCTCTAATCCCATTACCCCTCAAGAATGGTTATTCATTTAAAAAGCATTCCGTCTCTCAAAGGGAATCTTTAATATCCACCCGAATATTCCTTAAGCTATGAAAAAGGCCTTAACCATAGCCGGCTCCGACTCCGGCGGCGGCGCTGGAATCCAAGCGGATTTGAAGACCTTCGCCGCTCTCGGCGTGCACGGCTCCTCTGCCATCACCGCGCTCACCGCCCAGAACACTATCACTGTCACCGGTGTCCATAACGTCCCTGCAGAGTTCATCACGAAACAGATCGACACGGTGATGGATGATATCGGCGCCGACGCGATCAAGATCGGCATGCTCTCCAATACCGAGATCATCGGGACTGTCGCATCCTCAATCAGGAAGCATCATTTCAAGAATGTCATCCTCGATCCCGTCATGGTCGCGGCGAGCGGCGGCAAGCTGTTGCAGGATGACGCGATTGACGCGCTCAAGAAGGAGTTGATTCCTCTCGCTACCCTTATTACCCCCAACCTTCCCGAAGCGGAAGTCCTGCTCGATCATCCAATCAAGACAGTTGAAGATATGAAAAAGTCCTCAAAGGAACTCCTGAAACTGCATTGCAAAGCCGTCCTCCTGAAGGGCGGCCACTTGGAAGGGAAAAAGGTGGTGGACGTCTTCACCGACGGAAAAAAAGAATTCATCGTGGAACATGAGAAGCTTCACAAGGAAGGCCACGGCACCGGCTGCACGCTCTCCTCAGCGATTGCCGCATATCTGGCACTGGGCTCTTCCCTTGAAGAGTCTGTTAGGAAAGCCATCGCATACGTCATAGGCGCCCTGGAGCACGGCTATCCAGTCGGAAAGAAGAACGTCGTCCTCAATCACTTCTGGATGAAGTGAAATGCTCGTATCCTCGGGATGGTATTCTCAGGTTTCTTCCTTGATATCTTATCTGTATCTTCTTCTTGCTTGTGATTTCACCAATCAGAAATCCAGGGGTTTTTCCAAGTGATTCCTCAGGAAGCGTGTAGAGCAAGGCATATTCCTCTCCGCTTGAAAGCGCATAACGCACCGCGTCCTCGCCCAAGGCAGAAGCGACTTGTTGCGCACACTCTTCAATCGGCAGGTTGTCGGCATACACTTTTGCTCCCACCTTGCTCGCATCGCAAAGATGGCCCAAGTCAGCGAGAAGCCCATCCGAAATGTCAATCATCGCCGTCGCGTAAGGGGCTATTTTTCTGGAGCGCATATCCGCTTGAGGATAGAGAAATCTCTGCAGCGCCCATTTGAATCTTTTCTTTCTTTGTAAGCATCGTAATCCGGCCAGCGCCCCGCCGACAGGCCGGGAAACAAGGAGAAAATCTCCCGGCTTCGCCCCGCTTCTGAGGACAGGCTTGGAAGCCTCCCCGGTCATCGCGACAGAAACAACGATCTGCTTCCCTTCGGCAAGATTCCCGCCAGCAATCTCCACATGATATTTTTTCGCGGCTCTTTTCATCCCCGTATACATCCTCATCACAAAGGAAACCGGAAGAGAAGCCGGAAGAACAAGGGAGACAAGCGCATATTTCGGAATCCCTCCTTTGGAAAGCACGTCGCTGACGTTGGATTCGATCGCCTTCATGCCAATTTGCTCGGGCGTGAGCCATGCTCTCCTGAAATGCGTGCCTTCCACAAGCGCGTCAGTTGTCAGCAACTCCCATCCTTTCACAGGCGGAACAACCGCGCAGTCATCCCCAATCCTTTTCCCCACCGATCCGAGCTGCTTTCTGATTTTCTCAATCAGCCCGAACTCGCTGAGGGAGGATAGCCTCATAGCTCAACGCCCTCTTTCCTCAGCTTCTTGAAATCAAAGGGCTCGCGTTTCGACAGCGCCCGAAGGATGAGCGAAACTCCGATCGGCACGATCGTGGCCAGCACGAAGCTCCAGAGGAGGCTTCCCGGAAGCGGAATTCCAAGGAGCGAGGTCACGCTAGCTCCGAAATCAGGGGTGGGGAAAAATGCGGCTCCGGCAGCAAGTCCGAAGATGCTCGCCAGCACAGCTGCGCCTCCGCTGAACCTTTTCTCATAGAGCCCGTAAAACGCGGGGAACGCTACAGCCACGCACACCAGATCCGCGATGAGGAAGAGGTAGAGCACGCTCAGCGCTTGCTGTGCCACAAGGATGGACAGCCCGCCGATTACCAGCGTGAACAGCTGCGCCATGCGAAGCATCTTTTTCCGGTCCACATTCGGCTTTATCCGGAAAAGGTCGATGGTGAACAGGCTCACGAGGCCGTTCAGCAGCGTATCCACGCTGCTCATCACCAGCGCAACAGCCAGGATCATCGTCGTAACTACCAGCCAAAAAGGAGTCCGGCTGACGATAAAGCTGAACAGCGCAATGGAAGGGCTGGTATCCACACCCGAAGCGATGGAGAACAGCCCAAAGGCCCCGACCAAAAGAATCATCGGAACGACGATCCATCCGGCGACCAGGTAGGATCGTTTCATCACCTTTTCGCTTTTCGCAGTGAACACGCGCTGCCAGTAGCCGTGGTGGAAGAGATTGGCGCCGACAATCGCGATCACCAGCACCAGCGCAGTGCCCCAGCCGGAGCTCCAGTCGAGGATATTCGGGGCCAGGAGCTCAGTTTTGTCAAGAACTGCAGCCGCGCCTCCGGCGAAAACCAAGCTCGCGACAAAGACGATGGCGAGGCAAGGCAGGATGACCCAGCTTTGCACTAGGTCTGTGAAGATGCTTGCCTTCAGCCCGCCGATCACCACATAAGCCAGCGTGCCCAGGCCGATGATGAGCGCTGTAGCGCCAAGCGGCACGCCGAAAGCCAGTTGCGCTGCCAGGGAAATGCCCGTCATCTCCGCAGCGAGGAACACGCCCATATAGAGCACAGTCACAGCCAGCACGAAGAGATACATCCCTTTTCCGTATCGGTGCAGGACGAATTCGTTGAGCGTGCTGCCTTTGGGCATGGCTCTCCTGAGCCGCATCCCAAGCCACGCGAAGACCCAGATGGCAGCAGCGCTTCCCAACGCATAGCCAAGCAGTGCCACAATGCCATCCAGAATTGTAGACTCCGCCGGGCTGAAGAGGATCCAGCCGCCCATGGCCGACGCGACAATGGTCAGCGTGTTCGCCCAAAAGCGGGTGCTCTTCCTGGCGACGAGAAAGCTTTCAAGATTAATCTTGCTCTTCCAGCTGTACCAGACCCCCAGCAACGCAAACACCAGCGCTGTTCCCAGAACAATCCATATTCCGTTCATAGTTTCACCTCATGAATCTTATGCGCGAAGGCAGCCGTAGCCGCTCTGACGTCTTCTGCCTCTACGACCGCTGAAATCACGGCGATGCTTGTGGCCCCTGCGGAAAGGACTTCATCCACATTCTCCAGCTTTATCCCCCCAATCGCCACAAATGGGATCTTCAAGACAGGCGCCAGCGCCCGAATCAATCCGACCCCGACTGGATTCGGCTTCTTCCTCGTCGGGAAAATGGGCCCGATGCTGATGTAGTCAGCGCCTTCCTTCACTGCGTTCAAGGCCTGTTCCCCGGAATGCGTGCTCTTGCCGATCTTCATCTTCCCCACGATCTTCCTCGCCTCGGCGATCGGCATGTCTTCCTGCCCGAGATGCAGCCCATCTGCCCCCACTTCCTTTGCGATGTCAGGATAATCGTTCACAACAAAGAGCACCTCATGTGTGTGGCAGAGCTTGCGGAGTTTTTTCGCCTCCTCTCTATATCTTTCCTTGCTCCACTCCTTCTCCCTCAGCTGGACAATATCCACCCCGCCTTTGATGGCCTCCCGCACGATCTCCGCATTCGTCCTGCCCTTGGAGAGATTCGATTCCGTCACAAGGTAGAACGCGTGCGGCTTCATTGGACCAGCCCCTGTTCAGGTGAGCTGGCCGTCGCGTACCTTTTCTTAGGTATCCTTCCAGCTTCGAACGCCAGTCTTCCTGCCTCAGCCGCCAGCTTCATCGCATGAGCCATCTTCACCGGGTCTTTGGCGCCGGCGATTGCGGTGTTGAGCAAAACCCCATCAGCCCCAAGTTCAAAAGCAACCGTAACATCCGAAGTCGTTCCAACGCCGGCGTCAACAATGATCGGCACCTTCGCTTCCTCCATGATGAGCTGCAGGTTCAGCCTGTTGAGGATGCCCTGGCCGGTCCCGATCGGCGCTCCCAAAGGCATGACGGCCGCAGCGCCCGCTTCCTCCAGCTTCTTCGCCATCACGATGTCGTCATTTGTGTAAGCCATCACCGTGAACCCTTCCTTTACAAGGACTTGCGTCGCCCTCAACGTCTCTCCCGTGTCGGGCATGAGCGTCCTCTTGTCGCCGATGACCTCGAGCTTGATGAGTGGAGTTCTGCAGACTTCGCGTGCCAGCCGCGCTGTCCGGATGGCTTCTTCGGCAGTAAAGCAACCAGCGGTGTTGGGGAGCAAAGTGATATTTTTTGGCAGATGCTCAAGCAAGTTCTCCTTCTTATCCTCGAGATTTACCCGCCGTATCGCCACCGTAACGCAATCCGCGTCAGAGGCCTCGATCGCCTTTCGCATGATATCGAAATTCTCATATTTGCCCGTGCCAACAATCAGCCTGCTCTTCAGTGTGATGTCCCCTATCTTTAGCATGCTATCCGCCTCCCACAAGGGTCACGATCTCCAGCGTGTCCCCATCTTTGACGTCTGTTTTCCCATACTCCTCTCTTTTGACAATATTTTTGTTCAGCTCGACGACAACCTGCTCGGGCTTCAATTGAAGATGATCGATGACATCAGCGACCGTCTTTGCGGCGAGCGTACGTTCTTCCCCATTGATCCTGAGCTTCATCCTGGCACCCCGAAAGAGCGCGAGGAGCCATCGCAGATCGCCTCAGAGATTATCTTCGCTGTAACAGGCGCGAGCAAGATGCCGTTCCTGAAGTGGCCCGCAGCGACATAGACGCCATCCCGCTTCCCAATCATCAGCCCTTGTTCCCGATACGGCCGGAATCCGGCCCAAGTCTCGACAAGCGGCCATCCTTTGATGCGAGGAACGAGGAGGTCGGCGTCTTCACGCAATTTTTCAACGCTTCTCGCTGAAACCCTTTTCTCGAATCCCTCGTCTTTTACCGTTGAGCCGATGATTAGCGTGCCGTCCTTGCGCGGGATCAGGTAGGTGGGGTGCCGGCTGATGATGTGCCTGAGCGTTTTTGCCATCCTGCATCTTACCATCTCGCCGAGCCTTGGTGCGACTCCAAGGGGAACAAGCGCGTCTGTCCACGCGCCGGCGCAGACGATAACCGCATCTGCTGTAAAAGATTCCCTTTCTGTTTCAACGGAGTGTTCTCCTATCTTTTTCACGTCGCCCACGACAATCTCATTTTTCAGGATCGTGTTCAGGGCCTCCATCAGCTTTTGGTTGTTGAGCTGCACGTCACTCGGCATGAAGAGCGCCCCTGTCACGCGCCCCAGGGCAGGCTCGCGTTTCTGCGCCGCCTGCTCGTCGAGGAGTCGCGAAGCGATCCCCTGCTGTTGGGCCAGCGCATGCTTCTGTTTCAGTTCCGTCCATTCCTGCTCATTGAGGGCGATCAGCAGGCTTCCCGTCGTGTCATATTCAACGTCCATGCCAGAAAGGCGCTCCACTTCCTTGACATAGGCAGGATAGAGCGCTGCGGACTCGAGGCATAAGGAGAGGAACTCCGGTGATTCGCTTTCCGTCAGCGGCCTCAGCATGCCTCCCGCCGCCCAGCTCGCTTCTTGTGTTCCGCGATCGATCACAATCACTTTCTTGCCTCTCTGCTTGAGGGCCAAAGCTATGCTTAATCCGATGATCCCGCACCCGACGATGACCGCGTCAAAGGTATTTGGCGATGGCCGCTTTTGCTTCCCGCTCATGGTTCACTTTCACCAGCACTTTTCCGCTCCTGAAGATCGTGAGGTTCTGGAAGAAGAGCGCGTCTTTCGATGTCCGCACTTCTCCTATCCTTTGCAATTTTCTTTGTACCGCATGCAAATCGATTGTATCAAGGAAGAAATGAAACATCCCCGAACAGCCATACGTAAGGATGCGCGGTTCTTTCTTGCCGTCGAGATAATCATATCTTCCCCGGCACACCGCGCACAAAGGATTCTTTTTCGTCTGGATTCTGGAAACTCTTAAAGGAGATAAAGTGACATGAACCAGCTCCTGCGAAATTTTCTTCCCGATCAAGAACTGGATCGCGAGATGCGCCTGCAGCGCGCCGATCATTGCAGTCACCGTTCCAAGAACCCCTACAGTATCGCAGGTTTCCAGATTTTTCGCCTCACCGAACGTGCACCGGAAGCAGGGCGCTGAGGGCGAAACGAGCATGACATTCCCTTCTTCTCGTATCGCGCCGCCGTGAATCCAGAATTTCTTATTTTTCTTCGCATACTCATTAAGGAGAAACCGGGTAGAGAGGTTGTCGGTGCAGTCCAATATCAAATCTGAGGAAGCGAGTAAAGAGCCGATTGTTCTGTGGTTGACGTCAGCGACCCTTGAGATTATTTTTATTTGAGAATTAATTCCACGCAATCTTTTGGCAGCGGCCTCAGCTTTTGGAATCCCTACATCTTTCTCTGAAAAAAGGGTCTGCCTTTGGAGATTGGTCTCTTCGACAACATCCCGGTCGATAAGAAGCAACTTGCCGACTCCGGCTCTCGCGAGCAATTCGGAAGCCACAGTCCCCAGCGCCCCAACTCCGAGGATAGCGACGGAGCTTTTGGAGAGCTTCTTCTGCCATTCCTTCCCGATCACGAGTTCCTGTCGGCTGTATCTCATAAGGAGAGCACCTTCCTTGCGACATCAATAGCGTCTTTTCCGAAGACATAGAGCGCGGGCTCGATGCCAAACCCGCCCGGATGGTGGACGAAATTCTCAAGCCTCCCTTTCTTTACCTGATAGTTCTCGTCAAGTCTTGCCCCCCTCTTTTCGAACTTGAGATTCATGACCGCCCCGATCTGCGGATTCCGCGCCTTGACATACAGAAGGATTTGTGAGAGGTGGCCGCTCGCCCCGAATTCCGGCTCTGAAAATGCGACCAACTTTCCCTTTGCAAACACAAGCCCTGATGGAAAAGCAGCCACCTCTCCCTTGCCTTTTGCGCCTTTAACAGCCATCGCGAAGTTGACTTTCACCTTTGGAAGAAGAGATGAGAGGTCTTTTCCCTTCAACAAATCTGCGGCCTGGTGCAGCTCATCAAGAATCTCTCTCTTTTCATTCGTCAGCAGATGCTCGGGCGTAGCGAGCGAGAATTTGCCTTCAATTTTCTTCGTTGTAATAAGCGTCGAGAAATGCACCTTCCCCTCAGGCAGGGAGTCAATGAGACCCGAATCGCCCCCCCTCTTTTTTAAGTAAGCGCTGACGCTCGGCTGCGTGATCTCAAGAGCCTCGGCGATCTGTCTCTGTGTGTACCCTTTCTTCCTGAGCTTCCTCGCCAGCGCGGCCTTCACCGCTGCGCTCTTCTCCGGCACCACCCAACACGTCTCGAGCATATAACCCTCTGATAAGAAAGCATAAAGGATTTATAAGATTTGCGGACGAAGCAAACTGCTCGCTCCCATAAAAAGGAAAGATTTAAATAAAGTTAAATAATCTTATTTAACATTACGCAAGGTGAAAACATGACCCTAAAAACGTTCAATGTTGAGCAAGCAGTCTATCAAAAGTTTTCCGCTATCTGTAAAGAGCAAGGAATGAGCATGAGCAAGCAAGTTGAAAGGTTTATGCAGGCAATGGTAGAAGAGGAGCCGATAGCTCGTAAGGAATATCTGGAGAAGCTGGATCGTATCAGGAAAGGGAAGTTTATACGGGTGGACGATTTCGCGAAGCGATATGGGTTGTGAGCATGGAATACGGGCTTGAGATCCCGTCGCATATCGATAAGCTGTTCACTAGGCTCGCAAAAAGAAACCGGAAACAGCTGGAAATCATCTTTAAGAAGCTGCAGGAAGTGCGGCGCAACCCCACACATTACAAGCCCTTGAGGGGAGATTTGCGTGGAGCGTATCGGGTTCATATCGACAAATCATTTGTCCTCGTCTATGAGATCGATGAAAGAAGGAAGATTGTGCGGGTTCTCGACTACGGGCATCATGATGAAGTTTACTAATCGTCATCATAACCCTTAAATACCTTTTCGGCACTCTGAGTCATGGGAGCGTGGCACAGCGGCAACTGCGATCGCCTGCAGAGCGATTTTCCGTGGGTTCGAGTCCCACCGCTCCCTTATACTTTATTTAAGCTAAGTATCAAAACTCAGGTTTCTACTCTTTCATGAAATCGCAGTTGCTATTCAGAGAAACAGAGCAGAATTCTTAGAGATTATGACTTCATTTCTGCTACTTGGCTTAGAAACTTCAAACACATGCAGGGTGTGATATTCCGGCACAGTCTTCTGGTCGATTCCCAAGTGAACAAGCTCAGTTTGCTTCATTCCCCGCGCCTCGTGAAGTGCTTTCCAGCCTTCCGGTGACTGGAAATTGAACGGCACCGGAACCTTGTCCGCCGCAATCTCGCTGTAATGCAGGATGCGGTTGTAGAAATGGTCGAAAAAGATTCCGGCGAGCCTCTGCTGCTCGGGAGAGAGGGCAAGGAAGTCCATTTCATGTGCCTCTGGCGTCTTATCTTTTGGGGTTACACCATAAACAGATTCAATGACAACAATCCGTCCGCCCGGCAGAGTTACCCTTCGAGCCTCGTCCATGAGTTGGCGAGGATCATCCGCATGATGGTAAACCGTGAGGAGTAAGGAGGTATCAAAAGAGTCGTCAGCAAAAGGAAGTCTCCCAGATTCTTTGGGGAGAAAGAAGGGAAGCCCATGGCCTTGCGCGTCAGGGTGTTCATAGATGTCAAAAAGCCGCACTTCAAGACCATGCCCGTCAAGGAGATTTCCGACCCTGCCGTCGCCACAGCCCAAGTCAGATACGTTGGACCCCCGGACATAGGGCAGGATTTGGGCGACAATAAGCTCAGCCCGTGATCCGAAGGCAGGGCCGACCTGAACGCCCCACTCTTCGAGCAGATCATGCACCGAACTCTCATAGGTGCCCAAGTCAGCCCTCACTTTGGCTTCGGCAAGAATCCTTCGCGTGAATCCATTAGGACTGTCCACGCCGACTGCTTGGAGCACGCCATCAAGGGTCTTTTCTATGTGCGGCCGGGAGTACCCCGTGGTCCGGTTGAAGAGGACCCGGGGGTGAAAGGCCGCCGCAAGCTTTTTCTTTGAGAATCCCCCGAAGGGTTCCGGAGCGCGCGGCCGGG
>Ga0209541_10006307_pt1 | contig 20280 bp, 25 predicted proteins | sample RifCSPlowO2_01_FD_184027 | JGI IMG/M metagenome (GOLD analysis project Ga0209541, IMG submission 184027) | Groundwater microbial communities from Rifle, Colorado - Rifle CSP2_plank lowO2_0.1 (SPAdes) (version 2) | ecosystem: Environmental > Aquatic > Deep subsurface > Groundwater | place... | reverse complement strand
CTGCCTGAGAAGTTGTTTTTAATTCGCATGAATTTGCATTTACCGGCGTAAAACATTCGTCATTAGAATCGCTTGCTAATAAATCTGCTTCACACTGGCCTGTAGAAAGCAAAGCAAAAATTTTGCTGTCAAGCCCAAAAGTTGAACACCCTTTTTCCTGAACTTTATTATTTATACACTTTACTGCATCTGAATTAAGCGTCTGATTCAGCGAGCTTATAAAAGGCAAAATAAATATTAAAACAAAAAAACCAAATATGATGACACCTTTTTTCATATAGGAATTAATTAAAAATTGTTTATAAATATTGTTCTTTTTTAGAGTATGCCTAGAGTTTGGTTTTTATTAAAACTTTTAAGTTAATTTAATTTTTTTTAACTCGCCGAGAAGTTCGGAAAGAGGAAGCAGATGATACAATTTTACTTGCAAAAGAAATATTCAAAGAAGTATTAGACAAAAAAAACAGGGTCAGTTTTTAATTTTTTAATAAATTTTCTGTTTAATTTCTTTGCCTTTTTTAGATAATTTGTAAATAATTCCTTTAACTCCCTGTTTATTGCTTGGATTCAGGCATTTTGCAAAATTTCTTTCAGCCAGCCATTTTAATGTTCTTGATGTTTCTCTTAATGTTAAAGTTTTGCCCTGTTTTATTTTTAAATTAACTTTTTTCATAATTTCTGAGATCATTAAAGCCCTTTCTTCTAATTCAAGAAAAACTAATTTGTGCTGCCTTCCCCTAAATATCTCTGCTCTTTTTAATTCAAAATATTCTTTTTTATTCATACACTAAAGATACACAAAATTATATTTTATAGCAAGATACACATTTGATACACAAAAGTTTTTAAACCAAAAAAAACAATAATAAGAATAAGAAATCAGATTGATTTCTACTAATATAGATATAATGAGAACAAAAAATAGGAAATTTTTTGACGCAATTATATTTCTGAAAAATATAATTGAAAGGAGGTAAAAATGAAAAACAAAAATTTAATTTTAGGGATTTTTATTTTAGGAATCGTGCTAATGAGTTCTTTTGCTTTTGCAGGAATTACTGGAGGGGTTATAACCGGAAAATTAATAAGAGGAGAAACTGCTGTCGCTGGAGGTTTTCAAGTCAGCGTATTAAACGTTGATAGAAGCGGGGTGGCAAATCTTCAGATTACAAATCCTGAAACTAAAGCAGTAGAGACAGTTGCTGTAACTTCTGGCGGAAGAGTATTAACTCCATTTGGAGAAATTAAAGTAGGTGAAGTAACTACTCCTGGACTTTTCAAGAGATCAAGTGTAAAAAATATTGTTGTAACTCCGACAACAGTTAGTCCTGCTTCAAATATAAACCCTATAATAACTTCTATTACAGAAGAAGAATGTTCTGAGAATTGCCAAGCATTTACAGAAAGATATAAGCTTGATGAAGGAGAAACAATTTCAATAGGCGGCGATACAATAATGATAAGTTTTATAGACGCTGATAGTGTTAGCTTTGGGGTTAATGGTCAACAGACAGATTTATTCTCTGAAAATCAATGGTTTGAATTAAGCAATAGTCAAATTGTAGAAGTTGAAGATATTCATAGACTTGAGGTTGGAGGAGAAATTGGATGGGTAGTTCTCGGTTTAAAAGGATATAAGCTTGACGAAGGCGAGACAATTACTTTACAAGGAAATCCAATTAGCATTGATTTTATTGATGCTGATGAGGTTAGACTTAATGTCAATAATCAACTTACCAATTTATTAATTAAAGATAATACATTTGAGTTAAATAATAACCAACTTGCAGTTGTTGGAAATATTGCTAAACTTGAAGTTGCTGGAACAACCGGATATGTTAGAATTGGTTTAGCTTCTTGCTATTTCCCTTATTTCTAACTTAATTTATTTTTTTATTTTTTCTTTCTTTTTTTATTTTTCATAGAAATGTTTAAAAACTAACATTACTAATCAATTACTATGGTAATGGATACTTTACAAATTAGAATGAATAAAGAGTTGATTAAAAGAGTCGATACATTTGTTAAACTTGGAGTTTATTCAAACCGCGCAGATGTAATACGCGACGCTGTCAGAAGGTTTGTCTGGGAAAAAGAAGTTGGAAGTGTTGTTAATAAAGGAAATGCTGTTGAACAAGTTAGAGCTGTAAGAAAACAATTATCTAAAGGAAAAATTAATTTAAATGAAATGAATGAGTTTGGGAAATTATAATATCTCTTCAGGAGTTTTTGCGATTACATTATATTTTTTACTAATTTCTATTAATTTTTTGTCTCTTGTAATTAAAATTGAATTTGTTTTCTTTGCCAACAACATATGAATTATATCAAAAAAGCTGATTTCATAATTTGATTTTTTTTCAATTGATCTTGCTAAATTAAACTCAATAAGCGATAATTTTGCTCTTATAAAATTTGGAGAATTATTGAATATTTGTAATTTTTTCTTAAATGTCCCTTTTTCTAAAATAAAACTTAACTCTTTTAACAAATATCCAGAATAATAAATAATTGCGCATTCATCTTCAATTTTTTCAAAAAATTCTTTTGCTAATTTCCAATACGCAACTCCTGATTTTTCATCACTTTCTTTTTGCCATAAATTAAGATAGATGCAAGAATCAATATAAAAAGATTTTTGATCCATATAGGATTAAGATAAAGATTCTATTTAAATTTGTTTACGCAACATACGCCCGTGTAGAACCCACACTGCATCAATTTAGCCAAGACTATTAACTTATTTTTAAGTTAATTTAATTTTTTTTATTCTTCTTTTTCCCTATTTTTACCCTGAAGTGTTTTTTTAACAAAATAATTAACTGGATTTTTATAGCGGATTTCTTCTGGTGTGGGGATGATTCCAATACCTGCGTAATAATCTTTGTCATAATTTGGAGGCAGAACAATCTTTTTTTTATAATCCCAAATAAGATGAGATTTAATATATCCTTCTTTAAGCGGAGGATTATTCTTGCTGTTCCAGTCATAAATTCTTTTTTCAAGCTCCTTTCTTTCCATTCCTATTGAACGGAAAAAATTTGTCAGAATAAACAACGCTCTTTTTTTTCCGTCGTTGAGTCCGTCAAGGATTTTTTTAATTGAGTTGGGAAAATTTTTATCAGAAATTTCTCCAAGATTAATCGGTTTAAACTCTTCAGTATTTTTTGATTTTGCAGAAGATTCAATTCTTCCATAATTTTCCCTGCGCCAATCTAATGCCTGAATTAAAAATTCTGAGGCCTCGCCTTCTTTTACATTTGGAATAAAATTTTTTATCTCTGCTTTTAACGGGTCTGCATCTCTTAAATCAAATTTTGAAATATTCTCTGGATTTAAAACAACACTTGCCAAAGCGGTTTTTTCATGCAAAGAGTAAGGCATTCTAAATAAATGCCGAGGAGAAACAAGAATAATGTCAGGCATGACTTCTTTTGAAGCCTGAAAATTTTTTACATATTTATTCGGTCTCTCAATATCTGAAATTTTTTCAATTAATTGCTCTTTTGTCTGTTCAATTATGTACCTAATAATTATCCTCGGCCATTCAGGAAACATATTTTTTGTTTGAATTCCATTCACTTCTTTTGGAAAAGCTCTCCATGGAATAATTATATGAAAACCTTTTGAACCGGAAAATTTAATCCCAATATTTCTAATTCCATGAAATTTTAAAAAATTAATTATTATTTCTGCGCAAATTTTGCTGTAATCAATATATTTTGAATCAATGTCTATTAATAAATCCCAGCCAATCCTAAGCTGAGCCGTCTGCTCTTCTTTCATCCCTGTAACAATCTCCATAGGATTTTCCCAGAGCTCTTCTGAACAATTAAAAGATGTCGCGCCTTTTTTCACCATTTCAAAAACATCATTGGGATATTGAAAAGAATCAGGGCGTTTTCCAAAACCTTCAAAATATCTAGGGCAAATCTCCCTGTTCTTTGAGAAATTAAAGAGGGCTTTCTGAACATCTTGCCTTGAATAATACAAGTGAGTTATTTTTCTTATTCTTTTTTCCTTTTCTTCTTCAACCATATTTTTTAATAAACTAAAAGATTTATATAATTAGTTATAGCCGTTTTTGATTAATTAATTTTTATGTAATTAAATTTAATTATAACCATAAACTTTAGATATCACCTGTTACTTCTAGTTTACAAATGATAACTAAAGATAACAACCTTAAGGGAATGGAGATTTTCTTCAAAAATCCAGGTAAAAGTTTTCATATACGGGAATTAGCCAGAATTACAGGATTGTCAACCACCGAAATAACAAAAATAATAAAAAGATTAAAGAAAAAAGGATTATTAATTTCAAAAAAAGAAAAGATTACAGAAGAGGTAAAGCCAAATTTTGAGGATAATTTTTATTTAATTAAGAAATTGTATAATTTTTATTCTTTATACAAAAACGGGCTTATAAATCATCTAAAAAATTTTTACGAGGAACTGCAGGCAATAATTTTATTTGGAAGTTATTCTAAAGGATTAGACACAGAAAAAAGCGATATTAATTTGTGCGTGTTAACAACAAAAAAAGAGACGCCGAATTTAATAAATTTTGAAAAAAATCAAATAGAAAAATAAACATGATAAATTCAAATGTTGAAAATATGAAAAAAGAATTTAAAAATTCTCTAATCAATGGAATTGTGCTTGAGGGATATATGGAATTAATAAAATGATAAAATCATTTGAATATTATGAAAAAGATGGACAGGTTAAAAAAACTATTGCAAATATTGGTTTAGAACAATATCGCTATTAACAGCACCTTAAAAATTATATTTAAATTAATTTTGAAATTCTTAAAAATTAATAATCATCTAAATAATAATTAGAAAAGCGGCTTAGAATAAATAAAAAGATTTTCAACAATATTTAAGAATAGAATAGTTTTTTATATCATCAGATATTAATTTAATTATGTTAAAAAAGGGAGCTCGCGCCAAAGCCCGCTATTTGAATAAAACTTTTCGCTTGCAAAAACGCTCTACTCCAGCCTTGACTTTGGAATCTTTTAAATCAAATTCAATTTTGTCAAAGTCAAAACGCTCGCAACTTAACATTTCCTTTGGCTGGCTTTTTGCAATTATTGTCGGAGCAGTAATTCTGGTTTTGGCAATTTATGGAGCAACAAAAGTTATTAAAACCGGGCAGAGCGAGGAGCAGGCAGTTGGAGCAAAAGAGATCGGAATTCTATTAAACCCTCTTGAAATTGGTTTTGAGTCGGCAATTTCAACGCCTTTATCCTTAAGAATTGAAACAAGAATTTTCAATAATTGCTATCCTTCTGGAAATTTTGGCAAACAAGGAATACAAACCTCTGAACTAAGCTTTAATAGATGGTCTACTCCGGGAGTTGAATCAAATTTTGAAAATAAATATATCTTTTCCAAATCTCCGTACACTGAAGGAAAAAAATTTTATATTTTTTCAAAACCATTTGAATTTCCTTTTAAAATTTCCGATTTAATTTATTTGACTTCTGAAGACGAAAAATATTGTTTTGATGGCGCTCCTGAAAATATTGAAGATGAAATCTCGCAATTAAATCAGGCAAATTTAGTTTTAGGCTGCGCAGAAAATTTAGATTACACTAAAGTATGCTTTGGTTCTGGAGCAAATTGCGACATTGCTGTAAATTATAATTCAAATTATGTGCAAAAAAACCAAGATAAAATCTATTTTGAAGAGGATGCTTTAATGTATGCCGCAATTTTTTCAGATAAGGAAATATATGAATGCCAAGTTGAAAGATTGATGAAAAGGACAAAACATCTTTTAAACTTATATCTTAAAAAAGAAATACTTGTTCAAAAAAATTGCAAAAGCGATTTAGGCAGTGATTTAGATTTATTCATCAGTATTTTAGAAAACGCCAAAGATTACAAAGTAATTAATGAAGTCAGCGAACTAGTTGAAGAAATAAAAATCAAAAATAAATATTCATCGTGTTTGTGGTAAAATGAGGGTAAAACAAGGCAATGTTAACAAAAGAGGATTTTGGATAAAATGAAACCTAAAAAATCTCAGATGAAAATCCAGCAAATGGCATTTATGCTTATTGCAGTAATGGTATTTTTTGCGCTGGTTGGTTTGCTTATTGCAGCAATTGGATTTTCTGGATTAAAAGAAAAAGCAACTGCCTTGCAGGAAAAAAATGCAATGCTCTTGGTTTCAAAACTTGCAAACTCTCCGGAATTTTCCTGTGGAGAGGATTTTAAAAGCCAGGAAAATTGCATTGATTTTGATAAAGTATTTATTTTAAAAGAAAATATAAATAAATATAAAACAGGAAATAAAAATTTTTGGAGAGTTTCTGGAATTGAAATAATAAAGATTTATCCCAAAAATTCAAATTTTATAGAATGCAATTCAAACAATTACCAGGATTGCAGCAAAATAACTTTAATCTCAGGGCAGGGAATCTCCGCAGAAAATTTTGTATCTTTGTGCAGAAAAGAGTTTGATTCTGAAAAGTTTATATCTTATGATAAATGTGAATTAGGGAAAATTTTAGTTAAATATGAAAAGGCGCAATAAAATGAAAAATAAAAAAAATAAGTCTGGTCAAGAAGAAATGATTGGCTTCGCTTTAATAATTATTTTAGTTTCAGTTATACTCTTAATTTTTTTAGCAATTTCATTGAATAGACCAAAAACCGAAATAGAAAGCTATGAAGTGAATAGTTTTCTTCAATCAACTTTGCAGTATACGACTTCCTGTCAATCCTCTTCAGGCGCTGAGAAATATCAGGCAATTCAAGACATTATTTTTGAATGCGAGCTTGAAGATAAATGCGCTAATGGAGAAGATTCCTGCAAGGTATTAAATGAAACTTTAGACGGGCTTTTAAAAGAATCTTGGCAAATAGGAGAAAGCAGGCCAAACAAAGGATATGAATTAATAATAAACACAGATGAAAGCCAGATATTAAATATTAAGGAAGGAAATATCACAAAAAGCTGCAAAGAAAGCTTCCAGACTTTTTCTAAATCGCGGACAAAAAAGAATTTTTTTATTAATTTTAAAGCTTGTTCGTGATTTTATTTTTTGATTTTAAATAATCGGCGTTATTGGAATTTTTTGCAATTTTTATTCATCCCAAAAATTTACCGATTTCTCTGTTTTTTCTTTAAAATTTGCGACATTCATAATAGAATTTCCAGAGGGACTATCTTTCATTACAAAATAATTTTCTTTTCCGGCTAATTTAAAATAAGAATAAGTATTATCACCAATTGGTTTTACAAACAAAAAATCCACATCTTTTTCAAGTTTATTAATTGTTTCTACCCCTTTTATAACTGGCCCTGTTAGGGGATTATTTTCCATTGCTTTATAAGTATAATATAAAACTACTTTTTCTTCATCTGTTAATTCTCTTGCTGGAGAGTAGCTGTCTTTTTTTATCAGCTTTCCATCGGGACTTATTTCAGCTGTCCCAAGAACTTTATATTTAGTTTGCGCTCCAGGATTCATTCCTTTTTCTTTAAAAAATTCATCTATTTTTTCAGGGTTATTCATTATTTCTACCCCTTCCATCACTGAACCTGCTATAGGATCTTTTTTCATTGCTTGATAAGCATAATATAAAATAACTTTTTCTTCATCTGTCATTTCTCTTTCTGGAGAGAAGCTGTCTTTTTTTATTAACTCTCCGTTAGGACCTATCTCAGCTGTTCCAACAACTTTATATTTAACTTGCGCTCCCGGATTCATTCCTATTTCTTTGAAATATTCATCAGATATTTTTGCTTCTTCTTCCAATTTCTTTTTTGTTTCTGGAGAATATTTTACCTTTTTTTCTAATAAATTCTCAGATTTTAATTTATCTTCTTCCCACCAATTATTTTCTTGTTGCTCTTTTAATTTATTTTTTTGTTCTTCTTTCCACCAATTTTCTGATTTTTTAGTTTTTTCTTCCAACCGCGGACTGCTTGAACTTTTTTTAGATTCATTGTAAATTTCCGACGGGCTTTTATTAATTGGTTGAATAATTGGCTGGGTTGGAGAAACATAATTTTTCTGTCTTGGTTTGAAAAGTTCATTGAGAATTAATGCAGTATTTAAAACGTCATTTGTCGTATTTAAAACATTTCCTAAATTTGTTTTATTATTTTTTGGAAGATATGTTTTATTGTAATTCTGAGAGTTTGTTGAATTCTGCGGTTTATCGGAAATTTGCCAAGAGGTTGCGCTTGTTATGATCGTTGGATTATTCTTATTAACATTATAGTACCTTGTCCAAGTTCTCATTTTATCGTCAGTTATTTCATATTTATTGGAATAGGTTTTTCTATTAAATTGATATTGCCCTTGTGTCCATGTTCCGCCTTTTTCAGAAGTTCCTAATCCTTTTTCTTGAGAATGCGCTTGATTAAAAAATAAAATGTTTGAAAAAAGTCCGCCAGTTAAAAATAATTTTTGTATTTTTTTCATTTTTTATAAGAGCCTCTGAAGTTTATATATTTTTTATTTCTGTTTTATTTGGGGGATATAAATTGCATTTTTCTCTTTATATATTTCCTTGACTATTTCTTCCAAATTTTCCCTGCTTTCACACGCATTAATTATTTTTTTTGTTCTTTCTGCAAATTCTTTGTCCTGAAAAATTTGTTCTTTTGTTAAGTTTTTAAAATTGATAATTTCTGTATATGGATCGTTAAGATAAATTTGATAATTTATCAGTCCCGTGTTATAATCTATTTTAAATTCTTCGTGTATATTATTTTGGCTGCCCCAGTGAATCATTCTGCGGTTATAATTGTCTTTGTCATAATAATTGCAGCCAAAAAAAGCAACCCATTTGCCGTTGCGATATCCATTAGCGTGCATTCTTTGGTTAATTTCTCCTAAATTATAATTATTTATTTCTATACATAATGAATCGGGATATATCATGCTCTTTTCTTTTGCGCTTTGCGCCATTAAATTTTTTTCTCCAAAAATTCCAATGCTTGTTAAAATAAATACTCCTGCTAAAATTTTATTTTTTAGTGTTTTCATTTTAATTTCTCCTTGCACGCTCTTGCTCCAATACGCAAATCTTTGAGATGCGGGCTGTTATCGCATTCTAATCCAACTCCCCATCTGCTTGCCTCAAATCTTACAATAGAATTGTTGTCATCTTTTGGATATCTATAATACATTTCCCCCGGTTTTATTTTTTTCCGGGGAAATCCCTGCTTTGTCGGATTTTCAAGCCAGTCCTCTAAAGAAATTCCTTCTGAGTCGTCATGCATTAAAGTATTTTTATTAAGAATTTTTGAGCTTTTTGGGATTAAATAGCCTCTTTCATTGAAAGAATGATAATAATTAATATATAATTTTTCGTTCTTAACTTTAAAGCTGGCGTCAAGAAGCTCAACTCTCCAAGGACCTCTTACTTCTGTTATTTCTCTGTAAATTTTTTGATATTCTTGATTATTTGGTTGGGATTTCAAATATTTTAAAAATTCAATAAATTCTGGAACTGTCAGCATTTTCTTTTTATTCTTTTGAAATTCTTTATGGCAGTCAAACCAATTTTTTCCTAAATGAGTTTTTTGCTTTGCTACATAAATATTTATTGACGGAACATAAATAAAAATTTTTCCCATAATTTCTTCAATCTTTCATATTATTTAAATCTTTTGTTTTTGTAACTTTTAAAGAATAACAAAGTCCGAGGATAAAAGAAAATTTAATAAATTCCATTTCTTTGTTATTTATCTGGCAAGCATACATTGCAGAAAGTGCGGTTATAGAAAAAAGAAAAGCCAGAGCATTCCAGCAAAATGCCTTTAATGTGGATTAGCAGAAAATTATTGATAGCTTTGAAAAAGAATGAGATTTTTGAAAAAGTTTTTTGATTTGTATTTTTCTCACGAAAAATAGATTTGTTTGAGATTATTGTCAAGACAGCTTAATTAATTTCCCTCTTAAATATTTTCCGACGCCATAATTTTCTTAAACCAAACCTTCTAAAAGATAATTCATTTCACGCTTTCAAACGCCTTCACAATAATACTGCACTGTCCAGGAAGGGGCTGATTTCCAAATGCATCTTTGCATTTAAGATAATACTTCTTTCCTGCTTGCCAAGAAGTATAATGAGTTAATTCTCCAATCTCGTTCATCGCCGTTCCATCTGCAAAATCATAAGCGCATCCAATATTTGACTGAAGAGTATAAACGCATTCTGCAGGCTCGCTGGTTATAATTTTTAAATTATTTACATCATAATATGCTCTTGCAACTACTGGCGCGTCTGTATCTTTTTCAAGTTTAAAAGAAATTGAGCCGGTATCTGTATCGCCGGCAATGTCATTGCATGATATTGGCAAAGTATATTCCCCTTGAGGAAGCCACAATGTTTGAGTATTTATTTCTTTATAGTCAAAAGACATTGGAATTTTATTTCCTAAAAATTCATATTCGCATTTTGCTTTTCCATTTTCTGCTCCAAACGAAGTTTTGATTTCCAAATCAACTGGAATTACCTCTCTTGCATCTTTAATTATTGAATTATTTCCTTTCTCATTTACTGTTATTGAATTAATTAAAATTGATTGGCTTGAAACTTTTAATGTGTAAAGTTCTGAAACTACATTTGTGTTTTTGTCTTCGCTTCTGTCCTGGCATCTTATATAATATTTATTTGTTTCTCCATTTTTTAATCCTGTAAATGTTCCAGTGCAGCTGTTTCCTAAAATTGTTGCTTGATTTATTATCGTATCGCAATTTGTCATTCCATATTGCATATCGTCGTATTTTTTGTCATTAAAATCCCATTTGCATTCTGCCGGCTCATTTGTATAAACTTCTGTTGTAACCTCCAAAGTTCCAAACTGCACATAGCTTCCATCTGCAATAAAGAAGCTTTTTATTGCCGGCGCGGTCAAATCCTTTTCCTGCACGCAGAATTTAATGACAAAATTTGCAGGATTTTCATTTCCATTTGTGTCTTTGCATTTTATATAATATTCATATTCATTTCCTTTTGTTATTTCAAATTCAATATCTGCAACGCCGTCGTTATTTTCATCAGGAAGTCCGGAATTATCCACCAGATTATTTAATGCCCAGTCATTTGCAGTTGCAGAATTGGGAAGTGTTTTTGTGTGCTTCTCAATTTTTATAGCTCCTTCATCCATGTCTTTCGTCATTGAATCAAAATTTTTTTCTCTATTAGTGCTGATTCTGCATTGAGCTGGCTCGTCGGTTTTTACCCCTAATACAATGCTTGAAAAAGGCGGAATGCAATTTTTTAAGCCTGAAGTTATTTTAACTCCTGTATCCGGAGGAGAAAGATCAGTTGATTTTTGATAAGAATATGCTTCAGGTAGTTGGCTGATTTCTGAATCTTCTATTATAACAGGATATTCTCCATCGTCGGGATTTTCCCAGACGCATCTTTCCTGAGTTGTTCCTTTATTTACAATTCCGCATCCCTGACCAAAAGTTTTGCATTGATATTCGGTGCATCCAAATTCAAGCTTGTTGCATTCGTCGCATTTTGTCCCGCCTTCCTGAGGCTGCCAGGCGCTTATTTGATATGTAATTAATTCAGCAATATAATTTTGATATCCAAAAAATGCCCAGATGCCCATGACAATTGCAGTTACTGCCGCTGCAACCCATCCAACTGGACCTGTTGCCGCTGCAAACAACGCAAGTGAACTCCCCCAAGCTGCAAAAGCGGCTGCAATTCCAACCGATGCTCCAACAATTCCAGCATTTAAAAGCATATTTAAATTTTGAGGACTTGCTCCAGCTGCTTTGAAAATAAAATAAATTACTGCTGCAGTTGCAATAGCTGCTGCCACCGAACCAAGGACATTTAATGTCATTGAACCTGCAGTTGGACTAGCGCCTGATGTAGCAATTTCCCCCGTGCTTGTTACACCTTTTCCCATAAAAAGTTTACTCAATAATGAAACTGAACTTCCCGCCGTAGCTGCAGCAGAAGAAGTTCCTTCAAGACCTGTAGGTAATGTGGGCTTTCCTCCAATACTAAAAAGTTGTTTTATTGTAAGGGCTGTGCCTGCAAATGTATTAAGATAACCTAATACCTCTCCCGCGCTTCCAGATTTGCTTTTTGGAACTTTTGTCTCACCGCCGTCGTATTCTACATCAACTCCTTCTTCGCAATCCCCTCCATCTAAATCACATATTTGTCCTTCAGCGCAATCAGTATCTTTTTCACATGGGCCCATTTGCGCGTTTTCTCCTTCAGATTTAGGGTCATATGTTCCTAAACAACATTTTATATTTGCTGAACCTGAGCATAATCCGGTTTTCCATCCTCCTTCTCCTCCAACTGGAGAGCAATCATATTGAGTGCTATCCAAACATATTCCTCCCTCTTCTCCACATAAACTTGTCTGCGCCTCAACAATTCCAATACCTTTAGCGACTTTAATCCCTTGGGATTTTCCAATTTCTCCGAGCATATAACTAAATGCTAAAATTCCAATTATTAAAATTAAAATCTGGAATATTCCCAAAGTTTTGTTTAATTTCATATTTCCTCTTTTTTCATTTTAAATATAGCTTCTTTTAATTCTGGAATTTTTTTTATTAAATCTTTGACAACTTCTCTTAAAACAATTTTATATTCGTGGCTTACTTGGTTTCTAAACCATTCAAAATTTTCCCATTTTACTTCCGGAGATTTTTCTTTTAGTTTTTTAGGAATTTTTTTTAAATTTTCTCCAATAACCTGCAATCTCATTAAAGCAGCATCCCAAATATCTTCATTAGTTAATTTATTGATATCTGTTTTTTCCAATCTTTCACACATTTCACTCACTAAATTCAAATAAAGTTCATATTTTGACATATTTTACTTCCTCTTTAACATAATTTAATTCTTCTCTTAAACTATTTATTTCTACAATATCAACTTTTCTTCCAAATAACTTTTCTAAGAAAAATAAAAGACCAAAGAAATTTTCTGCTGAAATATTTTTAAATTCAACTAAAAAATCAATATCACTCCCTTTCTTTGGATTTCCTTTTGCGTAGCTGCCAAACAACCCTATTTTTTTAACTCCTTTTTCTTTTAGTTTTTCTTTTTCTTGTTTTATTTTTTCAATAATTATTTTTGAATTTAATTTATTTTTCATTTTAAATAACCTCCTCAGTTGTTCCAGGATATATTGCTCCGTTGAATTTAGGCGCATTTAAATCCGCCAAATCTTCGCCCTTATATAAAACTCCTTCAACAATGCTTCCTTTCCATTTTTCTTTTGTTGATGTTTGATCTTGTTTTACTCTTTTGATTATTGTTGTTATTTTTTCAGAATCATAGTCAGGGTTTTCTCCGAGGAAATTTGAGGTTATTCCGCAGTCTCCAGATGCTCTTGCCCTTATTCCAATAAATTTCAGCCAGCTTGAGTGAGCGTAAAATTCCGGTTTGTTATATCTTTTTCCTTCATCGTCGTCGTCAGCGCAGTTTACTTTATTTCCGGAAACCGGTCCGCTTTTTGGGCTTTCAGGCTTGCCTTTTTTATGGCAGTATTGTCCTCTTCTGTCAGATACGGGCATTTCAGATTTCCACTCGCCCCATTTTTCTCCATTCCAAAGCGCCGCTATTCCGTCTTTAAATTCACCGGTTTTTCCCCCAAAATTTGGAATTGCGAAACAATTTCCTGAACAGCGAGATTGCCTTTTATAATCTTCTTCTTTTCCATTATAGCTCCATTTTTCTCCTAATTTTTCAGAATCTGAAATAAACTTTTCCTCTTCTGTTAAAGTGGCCACGACCTCATAAATAACTTTTCGGGAATCTTGAGTCATCATACACTTTGCCTGCCCTTCTTCTGTCCAAAATTCATCTCCAGGCGTAAACAAAGGAACACACGCTCCTTGTTTTTGTTCTCTTTCAGCGTTAGAGAATCTTCCTGCATTTAATCCTTCTTTTTCAAGTTCTTCTTTAGTTATACTCCAAACAGCGCCTTCATCTTTATTTCCTCCAATTATCGGCGAACTTCCTGACAGCCAATAGCAGTCATCTAATGCATTGCATTTATCTTTAGTTGGATTTTTTAAAGTAGTGCATGATTCAGCATTGTTGATTTCGCAAACAGCTCTTGTTCTTCCTTGCTGTTCGTATTGTTTACAGACTTGCTCTCTCTGACCTTTGCATTGGACATTTAGGACTTCTCCTTCATAGCATTCTTGCGTAACATATTCACTTCCAGGAAGATTATATTTTTCAGGATTAAACATTTTGTCTTTAGAAATTAAATAATTTCCATCCAAGTCCAATTTTATTCCCGGACCATTTTCCTCCCAGAGTGTTCCAGACATTTGCGCGCACCAGCTTTCTGTATTTTGATAAGTTTTTCCTTTGTATTTGCATTTTAAATCTCCGCAGATATTTTCAAAATTCGCCTGCTGATTTGTTGGTTTTGGGTCTTCTGCCTGAGGGCTTCTGCATTTAGTGCTTGAAGAATAATCGCAGTTTCCGCAGGTTTTTGCCGACGAGCTTCCTCCAGTTACAGGAGCGCAAATATCGGATGGATTTTGAATGTATGTCCAATAATCAGAATTTAAAGGAGTGTTGTATTTTGCGGAATTAAATGCATTCGCCCTGTTTCCGCAGGTATCTAAATAATAAACATCATCTTTATAGCAAGTGGTTTTTTCTGATTTTGTGCAGTCAGTTTTTAATTCATCAGCGGTGCATAATTTTCCCTGAAAAAATTCTGTTGTCAAACTTGTTCCAGAAACATAATTCTCTAATAAATCTACAAAACCGCTTTCTGAATCTTCTGCGCCGCATTCTTTTCCAGTTGTTCTTTTGCATTTTGTTTCAAAATCTGTTTTAATTATGCACGCGCCTTCTTCGTCTGTAAGGCTTAATCCAAGGCAGGCATTTGAAGTTGTAATATCTTCCCTAAAATTAAAGTTCAGCCCTTCTTTTGAGGCTGCCTCTTTGCATGCAATTTCAGTTGAAAAAATTGTATCTTGTCCTAAAATACAACATCCTCTTTGACATTCGGGAATATTGTGAATTGCTTCAGTTTTAAATAGTCCTCCTGAATTTTCACAAACTATTTTTGGAGTATTCTCAATGCACTCTCCGCTTTGAATATTTACACAAACCCCAGCCTGACACGACGGAACACTGTCGCATGAAGTCGGAGCAAAATTGCTTGCGCACTCGCTTGCCGGAACTGCAACACATTGCGCTCCATTATTTGCAAGAGGACAACATTGGGGATATTCTATTCCTTGCGCAGAAATAAAATTTAATGTCGCAACTAAAAAAATTACTGATAAAAAAATTATTATTTTATTTTTCATATTATTTCGATTCCTTTTTTAATTTATTCTTTGTCATCTGAAACTCCAGCTTTGGACTGCAAACTTAAATTTATCTTGAGTGTTTCTGTCCGTTAAAGTATAAATTGTAGTATCTTCGCCGGGTCTTTCTTTTTCAACTTTTAGCCAGGTATAAAAATCCATATAAAACTGCTCAAAACTATCTCCTATTAATATTTCATCATTCATTATGCTCTGAGCAATGCTGATAAGTTCATAAAGATTATTATTCACTACTACTCTAAATGTTCCTATTTTCTGTGTTCCTTCTTCTTTTGAAAAAGTAAATTCATAATTCATCGTTGTTAAAATTTTTTTTGGAAGAAGTTCAACCACAATCTCGCCTTTTTTTAAATTAGCTGCATAGCCCCTCTCTTCATAAGTTTGTTTTAAAGAATTAAAGCAGAAATTCACATCTTCTTCAATAGAATTTTTAATTTCTTCTTCAATATGTTTTTCTAAAAAAGGAATCTGCACAACACACGCTTGATATTTTTGAGGGGTATAGCAGAGATACTGGATTTTTTCGTCCCGGTATAAAATATTCAGCGACGGTTCCAAGCTTCCTCCTTGTTTTGAAATCATCTCAACATTTTCTTTTATTGCGTCTTCAAGACAAGTTTGAATAAAATTTTCAGGAGATTGAAGTTTTTCAAATCCGATATTAGTTCTTAATTTAGGAAACATAAAAAGTAAAGCAACTATTGCTATAACGACAATTGCAATAATTATAAAAATTGTAAGCTGAGCTTTTTTTCCTCTTTTAATTTTCATTTTTAGTTTTTCTACCTTTTTATTTTATTTCAATTCCTTCTTTTACAGCTTGTTGGACAATGCCAATTTGTTTTTTCTTTTTTTCAAATTCTTCCGGAGTATATGGGAGAATCTCTAAATCAATTTGTTCATCCCAAAAGTCTAAAAGATTTGTTATTCTATCTATAAATATTTTTCCTTCAAAATCTTTTGAAACTATTAAAACATCTGCATCTGAATCCAAAAAATGTTCTTCCCTTGCCCTGCTTCCAAATAAAATAGCTTTGCTAATTAAATAATCTTTTCCTGCTTTCTTTAAAAATTTTTTTAAAGCTCTTTTTACTCTTTCATTTGTATATTTATCCATTTTAAAACTTCTTTTGCTCTGTTTAATTGATTATTTGCGATTTCAAAATCATAATTTTCATAAGGCAAGCTTTCGGTAACATCAGGATATCTTGAAATTGTATATTCTGGAGTTAATTTTCTTAAATAATCCATAATTTTGTCTGGTGTTTTTGCTCTTTTTCCTAATTCTATTAAAGAATGTGTGCTAAATATTCTTTCTTTTGTCTTTAACATTAAAAAAGCTTTTAGTCCTTTTTCAACTGCTTGCTGGCACATAAAAGCGCATAAATAATAATCTTCGCTTTTCAAACTATTCTCCGCGCTTTTTAAATCCCTTTTTGCCTGCTCAATCCAATTTTTAATTTCTTCTCTCATTTTTTATTTTTTCAATAATTATTTTTGAAGTTAATTTCATTGAATTCTTTTTTGAATTTTTTATAAAATTCTCTTCCCCTTTTTTCATTTATATTCTATGATATTTTAATTTAAAAACATTTAGTTTATATTTTTTAAAAATAATTTGGATTTTAATCAGCTAATTTATAGAATAATTGCCTTTAACTCTTTTATTTTTGTAAAATCTTTGTCTTTTGTGGCTAAAATCATATTGTGCTCTATGGTCTGGCTGGCTATAAGCAAATCAGTCAAAGATAAAGTTATTCCTTGTTTTTCATATTTAATTTTTAAATCAGAAAGGATTTCAGAAGTTATTGTTGTTGGCTGCAAAACATTGAATTTATTCAAAAAAATTAACATCTCTTTTTTATTTGCAGGTTGTTTTAATTTAAGACCAAATAAAAATTCAAAATGATTAATAAAAGTAATTTGCGGCGGAAATGGATGTTGTTTTGACAGCTCTTTTAATTTAGAAATAGTTTTTTCATTTAAGAACTAAGACCATTCTCTAAATCCTTTTTCTTTTCTTAACTTAACTAAAGCGTCTTCAAATTTTTTGGCTTCTGCATTTGTCAGAGTCTTTTTACTTGTTAGAATTTCCTTCCAAAACTTTTTTGATTTTTCAGATTCTTTTACCATTATTTTAAATAATACAGATTTTATCATTCAAGGCCTTAACTTATTTTCTAAAAGTGTATTTTATTCCGAATCTTCCTTCCAAGCTAACGCCAACATAATTTCCATGAAAAATTCCGGGTTCTAATGAAAATGACAAATTTTTTAGAGGATCTTGAGAAGGAAAAAATTCTAATTTCTGGCTAAAAGAATAAGACAAATTTCTTCCTGGATACACCCTTATATTTAAATAATCATATTCAATTTCTGGAAAGATAATTCCTGAATTAAATCCAATTCCAAAAGTATTATATTTAATTTTGCCCCCGTTATATTCATCAAATTTAAGCGAACCATACATTAAATCAAGGCCGATTTTATTTTTTATTTTTTTTCCATTTCCATATCTTATTGAGGGATTTATCTCAAAAAATAAATTTTTATCATATCTAAAGGCCTTTCCAATAGACCCTCCAACTTTTAATCTCACCTTTGGTTTTCTAGCTTCTTCCTGTTCTAGTCTAATCTTCTCTTGTTTTTCATATTCTATTTTTCTGGTTTCTTCTTGTTCTTTTTCTATTTTCTCTTTTTCTAATCTTTCTATTTCAATCCTTCCTCTTTTTATCTTTTCTTGTTCTAGTCTAATCTTCTCTTGTTTTTCATATTCTATTTTTCTGGTTTCTTCTTGTTCTTTTTCTATTCTTTCTCTTTCTGGTTTCTCTCTGATATAATTTTCAACTTTCTTAATTTCTTCTTTAGAAAGAAATTTTTCTATTGGAATTCTTGAATTTCCAGCAAGCTTCCCATTATCAATTTTTAGTGTATAAGAAGCTTCTTTTCTAACCAGATCTTCTAATTGTCCTGAATTAAATCTGCTGAATTCTTTTTGAACTGACGCAAATTCTTTTATTCTTTCAAAAAAACCATCTCCAAGCTGTTCTGCTTCTTTTTGGTTTATATTATTATAACTTTTGCTTATAATTTTATCACAATTATTAATTGACTCTTGGCAAGGGTCGTAGACCTCTAAAACATAATCTATTTTTTTTGTATCAAAATTAAATGAGAATTTCTCTTGAGATTTTATTTGAGAACTATTATTTTGAACGCTAACATAATCGTAAACGCCATCATCATCTGTATCTCCATAATAGAACCAAATCATTCCCCTTTTATCCTCTTTAGGAGCCTTACTTAACCATGCCATAACATGTTTTTTAGATCCAGAATAATTATAATTTGCATATCCTTCTGTTTCAAAATAAAAATTTAAATTTGGAAAAAGTTTTTTTTCTGAAGTTTGCATTTGGGAAGCATCTTGAGAAAAAGATTTATTGGGAGTGTAAAAAACATTCGCTAAACTAACTGCTCCAGCAACTAACGCGGTTTTAATTAAGTTTTTTAAACTTTTCATTAAACCTCTTTGGAAGAGAACCTATTTAAATATTTGGTTGTTGTTACTATTATTAAATTATTATAATATTAATCCTCGCTTTCCACTCTCGGAGCAAGAATAAAATTAAGCTCCATATTTTCAATTTTCAAATCCATTCTCAAAGGATGGTCGTTTGCAAAATTCAAGATTGTTTTGTCGCAGAGCTTTGAGCCTTTTATAAACTTGTCCAGATATTCAAGGCTGTATTTTGCCCTGCAGTTTTCTGCTTTGATGTTTACTTCATCTCCTGAAAATTCAGACCTTGCTGAATTCAAAGATTTTGCCTCAATTATAAAATTATTTTTGTCAATAATAAAAGAGCACGCATCGGCGACCACTGCGCAGTCTTCAACAGCATCAATTAAATCATTTGAATTCATTTCAATTCTTGCGCTGAATTCCAAATTTGGAAGTTCCTTGTCTTCACCTTTTATGTCAATTAAATTTAATGTAAAATCTCTTTTGATTTTATCAGGAATTTCTATATTTAATTTATTTTCTTCTCTTTTAAAAATCAATGAACTTTTTATTCCGGCTCTTCTCAAAATCTTTTTTAAGTCTTCTAAATTCACGCCCCAGATTTCTTGTTTTGCGTTTCCGAGGTCAAATTGAGAAAAGGCATTTTTTGAAAGAAAAAATCTCACCATTGCCACATTTGCAGGGTCAATAGCGATAACACTCATGCCCGAGTCGTCTATTTTAAATTTAACTTCTATTACAAGAGCTGAAATAAGTTCAACGACTTTGGACAGCAACATCGGGTTTTCAAGTTTGATTTGCATTCTTGTAAAAATGATGTTTGTTTTTTAAAGATTGTTATTTTTGAGATTATGTTGTGAATCTCTTTTTTGAGAGTTTTGAATTTAAAATAAAGAAAGAAAATAAAATAAAGTTAATAGTCTTGGCTAAATTGATGCAGTGTTGGTTCTATTTTTATAACAAAAACTTTTCCCGATTGTTCTTATAAGAATTCTGAATAATTATGAGGCTGATGAAAAATCTATGCTTACTTCTGGTTTATCTGAAAGAACATCTTTAGCATTAAGTATTTCTATAGCAATCGGATTGCCTTCTTCATCATAATCAATTATTAATCCTTTTTTAATTTCGTCGCTTTCAGATATTTTACCTTCTTTGAAACGCACATATACCGCATCCGCTTCTTTGTCGTATTTTATTCTCATTTTATATCCAATATTTTTTTATTTTAGATGTTTTATATACAGTGATTCCAATTCTTAAACCTTTCTCTTCTTTGAAAATAACTCTTATCAAATATTGTTTGCCTTTGTCAAAATATTTTCTTTGCGCTGCATTGAAACAAAATTACATTTTAATAGTGTAAGCAGAACAATTATTGAGCTGCAGAAAAAAGAACTTATAAAATGCTTAAATCCGACTCAAAAACT
>Ga0209541_10006306_pt1 | contig 20280 bp, 22 predicted proteins | sample RifCSPlowO2_01_FD_184027 | JGI IMG/M metagenome (GOLD analysis project Ga0209541, IMG submission 184027) | Groundwater microbial communities from Rifle, Colorado - Rifle CSP2_plank lowO2_0.1 (SPAdes) (version 2) | ecosystem: Environmental > Aquatic > Deep subsurface > Groundwater | place... | reverse complement strand
GATAGAATTCGTGATTTGATTAACGATTCTATTTTACCACAACTCCTGTCTGGCTAACAAGGAAATAGGGGATATAAAAAATCTTTGGCTTATTTAAGCGGTTTTTTGAGTAAGTTTTCCTGAAAATTCTTCTTTGCTATTGACAAGATAGTTATAATATGCTATATTTGCGGTAGAATAAAAACTGGTAAGAAATTAATTAAAAAGGGAAGTAATCAGAAAAAATTATTGAAAAATCACTTCTCTCTTGACAAGATTTATATGATATGATATAATGCTGATGTTAGAATAAAAAGTATTATTCTTTGACAAATTAAATAAAAAGAGGAGAGAGTAGTCCAGTAATGGCCTTATTAAAGGCGAATGCTGGATAAATACAATCATCAAGCTTGGTGATTGTGCGCTATTGTTATAGCGTTACGATCATCTTTAATATTTAAAAACAACGACTCTCTCCGTGAGCAGTCGTTGTTTTTGTTTAAAAGGAGGAAAATATGTAAACAATTTAACCCTTTCTATTGAATAATAGAGAGGGGAATGAAGGAGAGAGTGACAATAAAGCTCCTTCATTCCTTTCTCCGTTATGGAGAAAAACAGTTCTTTGATTAAAAGCGATATTATTCGTTTTGGGTGATAAAGATGAAATAACATCTATTCTGACAATATCAGAAAGGGGAGAGTTCATTTCCTAAGACGACTATTCGTTTTAACTTAAAAAATCGGACGGTATACCAAAGCTGTCCAGCAATGGACGGCGCGGCAAACAAGTCCAAACAGAGTGCTTTCGGTCATCGGTCTTTATTGACCGGTAGGCCGAGATAGAATGAGAAAATTAATTCCCGTTCTATCTCGGCTTTATCATAAGTTAAGTTTTATATCAAATTTCTTCCGTCTAAGTTTCTATATTATTTTGGAGATTTAGATGGGAGAAGTTTTTAGCGGCGGGACTTGGAGTTCCGCGGCGGCTCCCAGGAGTTCTTTGACGAATAATTTTTTTGCCCCACGGGGCAGGGAGGTGTAAGATGTATAAATGCGTAAAAGATAATCCCCCCAAGGGGATTATACCAATTGCAAGATGTTTAGAGAGGCGATGTGCCTCACGCCAACGGAGTGTGCGGCCCGGGGGCATGAGCCCACTCGGGGGCTAACCCCAATGGATATCCCAACCCCAGAGCTTAAGGAGCTTCTGGGTCGCCCCTACAAGCCCGAGGGATATGGGCGATACCGCCCATAAGGCAGGGAGTTCCATATTTTTGAGGAGCTTGGGTTTCGCATTCAAATTCAAGTTCCTCTCTATTCTTTAGCTCTTCAGAGATTCTTTGAAGAGCTGAATGATGGAAAAAGTCCTTTGAGAAAATTATTAAAATTATTATTGATAATGGTCGTTAATGTCAAGGATTTCAATGGTAAAGTTGCTTTGATAAATAAAAATCACCCGATATTTTCGGGTGAGGCGAAAGCTATAGATACGCAAGTGTTTAGGCTCAAGAATTTCGGTGTGCAGACTGGGATAAAACGGGTTGTTTTCAAAAAGTGATTTCTGTTTTTCAAATCTTTTTTGAAGACGATGCTTTTTAAGATAGCTAAGAAGTCTTTTATTAAGGGGTAAAACTTTCATAAAATTTTATCGGGAATGGGAAAAATAAGATGATTCATTAAGGCCTTTTTCTAAGCTTTTTAAAAAAGATTTATTATAGAGACCGGTTTTTTCAAATTCTTTAATTATTTTTTTAGGGTCTTTGACGGACGGTTCAGTAAAAAAATCAGCCTCAAAAAACTTGCGAATTATTTCCAATAAATCCGCCGCTCTGCGCAATTTCTGGTATTCAGTTTTAGGAAGAGTAATAGTTGTTGTGCTCATATGTTGATATTATAGCAGATTTTAAAAAAGAAAGTCAATAATAAAGCAAATTTCTTCCATCCGAGTTTCTAAATTGTTTTGGAAATTTAGATGGGAGAGATTTTTTCCGCTGGACTCGGAGTTCCGCGGCGGCTCCCAGGAGTTCTTTGAAAACTTAGCGATAAATATCTTTTCTATGAGCGGCTTCAATAAGTTTAATTGTTTGCGGATTGACAAATTGAAAAATTACTCGCCAGTCGCGGGTAATTCTGAAAGAATAAAAACCGGCTAATGAACCGGTTAATGATTTAGCGTGTAAAAGTTGATGAAATGGATTTTCTCTTAAAACTTCAAGTAAATCAGCTAATTTTTCTTGTTGTTGTTTCGGTAGTTTCTTGACGGATTTAAGAAAAGAATTGCCGTAAACGATTTTAATCATATTCTTTGAAGTCGGGAAAGAAAATCTTTCTTATTCTTAAAAATATGAATTACTTTTTCTTGGCTTGCCCTTAAGATTTTTTTAACAAATTGCGGGTTATATCTTCCTTCTTTTTCCTTTCCGATTAGTCCAATCATCAAAGAACGGAGCAACTCAATCTCCTTTTGAAGATAAGAAACATTGGTGTTTAGTTTTTCTAATGTTATGTGGCTCATATTTAAAAGATACCAAAACTAACAACGCCTGTCAAATTTCTTCCATTTAAGTTTCTAAATTATTTTGGAAGTTTGGATGGGAGAGATTTTTTCCGCTGGACTCGGAGTTCTGCGGCGGCTCCCAGGAGTTCTTTAAAAATATTTTTTTGCCCCACAAGGGACGGGAGGTAGAAAGATGGTAGAATATATCAAAGCCAGAAGTAGCTCAACAGAGGTATGGGGATATGTGGAAGCCCTATACCGGCATGATCAACCTTACGAAGCATGGCCTAGGCAGATTGAGGTGGTGTCCTGGGCCCCGGAAAATCCACCTGAAAACCCTCCGGTGGTTGTGTTACCCAATGGGTACGATTTTTACTATCATAAAGAGGCCGGGATTAAGGGCAGTTACGGCCCGTACATTTTCCTGACTTCTTCGGTAGAAGGTGCCATACGGGATTTTGTTGGCCCCCGGAATGATGCTGGCGGGAGGGCTAGCAGTGTCCGCCTAGTAGGGGACACGATTATCCGTACTTGTGAGCCTGGCTATGGGGTTCACTTAGAGGGAGTAGAAACGTTTAAGGGCAAAGAGCTATATTTGCTCTTTTGTCATCAAAACGCTCAAGCCCAAAAACTTTAACGATGCCCTAGGGGGCGGGAGGTAAGTAAATGAGGAGCTTGAGTTTCGCAACTCAAACTCGGGCTCCTCTCTTTCACCGAGCTAATCTTAATAATGAGGTTGGTTCAGAAGAAGGAGAGTTTGTTCTTAAATTTTTAAAATTTATGCCCCACACGGGGTAAAAAAGAATGATTATTGATAATGGTCGTTAATATCAAGGATTTCAATAGTAAAGTTGCTTTGATAAATAAAAATCACCCGATATTTTCGGGTGAGGCGAAAACTGTAAATGCGCAGGTGTTTGGGCTCAAGAATTTCGGTGTGCAGACTGGGATAAAACGGGTTATTTTCAAAAAGTGATTTATGTTTTTCAAATCTTTTTTGAAGACGATGCTTTTTAAGATAATCAAGAAGACGTTTATTAAGAGGTAAAACTTTCATAAAATTTTATCGGGAATGGGAAAAATAAGATGATTCATTAAGGCCTTTTTCTAAGCTTTTTAAAAAAGATTTATTATAGAGACCGGTTTTTTCAAATTCTTTAATGATTTTTTTAGAGTCTTTGACGGGCGGTTCAACAAAGAAATCAGCCTCAAAAAACTTGCGAATTATTTCCAATAAATCCGCGGCTCTACGCAATTTCTGATATTCTGTTTTAGGAAGAGTAATAGTTGTTGTGCTCATTATTGATATTGTAGCAGATTAAAAAGGAGAGTCAATAGAATTTTCTTCCATCCGAGTTTCTAAATTATTTTGGAGATTTGGATGGGAGAAATTTTTTGCCGCTGGACTTGGAGTCCTGCGGCGGCTCCCAAGAATTCTTTAAATATTTTTTTTGCCCGGGCTTCGGGCGAAAGGAGTAAGTGATGAATGGAAAATATGTTATGGTTACCGCCATTCGGCGACTCACCACCCTCGGGTGCACGCCCGAGAAGGTGGAGTTGGCAAACCCCGGTTGGAGTTTGTCCGGGCTCCCCGAGTTGCCGGTGCAGCTCGTGGAGTTCGAATTCTCCACACCGGACAAAAAGGTCCCGACGCCGGCAGTCGGGGCCGCAGTAAAGGAGTTTGCCGAGTGGGTGCGAACGGCCGCCGCGGACGGCACCTTGGATACAACCCAGGGTGTCGCGTTTAGCGGCACACTGATCGCCCATTTGGCGTTTGCCCTGGGCGAAGCCGCCCATCTTTTCCCCTGGGCCGGGTGTTTTGAACCCCGGACCGGCGGGGGCTGGGTCGGACAAGCCCATGGAGCGCCTGTGCGCCAGGGGGACCCGTTTTTTCTAGATCTCTCACAGGCACAGTAAGAGCGAAGGGTACGATACGAGAGGGCTATCGTGCTCTTATGGGAAAACTAGCCCTCAAAAGAAAGGAGGGTCACCGTGAAAAGGGACCTTCGACCGATGTATGAGGCGTGGGTCGTCGCTGTTGGCGGCCCTCCTCAAAGCGGAAAGTCGGTCTTGTTGGCTGAGCTGTACCGGCAGCTTTTAGCCAGAAGACCAAAAAATTTCGTTTTTCTTCAGCGGATGTGCCCTGACGGCGAAGGGGTATGGTCCGCTGAAGCCGACCCAGAGGTGGTCAGGAAGATTCGGCGCAAAGGCAAGTTCGCGCCAAGATTTCTGGAACGCCACCTGCCGCTAATGGTAGGGCCGGCCTTGATGGGCAGTTTCAAGCTCATCTTAGCTGATCTGGGCGGAGTACGGAGTGCGGAGAATGCCGAGATTCTCGCGCACTCAACACACCTCATCTCGCTGTGCTCGGATAAGCACGCGAGTGAGGCACAGCCGTGGCTGGATTTTGCCGCGGGCGAAGGTTGCAAAATTCTTGCGACCTTTGATTCTCGGATGGTCAAGCTTGAGGACGGGACGCTTGATCTTACGGTGCGGTCCTCGGTGGATTTGTCCATCGAGCCCGTCCAAGGAAAGATGCTCAATCTGGATCGCAAGGTCCAGCAATTACATGAAAGCATCACCTTTCGCGAGGCAATCAGTCAGTTCGCCGAATGGCTGATTCTTAAGGTGGAGAACCAGTAATCTCCACCAACTAAATTTAGCAGGTCGCAATGCACCGCGACCTGCCCTGCCTGCCTTGCAATACAAAATATTGCGGGCAGGCTCTTTCACCGAGCCAATCTCAAAAAAGAGGTTGGTTCAGAGAAGGATGGTTTGTTCTTTAATTATTTTTGTGTTTTAGATTTCTTGAATCGCTTCAGAAATTGTTGAGGTGAAAGAATGGGAATATCAACAAATTTCTTAAGAGATAAAAGATGCCTGTCGCCGGAGATAATAAATTCAGATTTAGTGACGAGAGCGGCTGAAAGAATATTATTATCAGAAGGATCGTCTTTAATAACTGAAATTTCTGGAGTCAAAGGAATAAAATAATACCGACTGGTAATTAGTCGGGTGATTTCATCGGGCGCAATGCCTATCTTTAGAATCTGCTTTTTGAATTTAGGATAAGCAAGAGCGCGCAGAAATTCATCCCAAGTCTCTTTAGTAAAGCAAGGCGTTAGTTGGTTCTGCCGAATAGCTTGATAGATTAGCTTAAGCCGCTTCTGCCACAAAAAAGCAGAAATCAAGATATTGGTGTCAAAAACGACTCGCATAAGATTATTTCTTTTTTGCGTATTTAACAGCTTCTTTAATCAGCGCCGGCGAAATTAACTTTTTTCCCTGTTCTAATTTTTCTTCATATTTATCCCAGTCTCGCTCTAATGGTTCAATGATAATCCTGTCTTGAGAAGGAATAATCAATACTTTTTTATTTTGCCAATATCTCTGTAAGGATTTCGGTAAAACAATAGCGCCGTTTTGAATATTAGTAATAGTTGTTGTGCTCATATGTTGATATTATAGCAGATTTAAAAAAGGAAAGTCAATAATAAAGCAAATTTCTTCCATCCGAGTTTCTAAATTATTTTGGAGATTTGGATGGGAGAAATGGTTCTTCCAAGAGTTCTTTAAATAATTTTTTTGCCCGGGCTTCGGGCGAAAGGAGAGGATTATAATGAAAAAAGAGATATTTGAGCATAGAGAAAGATCCTGCGTCCATTGCGGGACGCTCACGGATCTAGAGGATTGGGTTGAAGTGGACGGGATAGAGTACGCCGATCCCGTCTTGCGGCTGTTTCCAAGAACAGCTGACATGCATCCTATGTGGCGCATCGGTTGACCACGATGACCACTGGGATCATGTACTCTTGGCCCATGAGAAGGTTATGGAGGATCTTAGCCCAGTCTCTGGTATGGCGTTCTATGTTGAACGCAACGATGAGAGTTGGGCGGAGTACTTGCGGGGGGTGGAGGATGAAATCCGCTCGGCCCCATTATCCCCGTTATCCGATTAACCGCTAAAAACCCGAGAGGAATAGTGGCACTCACTATTTCTCTCGGCTCTTTACTTGAGTTCTGAAATTTTTTCAGGATTCAAAAGAGGAGAGAAATATCTTGGGAGCCTACTGGCGAATATGGGTCCGTTCTGTTCTGTATTTTACAGGACAAACCGGACTAGCCCCGACCTTTTATAATTCAATAAACAATCATAAAATCTCTCTCCTCGGTTGTTTGTTGATAAAGATCGGAGTGAAGTTCGCAGAAACGCGGAAAACCATAGCCGCCAGCAGGCTCTCCGGATAGATTAAAAGGAGAGCAATTGAGGAGAGAGAAGTTTAAAAATATAGTAAGGAAATCACTGGCCAAAGGAAAGCTCTGTCTTTCGCGCAAAGACACCTCTCCTTTTTTCTTTTTCTTCTTTTGATTCACTTTTTCTGATAATTAAATAAATCAAGAAAGGAGGAAGTGCCCCGCTAACGGGGCTCTTTTATTTGCAAAAAATGTGGTTTTTTGATAGAATAAAATTAGATGATTAATTATCAAAACAAAATTAAAGCTCAACAATTAGAACAAGAGCTGACTATTATTTCAGAAAAAATTGAGGGGTTAAAAACGCCCAAAGGATTTTTAGAATTTATCCTTTATACAATCTCGGAACTTTCTGCTAATATAAAAGAACATTCAAAGGCGAAAAATATATTTATCAATATAAAAATCAATCAAAAAATCTGCTTTATTAAAATTGTCGACCAAGGCATTGGTTTTAGGAAATCTTACCTTTTGAAAAATATTTTTCCAAAAGATGATTTTGCCGCCATTGAGTTTGCCCTAAGCGGCTTATCAACAAAAAACTTAAAGGAAAGGGGCTTTGATCTTTATTCAATCAGAAAACTTACCGAAGAATTAGGCGGAAAAATGACCATTAAAAGCGGTTTGGCCGAAACGACTATTCAAGAGAAAAAAATAAGTTTTAAAAATCTTCCTAAAAAAATTCAAGGAGTAAACATAAGTCTTGAAATGCCGGTTAAAAAAATTGATTTTTATAAAATTATTAGATAAAAACAATGGAAAACACTGTAAAAATTAAAAAAAGATATCTATTCTTTAGAAAAGAGGCAAAAAAGATTTTGAGGGATATCTTTAAAATAAAAAACGAACAAAAAAATCTTAAAAATATCTATTTGGACTTTTTACAAGTAGCCTTTATTTCCAGAAGCTTTAGCGATGAACTTTTAAATACAATTAATTATCTTGAAAGTCAAGGCGTATTGGTTGATATAATCAATTTAAAACCTAATCTTAAAAAATTAATTAATCGAGTTGAAAAAATAAAAGAAAAAATACAAAAAGAAACAGGATTAGGAGTCGTTGACAAATAAGAAAATCAAAGCTAAACTATTGATGGGATTATGACTCAAAAAGAAGAAATTACTTATTCTAACGAAGATTCTCAAGACGATTTTTCTCCGCCAGCTTGCGGAGCGGCTGATAAAAAAAGCAAAATAAAAAAACTTAAAAAGAAACTGAAAGAATGCCAAAAAGAAAAGGAGAAGTATTTGACCGGGTGGCAGAGAGCCCAGGCGGATTTGATAAATTATAGACGCCGGCAGGAAGAAATAATGGAGGAATTTAGAAAATATAGCCAGGAAAGTTTAATCAGAGAAATACTGCCGGTTTTGGACAGTTTAAGAATCGGACAAGAACAAATTCCGGAATTAAAACCTATTAAAAAACAATTAAAAATTATTTTGGAAAAACATAATTTAAAAGGAATAAAAGCAAAAGGCGAGAAGTTTAACCCGGAATTTCACGAAGCCGTGGAAATGGTTGAATCAAATAAAGAAAGCGGGGAAATTACGGAAGAGATTCAAAAAGGATACATGCTCGGAGAAAAAGTTTTAAGAGCGAGTAAGGTGAAAGTTAATAAATAAAATAAAAAATGAAGGTATTATTTATCTATCCCAAGTATCCGGAAACTTTTTGGAGCTTTAAATACGCTTTAAAAATTATCAATAAAAAAGCGGCTTATCCCCCTTTGGGTCTTTTAACTGTAGCGGCTATGCTGCCCATTGAATGGGGAAAAAAACTTATTGATATGAATGTCAGCCGGCTTAAGGATAAAGATATTGATTGGGCGGATTATGTATTTATCAGCGCTATGATTGTCCAGAGAGAATCAGCTAAAGAGGTCATTTTAAAATGCAAAGACAGGAGGAAAAAGGTTGTGGCTGGCGGCCCTCTCTTTACCATGGAGCCGGAAAAATACAACGAAGTGGACCATCTTATCCTTGGCGAAGCGGAAATAGTTTTAAAAGAGTTCTTAAAAGATTTAGAAAAAGGAACAGCTAAAAAAGTCTATAAGGCGGCTAAACTGCCAAGCTTAATTCAAACACCTATTCCATTATGGGGCCTTATTAAGACAAGAAAATACGCTTCTATGAATATCCAGTATTCCCGCGGCTGTCCTTATGATTGCGAGTTTTGCAATATTACTTCATTATACGGCCGTCTGCCCAGAACAAAAGAAACAAACCAAATACTTGAAGAGTTAAATATTTTATACGAAAATAAATGGCGGAGAAGCGTCTTTGTTGTTGATGATAATTTCATGGGGAATAAAATAAAACTTAAAAAAGAACTTTTACCCCAAATTATCAAATGGATGAAAGAGCATAAGCATCCTTTTACTTTTTTTACCGAAGTATCTATCAACTTGGCTGATGATGAAGAACTGATGAGCTTAATGGCTCAAGCCGGATTTAAAATGGTTTTTGTCGGCATTGAAACGCCCAACGAAGAAAGCCTGAAAGAATGCAATAAATTTAACAACGCCGGCCGTAATCTCCTAACTTCGGTCCAAAAGATTCAAAATTACGGCCTGGAAGTAACGGCCGGGTTTATTGTCGGTTTTGACAGCGACCCGCCTTCTATTTTTGAAAGACAAATTGATTTTATCCAAAAAAGCGGCATTGTCACGGCCATGGTTGGCCTTTTAAACGCACCCAAAGACACTAGGTTATATAAACGTTTAAAAAAGACTGGCCGCATCTTGGAAAAAGCGTTTTCCGGCAATAACACGGATTTCTCAATGAATTTTATTCCTAAAATGAGATATAAAAAAATTCTCAAAGGATATAAAAAAATTGTTTTTTCCATTTATTCGCCTCAAGATTATTACAAAAGAATTATGGTTTTTTTCAAAGAATTTAAGCCAATAAAGCTAAAAAGAAAAGGGCGAATAAAATTTTGCTATTTTGTCGGGCTTTTTAAAACTATGTTTTATTTAGGCATTAAAGAAAGGGGAAGAAGAGCTTATTGGCGCTTTTTTATAAAAACAATTATCAAACATCCGAAATTCTTCCCCCAAGCGATGACATTTGCCGCCTATGGCCTGCATTTTAGAAAAATTTTCCAAAATAACAAAATAATTTGACATTTGGGCTTGAGACTTGATTTGACATTTGGATTTTGAAATTTGGATTTTTAAAATATAGCTAATCACCTAAAATCCGAGAGTCGAAAAAGACTGTAGGGTCAACGGTGATAGCAGAACAGCAATATGCCTATCCAATGGCGACCATTTAAAGATTTAGACCGGCCCTTTAATCTGCCTGATATGTTTGAAAAAGACGAATGGATGCCTTTTGTGCCGACTTTTCGCTCGGAAGAATTAAATGTTGACATTTACCAAGACAAAGACAACCTTTACATTGAAACTCCCCTGACCGGCGTTAAGCCCGAAGAGGTGGAAATTTCCATTGAAGATAATGTTTTAATCATTGAGGGAAAAAGCGAGGAAAAAAAGGAAATAAAAGAAAAAGATTATTTAAGAAAAGAAATCCGGCGGGGAAATTTTAAACGGGTGATTAAACTGCCGGTGGAAGTGGTGGAAGATAAAGCCGAAGCTGAAAGTGTTTCCGGTATCCTTAAAATCACTATTCCCAAAACAAGCAAAGCCGTGTCAAAAGGGAAAAAGATTCCGATAAAAATAAAATAAATTTATGAAAATAATTGGTATAGATTTAGGCACATCAAATTCTGCCGCTTCGGTGCTTGAAGCCGGCAAGACCGTGATGATTCCTTCCTCTGAAGGAACAGTGGTTGGCGGCGGCAAAGCCTTTCCGTCTTATGTGGCTTTTGACAAAAGCGGCAATCTTTTAGTTGGCGAGCCGGCCAGACGACAAGCCGTAACTAACCCGGAAAATACCATTACGACCTTTAAGCGGAAAATGGGTACCAAGGAAAAATATACTCTTAATGGAAAAAATTATACGCCGCAGCAACTTTCAGCTTTTATTCTTCAAAAAATTAAAAAAGACGCTGAAGCGTTTCTGGGCCAACCGATTCAAAAAGCCGTGATCACGGTGCCGGCTTATTTTAACGACGCCCAGCGTCAGGCAACCAAAGACGCCGGAGCCATTGCCGGCCTTGAAGTGGTAAGAATTATCAATGAGCCGACCGCCGCTTCTCTGGCTTACGGCATTGACAAAGCCGGCCAAGAAGAAAAGATTTTGGTTTTTGATTTTGGCGGCGGCACTTTGGATGTAACAATTATGGATTTTGGCGATGGAGTTTTTGAAGTAAAGTCAACTTCCGGCGACACGGAATTGGGCGGCACTGATATGGACGAGGTCTTGGTTAATTACATTTCTGATGAATTTAAACGGCAAGAAGGCATTGATTTAAAGCAGGACAAAACCGCTCTTCAGCGCGTAAAAGAAGCGGCGGAAAAGGCTAAGATTGAACTCTCCTCAACTCTGGAAACTGATATTAATCTGCCTTTTATAAGCGGGGACACAGCCGGACCAAAACATTTAACTATGAAGATTACCCGGGCCAAACTGGAAGAATTAATAAGACCTATCATAGAGAAATGCCGCGGTCCTTTGGAACAGGCCTTTAAAGATTCCAATCTTACGCCAAACGATATTACCAAAATTATTTTAGTCGGCGGGCCGACCAGAATGCCCATTACCCAGAAATTCGTTGAAGACTATGTCGGTAAAAAAATTGAAAGGGGAGTGGACCCAATGGAATGCGTGGCCCAAGGCGCGGCTATTCAGGCCGCGGTTTTAACCGGCGATATGAAAGATGTGCTTTTACTTGACGTGACGCCCCTGACATTAGGCATTGAAACTTTGGGCGCGGTCATGACTCCTCTTATTGAAAGAAACACCACTATTCCCACTTCTAAAAACCAAATTTTTTCCACGGCCGCTGACAATCAACCGTCAGTAGAAATTCATGTACTTCAGGGTGAAAGACCAATGGCCGCTGACAATAGAACTCTCGGCCGGTTTATGCTGGACGGTATTATGCCGGCGCCGAGAGGCGTTCCTCAAATTGAAGTTCAGTTTGACATTGACGCCAACGGAATCTTAAACGTCAAAGCCAAAGACAAAGCCACAAATAAAGAACAGCAAATCACCATCACCGACTCTTCGGCTCTTAAAAAAGAAGAAATTGAAAAAATGAAGCAAGAAGCAGAAGCCCACGCCGTTGAAGACCGCCAAAGAAAAGAATTGATTGAAGTCAGAAACCAAGCTGACACTTTGGTTTATTCAACGGAAAAAGCCCTTAAAGACGCGGGCGATAAAGTTAAACCGGAAGATAAAAAAGAAGTGGAAGATAAATTAACTGAACTTAAAAAATTAAAAGACGGGAATGAAATAGAGCCGCTTAAAAAATCCATAGACGAGCTTTCCGGGGCCATTCAAAAAATCGGCGCTCAACTCTATCAAAAAGTTCAGGAAGAAAAGAAAGAGCAGTCAGAGCCGGAGATTAAAAAGAGCGGCCCAAAAAACGGAGAAAGCGTTGAAGGCGAATACGAGGAAATAAAAAAAGAATAATCTTAATTTAAAAGAGACCTGAAGAAAGGGCCTCTTTTTAAAAATATGCCCTACCCGAAAGACTTGACAAACTATTGACGAATAGAATAAACTTCGGTAAGGTTAAAATTGCCTAAAATATAGGCATTTTTTTATTAGTTATTTAAGCAAAATTTAGACGGGATAATTTTATGGATTTTAAGCAAATAATTAAAATAATTTATCAAAAAAAATGGTTGATTTTTTGGACAACTCTTTTGGGGGCGATTTTAGTCTTTGATTTGGTTGTTTTTCAAAAACCGCAACATAAAGCGACTTCAAAAATATTAGTTGTCCAAAAACAAGTGGCTGGTCAGGATATTTATACTATTTCCAAATCAGCTCAATATATTGGTCAGATTTTAAAAGAAGCCGTCTATTCTGATTCTTTTCTTGACAAGATCTTTGAATCGCCTTATGGTATAAAAAACACTGATTTCCCTTCTCAATTAAAAGAAAGAAGAAAAGAATGGGCCAGAAGCGTAAAAGTCGAAATTCTTAGAGATTTAGGGGTGATAGAAATAGATGTTTTTTATCCTCAAAAAGATAAGGCGGAAAAAATCAGTCAGGCGATCACGGCTGTCTTAAAAGAAAGCCATGAATTTTATCACGGCGCCGGAGAAAATGTCTCCATAAAAATTTTAGACGGTTCTTTGGTCAGCCAAAGACCGGCCAAACCAAATTTATTTTTAAGTTTAATTTCAGGGGCAATAATCGGACTTTTAATTGGTTTAGCTTGGTCATTTAAGAATTTTCAATTAGTTAAAAAATCAGATGAAATTTCCTCTTTAGGCGAAAATGCTCCTTTTGCCTAAAAAGGAGGTTTTGTTTGTTCGTTGAAAAAATAACAATTTTTACCGGCAGGAAAGGAGGCGAAAAGTCTGGCCGGATATCGGTTGGTAATGTTAGTAGTAAAATTAAATCTTATTTTTTAGAGGAGAGGAAAAGATGAGAAAACTGGTTTTATCGATGGTGGTAGTAGCGGTCATGTTGGCCGCAAGAGTAGCAATGGCAGCGAATTTTGACGCAGTCTTCACCGATAATGGTTGTGCCATAGAGTTAAGGGTCCCATTCGTGGGACCTTTAGGGGGCGAAGATAAGGAGTGGGACCTTAAGTTCAGTGTGGTTATTCGGGATCCACAGGACCCGAATAAACTCAAACTCCTTGATCAAATTTTTGTAGCCCGTTTTATAAGAAAGGAAGGGGGTCTTCTTATTTATAAATATAAGCTCCCCTTCAATGTCCCCTTCTGGCCAAGGTATTGGGGCGAACGGAGAAACTTTAGCTGCGTGGAATTATCAGACGCAGAGTCGCTCTACATTGACCAGAGCTCCAAATACTCCAGAGCCAGTTGTAATGGCTCTCCGGGGTACGAGCAGGTGATCTTTCCGGACGAAAAGAAGATAGAGATGGTCCGGCCGGAGTGGAACGCTCCTTGTAGACCGTAGAATAGTAAGTCAAGTGGGTAGCCAATTAAATCAGCTACCCACTTTTTATTTGATTTATCTTGAGCCAGCCGGCCATTAAAACCCAAAAACTCCACTGAAGAGCTGTAACTCGCAAAATATTATCAAAAAAACTCGCTCCAAAAAGAGCCATAGAAATACCCAAAAGACCCAAACTAAAGATTTTTTGACTATTTTGAGAATTTATAAATATCTTAAAAAGACACAAGAGTAAACCGATAATTATCCAAAAATAAGCTAATAAACCCAAAATCCCGTTTTCTAATAATATTTTTAAAAAATCATTATGAGCTTCCAGACTGCCAAATTTAAAGCCGCGATAAAATTCCGCTAATTTGGTAAAAACGCCCAAGCCATAACCAAACCAGGGATGCCAGAAAAATAAAGGAATCATGTCCCGCCAAAACCGCAAACGCCAAACTACTGAACCATAAGGGTCAAGAGTAATTAATTCCCAAATTCTTTCCTGAAAAACAGGAGAAGAAAAATAAATTACCCAAAAAAGCGAAAAGCCGGCTAAAAGAAGTTTTCGGTATTTAAAAATCCCGAAAATAAAAATAAAACCGAAAAAACAAGCTAAAGCGCTCCGGCTGTAAGTAGCCAAAATCAGAAAAGTCAAAATAACGGCTGAAATCCCAAGAATTATTTTGCCGTCTTTTTCTTTAAACCACAGTTTTAGCTCTTTATCTTTTGTTAAAAGCAAAGAAAAAACCAGGCCAAAAATAAAAAAGGCGTAAAAGGCAAAAGGATTGGGATGGGCAAAAGTGCCGTAGATTCTATAAAAACCGCCAAATTCATCAACGAGACCCCGGCCAGAAATAAGTTGAAAAACGGCAAAAACAGCCGGCAAAAAATAACTAACTAAAATAATTTTTAACAATAAAAACCAGTCTTTTTTATTTTCCATTAATTGATAGACCAAAAAATAAAGCAGGAATATACCGGCTATTCTAATAAATTCTCTAAGACTAACGGAAGAATCCAAGGAGTAAAAAATACTCGCGAAAGATAAACTAAGAAATAAAATAATAGGGTAAAACAGAGCCGTTGATTGAAGAACTTTAAGATTTCTTATTAAAAATAAAAAACCAATCAAAAAAATCCAACTGCCGAGAAAAATATTGACGTTAAAATTAAAGTTTAAAAAAGGAGTAGAGATCTTAATTTCTTTCTGACTTAAAATATCCAAACTAGGTCTGATAATGACCCAAAAAAGCAAAAAATAAAAAAGTGATTTTCGTGTTTTGTTCTTGACTTCTTCCATGATTATTGATATAGCATAATCCGGGGGAAATGTCCTGGATTATCCACCGACCCCCCCCACTGACCCCTAAAGATAATGCCTAAATTTCCTCAAAAAATTAAAGATATTGTTTTAGCCGTGACCTATCAATGCAATAGCCAATGCGAATTTTGCCATATTTGGCGAAAAAAAACAGCTTCTTCGCTAAAACCAAAAGATTATAAAAACCTACCACGAACTATCCAAAATGTCAATATAAGCGGGGGCGAGCCGTTTTTAAGAAATGACCTCTCAAAAATTGTTCAAACAATAAAAAGCCGGTGCCCCCGAGCTAAAATTATTATTTCTACCAATGGATTTCTTTCTCAAGAAATAAAAAAACAAACAAAAAAAATCTTAAAAATTGAGCCGGGTATCGGAATAACCGTTTCGTTGGACGGATTAAAGAAAATTCACGAAAAATTAAGAGGCGTTAAAAACGGGTTCAAGCAAGCACTTCAGACCATTGAAATTTTAAAAAAATTAAAAATAAAAAATTTAAAAATCGCTTTCACTATTAATGACCATAATTTTCAAGAATTAAGAAAGGTTTATCAACTTAGCAAAGAATTAAATTTAGAATTTAGTTTCGCTGTTTGTCATAACTCCCCGCATTATTTTCAAAAAGAAGATAATAAAATCAGCCGTTTAAAAGAAATGGAAAAAGAAATTATTTGGCTGATTAGCCAGGAATTAAGGGGATTTTCCTTAAAAAGATGGTTAAGAGCTTATTTTGCCTGGGGCCTTTTAAGATTCATACAAACCGGCCAAAGAATTTTACCTGATTATTCCGGCTTAAGAAGCCTATTTATCGACCCTTTTGGCCGTATTTACCCCTCTGATGTTTGGAATTTAAGATTAGGAAAAATACAAGAGATAACCAACTGGCCCAAGTTTTTAAAGACCAGCCAAAGAATTATTTTAACCAAAAGCCAATCAAAGCCGAATAATTGGATGATTTGTACGGCAAGACAATCAATGAAAAAACACTGGCTTAAAGCTGGTTGGTGGATTTTAAGCAATAAGCCTTACGGAAAAATAATTTCTGTATGAAAATTCTACAAATTAATAAATTCTTTTTTTTAAAGGGAGGTACAGAAAGGTACCTTTTTGATTTAAGCGAACTTTTAGAAAGAAAAGGTCATCAAGTTTTAGTTTGGAGCACCGAGCATCCTCAAAATTTTAATTGGCCGGAGAAAACTAATTTTGTTAATTTTTATGAGTATTCCAAAAAAGAAGGGGGGTGGAAAGATTTTAAAAAAATAATCAGAATTTTTTGGAACTTTGAAGCGAAGAAAAAACTAAAGAAGCTGATTCAAAAAGAAAAGCCTGATTTAGCGCACCTTCATAATATTTTTCATCATTTTTCTCCTTCAATAATCTTCACTTTAAAAAAACATCATCTGCCGATAGTAATGACTTTGCATGATTATAAGTTTTTTTGTCCTAATTATAAGTTTTTTTCTCAAGGCAAAATTTGTTTTGACTGCCTTAAAAAGGAAAATTACTGGCCCGTCGTATTTAAAAAGTGCGTTAAAAACTCTTATCTAAAAAGTTCTGTTTGTGCTCTGGAAGGAAAGTGGCAAAAAAGTTTTCTAAAACTAAGCAAAAAAATTGATGCTTTTATCGCTCCGAGTTTATTTATAAGAAAACAAGCTTTAGAGTGGGGAATACCTAAAGAAAAAATTTTCCATTTGCCTAATTTTGTAAAAAGGGACAAAAAAGAAAATCTAAGCCGCGATAATACGAAATCAGAAAAATATCCTTATCTTTTATACTTCGGCCGATTAAACCAAGAAAAAGGAATAGATATTTTAATCAAGGCTTTTTTAAAACTCTTAAAAAAACAACCTAATTGGCAATTAAAAATAATCGGCCAAGGACCGGAAAAAGAAAAATTAGAAAAATTAGCCGGGCCAGCCGGACAAAAGATAGAATTCTTTGGTCAAAAACAGGGAAATCAATTAAAAGAATTGATTACCCGGTCATATTTAACTATTCTGCCGTCTTTATGGCCGGAAAACTTTCCTTACGCCGTTTTAGAAAGTTTTATCCGGCAAAAAACAGTTATCTCTACCAGAGTTGGCGGTATTATAGAATTAATTAAAGATAAAAAAACCGGCTTGTTGGTTGAACCGAATAATGAAATTGATTTAAGGAAAAAAATCGAATGGGCTATTAAACATCCTCAACAAATAAACAAGATGGGCCAGGAGGCCCAAAAGAAGGTTTTAGTAAATTACAACAGCAAAAAACATTATCAGGAATTAATAAAAATCTATGAACGAATCAAAAATAATTAAAATTTTAATTGGGCTATTCTTAATTTTAGTGGTTTTTGGCGGCTTCATGGTTTGGCAGCAAAGCTGGTTTTCTTTGCTCTGGCCAAGTCAATTTACTCAAGAAGGAAATATTTTAACCAATTTATCTTTTTTATCAGGAATAGCCGGTTTTAGCCAAGAAAAAACCTATCTTTTGCTTTTCCAAAATAATTTAGAGTTAAGGCCGGGCGGCGGCTATTTGGGCAACTTTGGCATTCTTAAAATAAAAAATGGGCAAATTATCTCTTTTGAAGTTCATGACACTAATATTTTTGATGGTTTTAGTAAAATCAAAACCGAACCGCCTCAACCAATAAAAAATTACTTAGGCATAGATAATTGGCAAATGAGAGACGCTAATTGGTCGCCGGATTTTCCCACTTCAGCCAAGCAAGCGGAATATTTTTATCATCTTCAGGGGGGTCAGGAAGAATTCGACGGTGTTATTGGCGTTAATGCTTCGGTTTTACCGGATTTATTAGAGTTAATCGGACCAATTTACCTTAAAGAATTTGATTTAAACTTTACAAAAGATAACGTGCTTTATCAGTTGGAATACGAAATAGAAAAAGGATATGTTCAAAGAAACATTGAAGCGGGTGAAAGAAAAACGGTCTTTAAGAAATTAGTCAATGAAGTTTTAGAAAAATTAAAACAAAAAAATCTTTGGCAGTGGCGGCAACTAAAAGATTTAGTCATTAAAGAATTAGAAGAAAAAAATATTATCTTGTATTTTAAAGATCCGGATATTCAAAAAGAAATTTTAAGACTAAATTGGACCGGTAAAATCAATGAAGAGTTTGATGGCGACTATTTAATGCTTGTTGAAGCGAATTTGGGAGCGAAAAAAAGCAACTTTTTTATTAAAAGAGAAATAGAATATCATATAGACTTAAACGGACAAAAACCTCAAGCTGAACTCCAAATTAAATATTATCATCAAGGCAAAGAAAATGATTGGTTTAATGACGATTATAAGGCCTTTTTAAGAATCTATGTTCCAAAAGGAAGTTGGTTTATTAAGGAAGAAGACGCAAATAATGAAACAAACTTTTCCGAAGAGTTTAATAAAACAATCTTTGGCCGCTGGATAGAGATAAAAACCGGCCAAACAAAAATAATAAAATATAAATACACTCTGCCGGAAACTATTAAAAAAGAAAAGAATTATAAAATTTTAATTCAAAAACAAGCGGGGGTTCATGAACTGCCTTTTGAAATTACTTTAAAAGACGCCGGCGGTCAAAATTTTAAAATCAAAAAAACTATTAAAAAAGACTGGGAAGGAATAGCCTTTCTAAAACGATGAAAATAGCGATGATTGGTCAAAAGGGAATACCTACTCTTTTTGGAGGAGTAGAGCGTCATGTGGAGGAAATTTCCTGGCGTTTAGCTAAAAATGGCCATCAAGTTTTTGTCTACGCCCGTTCTTATTATACACCGCCGAAAACAGAAAAATATCGGGGCGTCATAATTATTCGCTTGCCTTCGGTTAGGACAAAACATTTAGACGCTTTCACTCATACTTTTATCGCTACTTGGCACGCCTTGTTTAAAATTCGGCCGGAAGTTATTCACTATCACGGAATCGGCTCCGCTCTTTGTTTGTGGATAGCCAAGCTTTTTAGCCCAAAAATTAAAATAGTTTTTACTTTTCACAGTCAAGATTATTTTCACCAAAAATGGGGGAAAATAGCTCAAACGGCTTTAAGAATTGGAGAAAAAATAGGCTGCTCTTTGGCTGATGAGATTTTAACCGTTTCTTTGCTTTTGCAAAAATATGTCCAAATGAAATATAAAAGAAAAAGCTCTTTTATCCCCCATGGCGTCAATCAAGAAAAGTATTTGCCGGCTAATCTTATTAAAAAATGGGGTCTTAAAAAAAATAGCTATATTTTAGTTGTGACCAGACTGATTCCTCATAAAGGCGTTCATTATTTAATTAAAGCTTATCGAGGCATCAAAACGGATAAAAAGCTGGTAATTGTCGGCCCTTCTTTTTATACTCGGGATTATGAAAGAAAACTAAAAGAAATGGCTAAAAATAACTCAAAAATTATTTTTGTGGGCGCTCAACAAGGAAACATATTAAAAGAACTTTACAGCCAGGCTTATCTTTTTACTTCTGCTTCAGAACAAGAAGGATTACCCCTTAACGTCATGGAAGCGGCGAGCTTTGGATGTCCTCTTTTGCTTTCAAATATTCCCGAACATCAAAATATTTTTGGCGACCTGCCCGTTTTCTTTAAAAATAAAAATGTTCGTGATTTAAGAAAGAAATTAATCTTTATTTTACAAAACCCGCAAATGGCTTGTCAAAAAGGCAAAAAGATTCAAGAATACGGACAAAAAAATTATGATTGGGATAAAAGCGTAAAACAAATAATTTCGGTTTATAATAAGTCAACCATTCTCCTCAACTAGTATTTTTAGCTTTTGCTAACGGATAAAAAATGTTAAGATAATAAGAAATCAAATTTTAATATGCCCAAAGACTATTATCAGATTTTAGGCGTTCTCAAAAACGCTTCAGAGGAAGAAATCAAAAAAAATTACAGGCAATTAGCTCTTAAATACCATCCGGACAAAGCGCCGGAAAGCCATAAAAAAGAATACGAAGAAAAATTTAAAGAAATCAGCAAGGCTTACCACGTTCTTTCTGATAAAGAAAAAAGAGCCCAATACGACCAATTCGGCCAGACTTTTGAAGGCGCGCCTTTTTCTCGCGGTTTTGGCGAACAGGACTTCAGTTCTTTCTATGATGCGTTTGGCGGCCGGGATATTTTTGAGGATTTTGGATTCAGCCGGATTTTTGAAGAAATGTTTGGTTTTCGCCGCGGCCGGGCCAAACCAGCGGCTAAATACGGCCAAGACATTCAGATAGATTTGGAAATAGATTTAGAAGACGCCTTTCACGGTTTA